>Ga0114950_10000663_pt1 | contig 24274 bp, 26 predicted proteins | sample N075metaG_FD_83503 | JGI IMG/M metagenome (GOLD analysis project Ga0114950, IMG submission 83503) | Deep subsurface microbial communities from Kermadec Trench to uncover new lineages of life (NeLLi) - N075 metaG | ecosystem: Environmental > Aquatic > Marine > Ocean trench > Sediment | place... | reverse complement strand
GTCGAACTCCGCATCCGAGGTGTAAACGATGGCATCGCTCATCTATCTCTCCAAGTGTCGTTAGCGATTGAGTCTATCACGAGTTGCCGGGCTAACCGTAAAACCGGCGCACAGCGTCTGAACTTACCGATTCGATGATAGTTCTCTGGCGATACGCAGGGCGAAATAGGTCAGAATTCCGTCCGCGCCACCGCGCTTCAGACACAACAACGATTCCCTGATCACCGAATCAGGTAACCAGCCGTTTTCAATTGCCGCCATGTGCATGGCATATTCACCGCTGACCTGATAAACGAACGTTGGCACTTTGAATTCGTCTTTCACCCGCCTGACGATGTCGAGGTACGGCATGCCGGGTTTTACCATGACCATGTCCGCCCCTTCATCGAGATCGAGAGCGATCTCGTGCAGCGCTTCGTTGCTGTTGGCCGGATCGATCTGATAGGTGAACTTGTTGGCGCTGCCGAGCCTGGAGGAAGATCCGACCGCGTCGCGGAACGGCCCGTAATATGCCGAAGCGTATTTGGCTGAGTAGGCCATGATCAGCGTATTGCCCTGGTGTGCTTCATCGAGCGCTCGTCGGATCGCCCCGACCCGGCCGTCCATCATGTCGGAAGGTGCAATCACATCGCTGCCAGCGTGTGCACAGACCTCGGCCTGTCGACAAAGTGCTGCGACGGTGACGTCGTTCAGTACGTAGCCATCGTCGTCGACGATACCGTCCTGACCGTGGGTCGTGTAGGGATCGAGGGCGGCATCGGTCATGACCCCGAGTTCGGGCACGGCTTCCTTGAGCGCGCTGACTGCCCGGGGAATCAACCCGTCGGGATTCCAGGCCTCCTCACCTTCGAGGCTGCGCAGGGCCGGATCGAGGTTGGGGAACAGGGCGATGGCGGGTACCCCGAGCTTTGCGATCTCCTCGGCAACGCTCAGTAGGTTGTCGATGGAGAGTCGTTCTACCCCGGGCATCGAATCCACGGGTTGACGTTGGTTGCTGCCTGCAACGATAAATACCGGATAAATCAGGTCATCCACGGTCAACACGGTTTCCCGTACCAGACGCCGTGAGAAGTCCCAGGTACGATTGCGTCTCAAGCGAGTCAGGGGGAAACTGCGCGCCATGATGAGATCCTGATTCCGTAAAAGAACAATGGTACTGAAGCTCGCCATGAACGCCAAAGGTAAAGTCGCGCTCACAATCCTCGCTGGCGGATTGATGGCGTCATTTTTTCTGCTCGATGGTCAGGAATACCTGAATCTCGGCTACTTGCAGCAAGTTCGCGGTGAAATCGTTCTTTACGTCGAAGGCAACCCGGTTGTGAGTTCTGTGAGTTATTTCTTCGGCTATGTACTGGCTACCGCACTGTCGGTCCCGGGGGCACTGGTCATGTCGCTTGCCGGTGGTGCTGTCTTCGGCCTGCATTGGGGTTTTTTACTGGTTTCGTTTGCGAGCACGGTTGGTGCGACCCTTGCCATGTTGGTGTCACGAACGGTGTTGCGCGATTGGGTGCAGACACGGTTCGCGGCGCAGTTGCTGACCGTAAATCAGGGATTTGCCGATGATGGCGGTTATTATCTGTTCAGCCTCAGGATGGTGCCCCTGTTCCCGTTTTTCATGGTGAATCTGGTGATGGGACTGACTCGGATTTCGCTGTGGCAGTTTTACTGGGTAAGCCAGATCGGTATGTTGGCAGGTACCTTGGTCATCGTTTTTGCCGGCACCCAGTTGGCTGCCATTGAAAGTCTGTCGGGAATATTGAGTCCAGGCCTGATCGCGGCATTGTCGTTGTTGGGGCTGTTTCCTCTGCTCGCAAAAAAGAGCCTTGTATGGCTGCGGCGCGCGCGCACTCGATCATGAAAAAATATGACAACAATCTCGTGGTCATCGGAGCCGGTTCGGCGGGCCTCGTTACCGCGTTAATCGCCGCGACCGTACGCGCCCGCGTCACTCTGGTGGAGAAACACAAGATGGGTGGCGACTGTCTGAACACGGGCTGTATCCCGAGTAAGGCATTGATTCGCTCAGCGAAAATCGCCCATTACCATAACAATGCTGAGCAGTACGGTTTGGCGTCGCATGAGCCAGAGGTCGACTTTGCGAAGGTGATGGCCCGCATACACAGTGCGATTCGAACCATCGAGCCTAAAGATTCGGTCGCGCGCTACACGGAGCTTGGCGTCAATTGCGTGATGGGGGAGGCGCGCCTTCTGGACAAACACCACGTTCGCGTGGGCTCAAAGGTCTTGAGCACCCGAAACATCGTTCTGGCAACCGGAGCGGTTCCCGTGGTGCCGCCCATCGAGGGCCTCAAATCGGCCAGCCCGCTGACTTCCGATAATCTGTGGGAACTTCAAACGCTGCCGCAACGTTTGCTCGTTCTTGGCGGTGGACCCATCGGCTGCGAGTTGGCGCAGAGCTTTTCGCGTCTCGGTTCCCGGGTGACATTGATGGATATGGAGCGCGCGCTACTGCCTCGCGAAGACCCCGATGCCTCGACGTTCATCGCGGATGTCCTGAAGAGCGAAGGTGTGGACGTGCGGCTCGGACACAAGGCGACGCGTGTTAGCGGTAATTGTTTATTCGCCGAGACCGAAAACGGTGAGGTGTCGGTTGAATTCGATCGTATCCTGGTGGCGGTCGGTCGCCGGGCACACACGGAAAGCCTCGATCTCGAGGCTGTGGGGCTGACTACAGCCGAAGACGGAACAATACCCGTGGATGCCTATCTGCGTACGGATGTTAAGAATATTTTCGCGTGCGGAGATCTCATCGGCCCCTATCAGTTCACTCATATGGCATCACATCAAGCCTGGTTTGCTGCCGTGAACGCAATGTTCGGAATGTTCTGGAAGTTCAAAGCCAACTATTCCGTGGTCCCCTGGGCAACCTACACCGATCCGGAAGTGGCCCGGGTCGGACTATCCGAAACCGAAGCGCTCGCTCGAGGTTTGCCGGTAGATGTAGTGCGTTACGACCTGGGCGATCTGGATCGCGCCATCGTCGATGGCACGGCTCAGGGTTGGGTCAAGGTGATCACACCCAGAGGCAAAGATCGGATCCTGGGAGCGACGATCGTTGGTGCCCACGCGGGGGAGTTGATTGGTGAACTTGTCCTGGCCATGACCCACGGCCTGGGTTTGAAGAAAATCATGGCTACCATCCACATCTACCCAACGCTCAATGAAGCCAGCAAGTTTGCGGCTGGCAGTTGGCGGCGTAAAAACGCGCCCGAACGATTAATCGGCTGGGTGGAAAAGCTCCATACGTTGCTGCGTTAACCGAGCGCCTTCTTGATGCGTTTTACACACCGTGTGAAGTGCTCCGGGTCCCCGAGCAGCTTAGCTGTCAGCAAGCCGCCATAAAGCTCATCGATGAGCTGATCCGCGGAACGCCGGGCGCGTTTACGTTTTTCACCAAGCTCCTCGAACACCGCGATCAGGGTATTACGCCAGTCCACAAATTGGTTGTTGATGAGATCTCCATGAACGCCGGCTGCAGGCCCCTGGGCAAATACCGCTACCAGGCAGTGGCCTGCGCCCTCGGCAACATAGTCGCTGAAGCCGTCGATGAAAGCTCGCAGACGTTCAGTGGGGGCTCGTTTGGTGCGGGTGAGATGGGCAAAGGCGCGCTTTTGCAGATCGGCTACGGATTTTCGCAATAACACCGCAGCCATTTCGGCTTTGCCGCCGGGAAAGTGGTGGTAGAGGCTCGCTTTGCCGAGTCCGGTGGCTGCGGCGAGCTGCACCAGGGTCGCACCCGCGTAGCCTTGTTCACGAAAAACCGGCACAAGCTGTTCAAGGAGGGTATCGCGCATGCTAGCAGTCTTCGCCATGGATCAATGATAGCAGACCGAACGTTCGAGTGACATTTTTGGATTGATAATCGAGACGAGCGGATTGCCCTGGTTGCAATAGCCACGCGAGAGTCGCAAAATATGACAGATTGTCATTTTTAGGAAATTGTGCGTTGCTGACACAAGGTGACGGTCAGGCCAGGCGTCGAAAGGTGAGCAACAAGAAGCTGCTCGAAGCGGCGCGACGGTTGTTTGTCGACAACGGTTACGACGACACCCGGCCCCAGGACATTGCCCGTGCGGCCGGGGTTGCCAACGGCACGTTTTATCTGCACTTCCAGGACAAGGAAGCGGTGTTTCTGGCCTTTGCCGAGCAGGTCCAGGATGAGCTGGCGGTGCGCTTTGAAGAGAACCTCGAGGGTGTCATCGGCCTCCGGTCGCGGCTCGAAGTGATCCTGCGCACGATGATCAAATATGGCAGCGAACACTCGGGCGTGCTGCAGGCGGCATTCTTAGATCCGGTGATGATCGCACCCAACAACGATGATGCCTGGCGCATCTACGATCGCATCAGTGATTTTTTGTCACTCGCTATCGGCGCCGAGTTCCTGAGCGGTGGCGAGCGTAGTGAGTGGTCACTTTCACTGTTGAGCCAGGGAATCAGCGGGTTCATGCGCCATGCAATGATTTTTGCCGGTCGCAAGCAACTCGATGTCGATGAGGTGATTGAAGAGGTTGTCAATTTCATAGAGCGAGGTTTCGGCCACCAGGCTTCGCGGCAAAGAGCGCGTTGAGGGGTTTAATACGATGAAGTTCGGGATTTTCTATGAGCACCAGTTGCCTCGGCCATGGACCGATGGCGCCGAACAGAAACTGTTCCTGGATGCCCTGGATCAGGTAGAGCTTGCGGACAAGCTTGGCATCGACTTTGCCTGGGAGGTAGAACACCATTTTCTTGAAGAATATTCCCACTCATCCGCTCCCGAAGTATTTCTGGCGGCCTGCTCTCAGCGCACGAAAAACATTCGCCTCGGTCACGGGATCCGCCAGGTCATTCCCCAGTACAACCACCCGGCACGGACCGCGGAGGTGATTGCGACGCTCGATCTCGTCTCTCAGGGCCGCGTGGAGTTTGGCACCGGCGAATCATCTGCGGTACTCGAGCTTGGCGGGTTTGGCGTTCCCGTCGCGAGCAAGCGCAAGATGTTCCTCGAAGCGACGGAGCAGATCTGCAATATGCTGGCCATGGACCCCTATCCGGGATACACAGGCCAGTACTTCGAAATGCCCTGCCGCAACATCGTCCCGAAACCGGTGCAGCGTCCGCATCCACCGATCTGGGTTGCCTGCTCGCAACGCGAGACTATTCGCATGGCGGCGCGTCTCGGTATGGGTGCACTCACCTTTGCATTTGTGGATCCAATGGAGGCCCAGACCTGGGTGGATGAGTATTACCACATCATCAAAAGCGAGGCGTGCGTCCCGATCGGGCATGCGATCAATGCCAACATCTGCATGGTGTCCAGTTTCTCGTGTCACCACGACCGGGATACCGCCATCGAGCGTGGTCTGGAGGGGTTCGAATTCTTCGGTTTTGCCCTCGGTAGCCTGTACGGCTTTGGAGAGCACAAGCCGGGCCGAACCGACCTCTGGAAAGAGTTCAAGACTGTCCACATGCCTTCCGTACTTAAGCAGTTGGGGAACGCGGGTGAGGCGCTCACCGGTGGCCGCGGTGGGATCGGCACACCCGACGATCTGCGTGAACATCTGCGTAAATTCGAAAAGTGCGGGGTCGATCAGGTGACCTTCATTCAGCAGGCGGGAATGAACCAACACGAGCATATCTGCGAATCGCTGGAACTATTTGCGGCCGAGGTCATGGGAGAGTTCAAAGCGCGTGAAGCAGAACGTGAGGAACGGAAAATGAACGAACTCGCCCCCTATCTGGAAGCGGCGATGGCCCGCAAGGTACGGATGAGTTCACCCAGTGATGATGACATTCCGACTTATGTTGCCCTGGGTCGGCGGGTTGCCGAGGAGGCCAAAGACAAGCCTTCGGTCTTCGAGCGTCCAGCAGCCGAATGACGCGCGGCGCCAGGCAACTGCCTCAACGCGGTTGTTGGTGAGTCCGGGTGACGGGCGTGGATAGCCTCTGTCTCTGCCTCTTGCTGGGATTAGAATGTATGTCTAAACGGTCGAAATTGCCGCCTGATGATGGGAGAAGGCGATTGCTGGACAAAAAAGACTAATCTACCCATGTTCGGCGACCTTTTCACAACCTGACGCATCTTATTTCTATATGGTCAAATTTGCGGATCTTCAGCTGGATTCGGGCGTTGCCCGCGCTTTGAAGCGTGGTGATCGCCGCGCCCAGGCGGTCGCGTATCGAACGCTCGCGCCCGCGGTGATGGGTATGGCAATGCGCATCCTGCGAGATGAAGGGATTGCTCAGGAAGTCGTGCAGGACACGTTTGTCGAGCTCATCGAAAAAGCGCACACCTTGAACGATCCGAATGCGGTTTTAGGCTGGGTACGAAAAGTGGCCGTCAACCACTGCCTCATGCGGTTGCGCTCACCCTGGCATAAGCGCCGGGTGACCCTCGAACTGGTAGAGGATGTGGATGTCACCAATGGCTCGGCACACCTCGAGAACATGCAGGACATCGAGAGCGCGCTCGGTAGCCTCTCGGCAGAAACCCGGATGGTGATATGGCTGCACGACGTTGAAGGTTATACCCACAAGGAGATTGGTGAGCTTCTCGGACACACAGCCAGCTATTCAAAATCCCAGTTGGCGAGGGGTTATAAGAAGCTGGCGTTGCTTTACGGAGGATCAAGGGATGACGACGAAGATTCCAGTATCAGATCTACTCGCACATCGTGACGGCGAACACATAGATCCGAAACTTTCGGCCGAGATCGAAGCTGACCCTGCGAGCCGTGCGCGTCTGCAAGTTCTTCGAGAGATCAAACACGCATTGAACGAGTTGCCGGACATCGACCCTGCCGATGAGGTCTGGCAGAACATCGAGCAGCGCCTGCGGATGACTGAGGACTTGGCGGACGAACGCGACCTCCAGCGTCAGCATGGATCGCCCCGGCGCCGTTCCTGGGCCAATCTGGCGACAGCGGCAACGGTATTTTTCGCGGCCGCACTCAGCATCTTATGGTTTAACCCGGCAGATGACAGTGTGCCGGAATTAACCAGCGCTCCTCCGTCTGACTTGGTGTTGCGATCGCAACGACTCGAATCTCAGGTTTTTTATCCCCTGACAAGAAGTGTGCTACCCGCGGGACAAGTTGCCTGGAATTCGAGTCAACAGGCATTGTTGTACCGAATCGCCGACGTGGACTCGGAGTTGCGGTTGAACTACGAAGAGCAAATGCGCGATCCACGGGAGCGGGAGCGTCTGTGGCGCCAGCGGGTGGCGTTGCTCGAGTCTTTAGTAGAAGTCCAACGAAGACAGAAGCCATCGTTGCGAATGGCCCTCTTTTAGAAGATTGAGAGTAGAAGATTGGGAGTAGAAGATTGAGAGTTTAGGAGACTTATGAGGTTTGATATGAAAAGGCTATTGTTAATTTCCCTGATGTGTGGTGTCGCGTCTGCATCCAATGTGATGGCGGCGGAGTTCGGCGAGCGGGAGCTCGAACTGCAGGAAACAGAGTTTGCCGTGCAGGCAGTGGAATTCGCGCGTCAGGAAGCTCAATTCGCACTGCAGGAAGCTCAATTTGCTGTGGCTGTGCAGGAAGCAGAGATAGAGTCGCGGATGGACGAGGCTCGTGCAGAGTTGGATAAAGCGGCGCGTCGGCTGGCCGAAGTCAGTCGCCAGGCTTTTGAGAAGGAATATAAGAATCGCAGCAACAAGCCGGTGATCGGCGTATTGCTTGCGGGTTACGGTAATGCCAGTGGCATGCTGCTCGAAGGCGTTACCCCCGATGGCGGGGCTACAGGCGGGCGACCGGCTTACGGCGATCAACGGCGTGCGTCTTGACGGCGAAGGTGAGAAACCGATCAAGCGGCTCAACGAAGTGCTGGAAACGGTGACGCCAGGCGATATCGTGCAACTGGAGTACCTTCGAGACGAGACCGTTTATCTTGCTGATGTGGTCACTCAAGAACGGAGGGCGCACGTAACGAAGATGTTGAGTGGTCTGGACGGTCTGGAAATCGAGCTGTCGGGGCTCGCTGAGCGTCTGAGCGGTCTGTCCGAGATAGGGGAGCTTGCGGGACTTTCGGTTCTCTCCGCGCTCGAGAATTTCGATGGGCTGCACCTGAAAATTCACGATGGCCACCATACGATCGCAATCGGTGGAAACCGGGCGCATCTGGTCAATGTGGATGAGGGCCTGGGTGACTACTTCGGAGTAGATGGCGGCGTGTTGGTCGTGAGTTCCTCCGACGAGAGCGAACTGGAGTCGGGGGATATATTGCTCGAGGTCGCAGGTGTGGAGGTCGCTACTGTGGAAGAAGCCTACCAGGCGCTTGGTCAAGCCGAGGGTCAGGTGGAAGCGAAGGTACGGCGTAAAAAGCGGGTACGGACTATCGAGATCGCAGCAGGCGAGTTTCCCAAAGTACGCTTCCTGGGATTCCAGGGACCGATGAAGCGGGTGATTCGGATTGAGCGACATGGCGATGACGATGTAGACATACGCGTTATCGTCGGTAGTAGCCACGACGACTTTTAAAGGCGCCCCTGGTGATAGTGTCGGGCGCCGACATCAGGTCTGGTTGAGCTGTTCGAGTTCTTCGGACGTCATCAGCCAGGCCTGTTCGGCTTTATCCTTTTTCTGGCGTAGCTTTCCCGCTTTCGCGAGTAGTTCGGCCAGTTCATCGGCGGGCAGGGTGGTATAGATTTCCGGATCGGCGAGCCGTTTTTCCACGCTCTGTAATTCGTTACCAAGCCCTTCGAGCTTCGCTTCGAGTTTCCTGATGGCTTTGCGTAACGGTAGTCCCAGCTGGCGCTTTTCTGCCGCCGCTTGTCGTTGCGCCCTTTTCAGATGAGCAACGGATTTTGCCGCCGTGGGTTGGCGCAAGGCGGTATAGTCATCGAGGCCGCCAGCAAATTTTTGCAACTTTCCAGAATCGACGAGCCAGAGGTCATCGACCGTTCGCTGCAGGAGGCTGCGATCGTGGGACACGAGGATCAATGCTCCCGTATAGTCCTGCAGTGCCAACACCAGCGCTTCGCGCATTTCGAGATCCAGATGGTTGGTGGGTTCATCGAGAATCAAAAGCGCGGGTTGGGTCAGGGCAATCAATGCCAGGACCAGGCGTGCTTTTTCGCCGCCCGAGAGCGTGTCGACTTGCCGCTCGGTGATGTCAGCGCCGAATCCCCAGCTGCCCAGATAGTTGCGACACCATTGTTCCCGGGCGTCCGGTTTTGCCCCGCTAAGCAGTTGCAGCGGCGAGGATTGAGAGTCGAGTGTTTCCAATTGATGCTGAGCGAAATAGCCAACCTTGGCGTGTTGTCCGAAAACAACTTCGCCCTCGATGGGCTCCAGAGCACCGACCAGGCATTTCAGCAGCGTGCTCTTACCGGCTCCGTTGGTGCCCAATACCCCAATTCTGGCCCCGGGTAGAATAGACTGACGAATACCGCTCAGAACGGGTTGTTGTTTATAACCAATGGCAACGTCATTCAGGCTGATGAGTGGGTGCGACATTTTTTCAGGGTTGGTAAAACTGAACCGATAGGGTGACTCGGCATAGACGGGAGCGACTACCGTCATCCGTTCGAGGGCTCGCAATCGACTCTGTGCCTGCTTGGCTTTGCTTGCCTTGGCGCGAAAGCGGGTGACGAACTGCTCCATGTGTTTGATTTGAACCTGCTGTTTTGCAAAAGCGGTTTGTCGATGCGCAAGCGCCTCAGCGCGTTGTCGCTCGAATGACGAGTAGTTGCCGCGATAGGAGTCAATATGACCGTGTTCCAGGTGTAAGGTGTGGTCGGTTACCGCGTCGAGGAAAGTACGATCGTGGGCGATGATCAACAATGTACCGGCAAATCGTTGCAGCCAGGATTCGAGCCAGAGCGTCGTGTCCAGATCCAGATGATTTGTTGGCTCGTCCAACAGCAGCAGATCACATGGGCTCATTAAAGCCTGGGCGAGGTTCAAGCGGATACGCCAGCCTCCGGAGAAGTCCCGGAAAGGCTGTTGAAAATTTTCGCCCCTAAAGCCCAGGCCGTGAAGGATCTCTCCCGCTTGAGCCTCTGCTTCGTAGCCACCGACGTCGGCATACTCCGTGTGGAGGTGGGCGAGTTCGAGATCCTCCCCGTTACGCTCCGCCTGAGCGAGTTTGCGTTGTACCTTGCGTAAGGGTTTATGGCCGTCGAGAACGTAATCGAGAGCACCGCGGTCGGTTAAGGCCACCTGTTGTGCCATGTGTGCCAGGCGCCAGCCGGCTGGTTTCAGCAGATCCCCCTCCTCGGGGTGTAATTGACCCAGAATCAGTTGAAATATCGTTGATTTGCCCGATCCGTTGCGGCCGGTTAATGAGGCTTTCTGACCGGGGTGTACCGTGCAGGAGAGTCTTTCGAACAATAGTCGCTCGCCGCGTCTTAAAGAGATGTCGATGAGTTGCAACATGAGGCGCATGAGTTCGAAAGGTGGTGAAGAAAACCCTGGCTTCTCACAAGAGAAGCAGACGGATCCAAAAGACGTCGTTAAGGTCGAGCCTGAACACAATACTCGAAAACAATAGCCCCGGGGCGAAAGCTATGCCTCCATCCTGAAGTATAGGGTAATGAATATTCGGGGAGGAGCTAAGCGGTTGCGCGCGGGTGGGCGATTTTGTGCCTGGCGGCGGCCCGAGGTCGCTGACGCAGTTCACGTACGGTAACCGCGGCGGTTTTCGGCTGAGCGTCAATCCAACGAACTAATTCGAGCCAGGAAACGGCCTCCTTGCGGGCAGCACGGCAGTCGTGCATGTCCACTACGCCCATACCGAGTTCGGCAGCCTTCGAATAAGCGGCACTATCGTGAAACGTCGCCACACAAGGGACGTCGAGGCATTCCAAGAAGTGCTTCAGCTTGGCATGAGTTTCGGTATTCGGCTTCACTCGGTTGGCGATCACGCCTACGGGTCGAGGCAGGTTCCGATAAGCTCGGTGAGCCAGAAGCTCCGCGATAAACCGGCCTCCCGCTCGAATATCGATGGATGAAGGCAACATGGGAACCAGGATAACGTCGCTTTGCTTGAGGAGCATTTCCAGATCCCGGTCTCTCGCGTTGGAATGTCCATCCACGATGATGCGGTCGGTTTCCGGCGAAATACGGTTGTGGAAGGTTTGCGTCTCATACATGTTGGCACGACGGTGACTGGCAACGATGGAAATTGGTGGTAAATCGGGGTCTCGCTGATCGCACCAGTAGGTGCTGGAGGCTTGTGGATCATTGTCCACAAGGGAAACATTCATTCCCTGACTTGCGAAAGCAACGGCTAAATTGGTTGCGATAGTGGTCTTCCCGCAACCGCCTTTGCCGTTGACAATCAATATTCGGCGGGCATTTGATTTCATTGTGCCTGGCCCTTTCGGTAGAGCTCTTTTGCCAAAATTCAGTCGTCAGGGTGTCGTCGAACTCCTAAACCGCCCCCAACGGCTCTATCGCTGTGCCACAATGCCTTCTTTTTCCCTTCGTACCTTCCCGCAGGCTTCCCCATTTGACTTCATCAGGCTTCGATACATCGTAAAACAGATGCCAACCGATTTCTGATATCCGTGTCTGCCGGCAGTTTTTTATCGCTACTGCTACGGGCGTGGTTTAGCTGTGGATAACTATACCACTGCGTTTTCGAATTGCACTAGCCAAAAGAGTGTTTTTTTTACAAGCAGTTAGCGCCGGAAAGACACCTATTCGATGAGCTATTTGATGAGCTGAGGGCTGGCTAGGAGTCTGCGCGGTAGAAAAGATTCCCACGGCGTAAGCACTACAGAGATCCATATTTGCGCTCTTTTTCGTACTCGGCAGCGAGTTGCTTTGCAGTTTGCCTTGCAAACTGCCCAGTACCCGGAAGGAGGAAGGAGCGCGCTCTGCGTTTATGCTGTTATCGGCGACCGCGCTAGTTTGTTCATGAAATAATCCTTACCTAGGAGCGGCTCAACAGCATCAACCGACCATCTCCAGCCAGGGCAAAATAGCTGCCGGGGTCTTTTCCGAAGCCAACGGCGAGAATAGCTGCCCCGGTGGGATGCCAGAGGTTGCGAGCTTGAGTAGTCCAGCGATGCACGCGTTTACCGCGTTTCACGTCCCAGAGTTCAACCGCTCGATTCACATAACCGAGGAGTAGCAATTGCTCATCCGTAGAGAAGCGGGCCGAGGTGATACCTGTATTTCGAGTCGTCAGGGTTTGCAACCGTTTGCCCGTGGCGCCGTCCCATAGCGCAACCAGTTGCTGATGGCTGGCGGTGAAGATGAAGCGGCCGCTGGCAGACAAGGCCACCACCCTGACGGGATTGCTGTGGGTGAACGTATGCACGGCACTGCCGTCGGTGAGGTTCCAGAGAACGGCCGTCGTGTCATCGCTACCTGTCAACGCCCAGAGGCCGTCGTTGCTTGCGGCGACGGTGCCGACGACTCCCTGATGCAGGAACGTGTACAGGTGCGAGCCAGCCTCAGCATCGAATAGAATCGCGCTATGGTCTTCAAGTCCCATGAAGACCTCGCGGCCATCGGAAATCAACGCTACATCCAGCACGGCTGCGGGAGTCGTCCAATAGGCCATGGCTTTGCCCGTGCCAGTATCCCAGATCACGAGCGTTCGAGGATCCGTGGTTACGGCTCGGGTGCCGTCGACAGAAAAACCGGCCGAGACGAGATCTGCATATACGCCGGGTTGGTGACTCCAGTTGTATAGCCGTTCACGATCCTTTGTTCGCCACAAACTCGCTCCGTGGTTGAGCGAGCCGATCAGGCTGAATTCGGAGTCCGTCGACAACGCGCCAGTGTGAATGCCTTGGGCGGCCAGTTCGTAACTGGCAGATGGCGCATCGCCCCCGCTACACGAGTAACAGATCAGGCTCATTGCCAGAATGATGGAATGCCCTGGCTTCAACGGTCGGCACTTAGCCTGGATATTGCACGAGGAGCCAGAGTTCTGGGTGAGAGCGCGTGGTCGTTATGACGGCTCGTGACCAAAAGCGTAGCCGTAGCCACGCAATTGAGGCTTCGCATAGCGAAGGAGCTGAACATCTGGCGCTTGGCGGCAGCGAGATCGGGGCAAAAACTGCACAGGCGCATCAACGATATTTCGAGCATATGAGAAATATAGAAAGTTGCTAATAAATTCAAAATGCTAACCATCATATACGCCGAATTTGTGCAACATCCGGGTTAGGTTGAAAGTGCCCAACTGCACTTTCTCGACACAGACCAGATTACCCGCGACTGGACAGGAGAATGTCGTCTTCGAGCTCGAAACGTGTACCGAGGACGAGGGCTAATTGCTCAAGAGCCACCTTCACCTGGGCAATATTCACGGTCTCCACATCGCCGAACTCGTCATTGAAACGCATTGCCACGAGTGTTGTGGACTCGATGGCGGCGTATTCGTGGGGTGCTGGAATCAGTCGTTGGAATACCTGGAAGTGACCCGCGGAAAGGTAATCTACCAGGGAGTTGCAGAACCGGGTGAGTATGGATTGTGAGAGATCTTCCAGACCCTCGTCGAGGGAGTTGTTCAACTCCACCAGGTAGGTGATGAGCCTTTGCCGGCAGGACGTGAAGGTCGCGTCGGCATCCCTGTCATACTTTGCTGTTGTTGCCGTCGCCTGGGTCGGATTCGACATGGTTGTTCCCTCACAGTCCTTTGAGAGAAAGATAGTCCAGGTTCTTGAGTTAGCCAGCGAAGCCTTCGTTCGGCAGCGAAAAGGGCAACTAGCCTGGATTATTCATGAACAAGCTACTGCGGTCGCCGATAGCAGCAAGACACCGGGCCTCGCAGGTGGGCGTGCTCCCTCCGGGTGCTCGGCAGTTTGCAAAGCGAACTGCGCGTGCTGTCGAGTACGCCTCCACTCCAGTCCGCGCACCCAGCCTGCGAGGCCCGGTGTCTTACTACTCTGGCAATTCGCTTGCGAATTGCCGTCGACCCAACCTCGCTACGCTTCTTCCTGAATAGTCCAGGCTAGTCTAGGTACCCGCCCGCCACTGCATTACCGTGAACAAGACGATGATGATGAAGCCGAGCAACGCCCAGAGTGCGATGGAGAGGCCGAGCACTTGAATAATTTCAGCGCATTCACCGGTACCGCTCGTCATGGCAATGAGCAGGTCGCTCAAGGGGAACGTATCGAGCATGTAGGCCATATCAGGACCGCAAGTTGGGACCTGATCGGCTGGCAGGTTTTGTAGCCATAGTTGGCGAATCGCAAAGCCTCCACCGATCGAGGCCGAGACTATCCCGAACAGAGGGTAGATCCCCCAGCGCGGATTGTGCAGCAAGCTTGCGTACGCCCAGGCTCCGGCAATAAAAAACCAGATTCTTTGCATCAGGCACAGGGGACAGGGGTCCATCGCGAAAGCATGTTCCATCACCAGGGCGCCGGTCAGAGCCAGGCCAGTGAAGAACACTATTGTGACGGCCCAGGACTCGCTCGTTGCGTGATTCAAGTCATGGATAAGCGTGTTACTCATTGTATGTTCACAACCACTTTGCCGATGGCTCGACGTTCGCTCAAGCAACGTAACGCATCGGCGTATTGTTCCAATGGATAGACCTTTCCGACCAGCGGGTCGATCTTGCCTTGTTCGAAGAGCTCGAGAATCTCCTCAAAATTCGCTGCTGACTCGCCGGCACTGCGCGCCGACCAGGCACCATAAAACACCCCGACAACCTGGCAGCTCTTCAATAAAACGAGGTTGATGGGTAATTTGGGAATGTCACCCGCGGCAAAACCGATCACCAGCACGCGTCCATACCAGTTGATGCAGCGCATACACTGATCGAATAGAGCCCCGCCGACGGGGTCGTAGATTACGTCAGCCCCCTTGCCACCGGTTAGCTCTTTGACCTTGTCTTTGAGCTTCCCGTCACTGTAGTTGATGAGTTCGTCAGCACCGGCCTGCTTCGCTGCCTGTAACTTTTCGGTGGAGCTGGCCGCAGCAATTACCCGGGCGCCCATGACTTTGCCGAGTTCTACGGCGGAAATGCCCACCCCGCCGCCAGCGCCCAGCACGAGCAAGTTTTCACCGGGCTTGAGAGATGCGCGTTGTTTCAGTGCGTAGTACGACGTTCCATAGGTGGTGCTGATGCCCGCTGCCTGTTCGAAACTCAACCGTTCGGGTTTGGCGCGCAAGGCCTGTTCAGCTACCGTGATTTGTTCGGCAAATCCCCCGTAACCGACACTTGCGAATACCGATTCTCCGACTCGGAAACGACTGACCTCATCGCCGATTGCGGCAATGGTGCCAGAAATTTCTCCCCCGGGGGAGAATGGGAATGGCGGCTGACTCTGGTATTTGCCTTCCAGCATGAGCACGTCGGGGAAGTTGAGGGCGCTCGAGTGGATGTTTATGAGTACTTCGTTGCGAGCGGGTACGGGTGCGGCAATTTGCTCTAAAACGAGGCTTTCCGGTGGCCCGAAGGCTTTGCACAGAACTGCTTTCATACTTTGGGCTCTTTCCCCTTGATGGTCAGGAAGACGAAGGTACTGGCCGGTCCGTCAGCGTCAACTATGCTAACAAAATGCAGACCGGTAGAAAAAGCCGCCTGGATAAGCCGCGGGTGTTCGCGGTCGTGTTCCTCATAGGCGCTGCGGTATTGATCGGACCTTCGACGTTGTCGGCTCAGGAAACCGCCGATATTCGCTACGTTGCGTTGCAACCTGCCTTCATAGCCAACTTTGGCGTCACCGAACAAGGTCACCTGAAGTATGTCAAAGCAGAAATTTCCATTCGTGTATCAAGCCAGAAAGCGGAGATGGCAGCGCGCTACCACCTGCCGGCGTTGCGCAATAGTCTAGTGCTTCTGCTCTCGCGCCAGGATGAGGTCACCGTAACCACCGGCAGTGGCCGTGAAGCAATTCGCGAGGAGGCGCTGATGGAGTTACGGGCTGTTCTGAAAGCCGAAGAAGGGCAACCCTACATCGACGATCTCATGTTCACGAATTTTGTCGTTCAGCAATGAGCCAACTCTGGGCGTGTTCTATCATGTCGGGGAAGTAGTCGAGGAAATCTTCCTCGAGACGAGGCAGTTCGCTGCGAGCGGTCAACGCCAGCTGTTCGTTCAAGACCTCGCGCTTGAGGCGCCGGGTGATCGAGAAAAGCGCCTTTTCCACCACCGGCCAGGATCGATAGCCTGCAAGCAGATCATGGGTGCGCATGTAGCCGAAGAAGCTGCGCGCACTCTCGGGCAACCATTGCATCTCCCGGTCGATGAGTTGGTAGGTTCTTTGTGTGAAACGTTCGATCGGTTCGTCGTGGAAAGACGACCAATGTCGTGCGAGGCAATGATCGGCGAGCACGTCGACGAAAATAGGTGCGCCGCGCCGTAAATCCCCCGGGAAGCGGCGGCAACTTGTCCGGATCCCCGGGTGCTGGTTACTGTACGCGTCTACCCGTCGGTGCATGCGAACACCCATTGCAAGGCTCACAGGTAACTCGTCGGGTACTGGACCTTTGATGAAATCGCCGAGAAAGCCGCCGACGATCAACCCGGGTTCGGTTTCCTGGGATGCGCATTCTCCAATCAGACAATGGGCCAGGAAGTTCACTCGAGAGCCAGATAACTTTCCAGAAACGTTGGAAAATCAACGCGGTCGGCGGCTTCGATCTCGCGTTGCCGTTCAATGGACTGACGCGACAGCGTTTCGAAAAGTGCGAGCTTGTCCGGCTCCAGGGATCGATCGTCAAAGTACGCTTTATGTGCCAGTGACTGGTTCATGGCGAATCTGAAAAACGGCACACGGTGCTTGGCCATCGATGCCAGTACCTGGGCAGAGGGGGTATGCTCCGGGTAAGCGACCTTGGTTTTCTGCTCCTGCAGAGCGCGTTGATAGAGGTTGTCGTGCTGGGGCTCCCGGGTTTCCTGAGAATTATGGTGAGCCTCATCAAGGAGTGTGGCCAGCGGTTCGAGATTCTCAAGAATCTCGTTTGCCCACCGCAGCTTTTTCACGGTTCCTGAAGGTGATTCCAGCTCGAGGGATGGGTCGCGTCCGCTGGCGACAATACTTAGTTGGTTACGACCCATCCGCTCGGATTCTGCTTGGCTGTCCTCTGGGCTATCCACAATCAGGCAGTACAACAGAAACAGATCGAGGAAACGGATCTGAGTCTCGTCGATACCAACAGGAAGAAACGGGTTCAAGTCGAGGCAGCGCACCTCCACGTACTCCACGCCGCGGTCGCGCAATGCGTTGAGTGGCCGTTCGCCGCTCCTGATTGGCCGTTTCGGGCGAATGGTTCCGTAGAACTCGTTTTCGATCTGTAGCAGCGAAGAGTTGAGTTGACGATACTCGCCGTCAACCTGTACTCCGCCCGATTCATACGGAGCGAACGGTTTGGTCAAAGCCTCATGCATGGACTCGGCATACTGGGCCAAACTGTTATAGGAGACGTGCAGACTGCTTTGAGCGTCGCTTTGATAACCCAGTCGACCCATTCGTAACGAAGTTGCGTCAGGCAGGTAAAGAGAGCCTTCATCCAGCATGTCGAGTTGATGGTCTACGTTTTTTACGAATGACTTGCAGATGGCAGGTGACGCACCGAACAAATAGATCAGCAGCCACGAATGGTGGCGAAAGTTGCGGATGAGTCCGAAATAAGCATTGGTGCGGAATTCCTGGTCGGGTTTGTCCCCACGACTCCTCGCAAACACCTGCCAGAATGCATCCTGCACAGAGAAGTTGTAGTGGATGCCCGAGATGGTCTGCATGAGCCGTCCGTAACGATTGCCGAGACCCAACCGATAAACCGTTTTAGCTTTGGCTATGTTCGAACTACCGTAGCGCCCGACGGGAATCGTCTCATCAGCACCGAGGATGCAGGGCATGCTCGTCGTCCACAGCAGCTCGTCCCCGATCCCCTGGTAGACAAAGCGGTGCACCTCCTCGAGTTGGGTAATGCAGGCTTCAGGCGTGCCGTGGACGTCTGTGATCAGCTCGAGTTGCGCCTCACTGAAATCGGTGGTGATGTGGGGATGGGTCAAGGCGGACCCGAGGGCCTCAGGGTGAGGCTCGAGGGACAGCGCGCCGTCAATTGTCACCCGCAGGCTTTCTTTCTCGATGCCTCGCTGGATGTTGCCGATGGCGGCAAGATCCCGGCCGAGGGCCGCCAGAATCCTTGCCGGGATCTGCGTTACGAAGTCACCCACAATACGGTCTCCGGCATCGAGCTAGTTCTGGTCCAGACACGGACCCGCGTCGACGACCGCCTGATCGACGTCAAAGCGGTTGAAATTTTCCCTGAACTTGTTGATGAGACTCTTTTCTGCATCGTCGTACGCCGCCTGATCGCTCCAGGTATTGCGCGGGTTCAACAAACGGTCATCAACGCCCGGTATCGACTTTGGTATGTCTATGTTGAGGCCGGTGAGATGTTCGGTTTCAATGTTGTTGAGCGCGCCTGACTGAATAGCGTGAATGATGGCGCGGGTTGTCGGAATCGCAAATCTTTCTCCTACCCCGTAACCCCCGCCGGTCCAGCCGGTGTTGACCAGATATATCTGGGAACCGAAATCCTCAATGCGCCTGATCAGGAGGTTGGCATACACTCCCGCGGGCCGCGGGAAAAAAGCTGCCCCGAAACAGGTTGAGAAAGTTGCGCTGTATGCTTCGGTGGATCCAACGACCGTGGAACCTACTTGCGCGGTGTAACCTGACAGAAAATGATAGGCGGCGGCTTCTTTTGACAATATCGCGACGGGCGGTAATACACCGCTGACATCGCAGGTAAGGAAGATAACCTGGTTCGGCTCCCCGCCGCGGTTTTCCGGAACCTTCGCCTCGATATTGTCGCGCGGGTAGCAGGCTCTGGTGTTTTCGGTAAGACTCGAATCCGTGTAATCGGGGATCCGGGATTGTGGGTCCATAACCACGTTTTCCACGATCGCACCAAACGATATTGCGTCCCAGATCATCGGTTCGTTTTCACGCGAGAGGTCGATGCATTTGGCGTAGCAGCCACCCTCAAAGTTGAACACGGTGCCCTTGCCCCACCCGTGCTCGTCGTCGCCGATCAGCAACCGATCCGGATCCGCGGAGAGCGTGGTTTTGCCGGTGCCGGAAAGGCCAAAAAAGAGAGTTACGTCGCCTTCACTGCTCATGTTGGCCGAGCAATGCATGGGTAAGACGTCCTTTTCCGGCAAGAGAAAATTGAGCACGGCAAACATCGACTTTTTCATCTCGCCCGCATACAACATGCCTGCAAGCAACACTCGGCGCTGGGCGAAGTTGATCATCACGGTGGCGTCGCTGTTCGTCCCGTCACGTGCCGGTTCGCAGATGAACCCCGGAGCGTTGACCACCCGCCAGATTTCTTTGTTGTGCGAGTTGTAGTGTTCCGGGGTTATGAACAGCGCCCGGCCAAACAGGGTATGCCAGGCCAACTCGGTCGTGACTTCAATCGGCAGATAGTGTTCCGGATCAGCGCCAACGTGGAGATTGGACTGGAAGGACTCCTGGTTTTCCAGATAGACATGGACGCGATCCCACAACGCATCGAAAATTTCAGGAGTTACCGGCTGGTTAATTTCGCCCCAGTCGATGGAATCAGATGTCGACGGCTCATCGACAATGTAGCGATCCTTCGGCGAACGACCCGTTCGTTTGCCGGTTTGTACAACGATCGATCCGTTACTCGCGAGCTTGCCTTCACCGCGCAGTAAGGACAACTCGGCGAGTATGGGAACAGAAAGATCGATATAGGTTGTTTTTCTTTTAGTGGAGTCGATATCGACGGCCATTCTCGTATGTGTCTTTCCTCAGAACGGCTAATTATGCCAGAGGGATCTTGCTTGGCCTATCGAGATTGAAAAGGATTGTAAGTGAAAGAAAACCCAATGAATCTGCAGGTTGTGAGCCCGTTACGAAAAATTGGCTTCGAGGCCCCGCTAATCGCAGGTTTACTGACAGATTTAACCGACTAAACGACCTGGTTTCTCGGTGGCAACCGCGTTGAGATGAGCGTAAAGACCAAGTAAGAGAAACCCTGCCTCTTGATGCTGCTCCCCAAGCGTGGCTACGCTCGGATCTAACAGCCCTCAGCAGCCCTCACCCAACCTGTTGGCTATCTTGTTTCAGCTTTTTCAGCTCGCGGCGATCGCGCTTGGTCGGCCGGGTACTGGGAACGGTAAGTCCCGCTCGCTCCATCTTCCGCCTGGATCGATCCACTTCCCGTAACTCGATGCTTTCGTCACTTTCTTGGTATAGAGTCTGCGCGATGGTTGCGCTGCCGCGGCGATCTGCAAGGCCGGTCACGGTAATCGTCTGGGACGTGTCGCCGCGCCGAATCGTGAGTTCGCAACCGATGCCGATTTCCCTGGCCGCCTTGGGACGCACCTTAAGCAACTGCACCTTGCCTCCCTCGATGGCTCGCTTGGCCTGTGCCCGGGTCTTGAAGAACCGGGCGGCCCATAGCCAGCGATCGAGCCTGACGGAAGTGAATTCAACCATCAGGCAAGATCTCGCAGAAATCGTTGAACGCAGGATAATTGAGTTCGTGCCTTGCCGGTCTTTGAGAATCTGGCTGGTTGATGGTGAGGAGGTGGCGTATGCCGAACCCGGCGGCGGCATCGAGAACGTTTGTGTTGTCGTCGATGAGCAGGGTACGCGATGGATTGTACGGATGTTCTTCCATCAGCCGCTGCCAGAAGCGGGCGGACTCTTTCGGTGTGCCGTAATCGTGGCAGGAAATTGTCGCTTCCAACCTGCTTGTTACGTCGCATTGAGCGTTTTTGATCTTCAGGCTGTCACGGTGTGCGTTGGTGACCAACAGACCCCGCTTGGGTGCGGTGTGTAACCAATTCAGAAAAACCAGGGCATTCGGGCGATAGCGAATAAGGGCGGCGAGTTCGTGGTGTAACGCGATGATGTCTATGCCGGTAAATTCGGCCCAGTAATCGAGGCAGTAGAAAGACAATTCGCCGCGACGCTTCAGCATATGTGCGAAGAGGTATTTTGCGGCATCATCCACCGAGCCGCCATGAATGTCGCTAAAACGTTCCGGTAGCAGGCTGTTCCAGAGCGTGTTGTCGTAGTGAAGATCGAGCAGCGTGCCGTCCATGTCGAGCAGCACCGTGTCTACACAATTCCAGGTAATCATCGAATTGAGCTCATGAGGTGTTGATTAGGTGCCTATGAGGCACTGCGTATAATAGCCGCTGGATCTTCTAAAAAGGAGAATGCCTTGGGAGTGCCGGAAGTGTTGGCGGTCAGGACCATTGCGAAGTCTCGATTTTTCCGCATTGAGGAGTTGCATCTGCGTTTCGCCAGCGGCGAAGAGCGCACCTATGAACGTTTGCCTGGCGGGGGTAGAGCCGCCGTGATCGTGGTTCCCGTCAGCGACGATGGGAACATCTTTCTGATCCGCGAGTACGCCGCGGGTTTTCACGAGTTGCAGTTGACGCTCGTAAAAGGTGCTGCCGAGGGAGACGAATCCCTGGAAGAGACAGCCAATCGGGAATTGAAGGAAGAAATTGGCATGGGGGCACGGCAGCTGCAATTCATCAAACGGCTCAGCTTGGCTCCCGGGCACATGGGTTTTACGATCAATGTTCTGCTGGCTCGGGATTTGTATCCCGAAAGCCTTCCTGGCGATGAACCCGAACCGCCCGAGGTGGTCCCCTGGCCGGTAGCGAAGCTTGACGAACTCATTACTTCGGATGAATTCAACGAAGCAAGAGCAATCGCGGCCCTCACTCTCGTTCGACCTTTTCTATGATCACCTGGATTCGAGGTGTTTGAGGAGCAGCCATGGATGCCGAACTGACCCGTCAACTCATCAGGCTTGTCGAACGTGCGGGAGACGCCATTCTCGAGATTTATCAGACCGACTTCTCGGTAGATTTCAAGGCGGACGACTCCCCCCTCACCCAGGCCGATCTGGCCGCCCACAGAATCATCGCAGCGGAGCTTGCCGAGCTGACTCCACAGGTGCCGTTATTGTCGGAGGAATCAAGCCCTCCTTCCTTTGAGGAGCGCAAGCGTTGGTCTCGATACTGGTTGGTGGATCCGTTGGATGGCACCAAGGAGTTCGTGAATAAAAACGGTGAGTTCACGGTAAATATTGCCCTCATAGATGGTCATCGCCCGGTATTCGGAGTGGTGGGTGTTCCGGTCCAGGGATTGGTATATACCGGCGATCTCGAACGGGGTGAAGCGCACCGTTACCGGGGTGGTGAACGTGAAACGCTCAACGGTCGGGCGATGAGGGATGATCAGCCGCTGGTCATTGTCGCCAGTCGAAGCCATGGAGGCGAACGGTTAGAGGCGTATGTCGACGCCCTCGGTGAGATTTACCCGGAGGTAATCCGTACCGGTGTTGGCAGCTCGTTGAAACTGTGTATTCTGGCTGAGGGTCGTGCCGACCTGTATCCACGTCTCGGGCCTACTTCGGAGTGGGATATCGCCGCGGCCCATGCGGTTCTCGCCGCGGCCGGAGGAGATCTCTGGGCTGTGGACGGCTCGGTTCTTACCTACAACAGCAAAAAATCGTTCCTCATCCCTGAGTTTTTCGCGGTTGCCGATGGCGGCTATCCATGGCGCGAGCGTTTGCCTGCCGTTGCATAGCGGCTCCCCGCTCTGACATACTCGCCGGTCTTTTTTCTCGACCCTGATGGAGCGGTGATGGCAGCACAGAAACCAACCCGGGCGTTACCGAAACCAACGCCGGAAACGGAACACTTCTGGGAAGGCACAAAGGCACGGGAGTTGCGTTTGCAACGCTGCGACGAGTGCGATCATGTCTATTTTCCGCCTCGGCCGTTCTGTCCGCGATGCAGTTCACGCACAGTATCGGTATTTCGCGCCAGCGGTAAGGGGACGCTGGCGAGTTACGTGATCAATGAGCGGCCACACCCGGCGTTTGAAGGTCCCTACTCCATCGCGCTCATCGACCTTGAAGAAGGTCCGCGGATGATGTCGAACATCGTCGGTTGTGCGCAAACTCCCGAATCTCTGGTGCTCGATATGCCGCTGCAGGTGACGTTCGAAGTTCAGAACGATGAAATCACCCTGCCGATGTTTGAACCGGTGGGGGCAAACGATGCGTAAGCAGGCTGTTGCGATCGTCGGTGCCGCGGAAACCACCGAACTTGGAAAAATTCCCCGGATGAGCCAACTGCAGTTGCATGCCGATGCGGCACTGAATACCTTGACTGACGCCGGGTTGAAAGTTTCCGATATCGATGGCCTGGCCACGGCAGGAGAATCGCCGACCGGGGTTGCCTACTACCTGGGTATCACTCCGAAGTGGGTAGATGGCACATCCGTGGGCGGTTGCTCGTTCATGATCCACGTTCGCCACGCCGTTGCCGCAATTGCCAGCGGACTCTGCACGACGGTACTCATTACCCACGGTGAGAGCGGTCGTTCACAGATAGGCCGTGGAGGTTTCCGCAGTGCGGCTGCGTCGCTTTCCGGACAGTTCGAAGCCCCCTATGGTCCGATGGGACCGTCGACGCTTTTCACGCTGCCGGTGCTGCGTTACATGAAAGACTACGGTCTGACCCATGAACAACTGGCCATGGTGGCGGTGGTTCAGCGACAGTGGGCTGGTTTGAACCCACGGGCAAGCTATCGCGATCCCATTACGGTCGAGGACGTATTGAACTCGAGGATGATCGCCTACCCCTTTCATCTGTTGGAGTGCTGCCTGGTGACCGATGGTGGCGGAGCGCTCATTCTTACCTCGGCTGAGCGCGCGGGAGATTTTCCCAAACCCGCCGTACACATCTGGGGCACCGGAGAAAGTGTCGAGACACCCATGGTCAGCCAGATGGAAGACCTCTGTAGTTCCAGGGCATTTGCGGTGGCGGGACCGGCTGCCATGGCGGATGCGGGGATCAGCCACGCCGATGTCGACCACATGATGGTCTACGATGCGTTCGCACACCTGCCTATATACGGGTTGGCAGATCTGGGGTTCTGTGAGCGTGGAGAAGCGGGTGCCTTTATCGCCGAGGGCCACACCGCACCCGGTGGCCGGTTGCCCATGAACACGAACGGCGGGGGGCTCTCCTATATGCACTCAGGCATGTATGGCATGTATGCGTTACAGGAGAGTGTACGCCAGCTACGCCACATCGCTCCGGCGCAGGTGCCCGATGCAGAAATTTCCCTGTGTCTTGGCGTTGGGGGGATGTTCGGTGCCAGCGGCTGCATCGTACTCGGCCGGCAGGCAAAGGACTAGCCCGGATATTGCACGAGTACGGCACATATGATGTTTAACATATTGAAATTGTTAGAAATTTTCTATATTTCTAATATGTTCGAAATGTCACCGAGGCGCCTCCGCAGTTTTTGGCTGGATCTCGCGGCCGCCAAGACGCC
>Ga0114950_10000662_pt1 | contig 24275 bp, 24 predicted proteins | sample N075metaG_FD_83503 | JGI IMG/M metagenome (GOLD analysis project Ga0114950, IMG submission 83503) | Deep subsurface microbial communities from Kermadec Trench to uncover new lineages of life (NeLLi) - N075 metaG | ecosystem: Environmental > Aquatic > Marine > Ocean trench > Sediment | place... | reverse complement strand
TAAGGGAATAACAGGCACTGCGCTAGTCCCGGCAAGCAATGCGGGTTAACGTGCCCATTTCGCCCCTCCTCTCCCCTCCTCCCGCTACGCCCCCATCCACACCCAAGCGGCCCTACCGGGGCCGATTTGCCCCCTCACCCAGCGGCCCCCTACACCTGGGCTCACTGATAGCCGCCGTTGCCAGCTATCTGGACGCCCGCAGTAATCGCGGTATCTGGCTGGTGCGTATGGACGACCTGGACCCACCCCGGGAAGTTCCCGGCGCGGCCCACAGCATTCTCGACAGCCTGAGCCAACACGGCCTGCACTGGGATGAGGATGTGTTGTGGCAAAGCCAGCGAGGCGAGGCCTACCAACGGGCACTGCAACAATTACAAGCCCAGACATTTAACTGTGATTGCAGCCGAAAAGCCCTGGCGGCCACGGGTGTGTGTCAGCGCGACTGCCGGTCGCGACAGGGCGAGGTGACAACACCCGCCGCCATTCGAATGACAGTCCCCAGAGACGGCGTCATCGGCTTTGACGATACGCTTCAGGGTTCTCAACACATCGCCTTGGGGCAGACCTCAGCCGATTTTCTGATTCACCGAAAGGACGGTCTGTATGCCTATCAACTGGCGGTGGTAGTGGACGATGCCCACCAGGGCATCACCCATATTGTGCGTGGCTCGGACTTACTGGACACCACGGCGCGGCAGATATTTTTGCAGCAGGCGCTGGATTACCCCACCCCGATTTACAGCCATGTACCGGTCATCACCAATTCTGCCGGGCAAAAGTTTAGCAAGCAGCATCACGCCACCGCGCTGGCAGACAGGGACGCGGTGCCCAACCTGCGCAGTGCGTTGAAATTTCTCTGCCAGCCCCGGCCCCCCGCGCAGCTGGCCTCGCCAGCTGAGCTGCTGCAATTTGCCGTGCAGAACTGGGCACCCCGCGCCATACCCTCGGCAATGGCCATTGTCGCCGGCCGCGACAGCACATAACTTTGAGCTTTAGTCGCGGCTTGCGTACTATCAGCGCACAGCTCACGAGGGTGTTAGTCCCGTATGTATATTAATCGCGTACTGCTACTGATGGTGGCAATCGCCTTTCTCTTTTACCCCATGATAGAGGAATGGGTCTCTCGCAGTGGTGCCGCCTGGTACAGGCCCTATCAGTTATGGCTGCTGGTCATTGTCGCCGCCTATTGGAACCAGCGCAGTCGGGGCACGGATGAGCTTTAGCTCGATACAGATACTGCTGTTTATTGTGGCCTATTTGGGCGGCCTGTTTGCTGTGGCCTACCTGGCGGACCGGGGCGTCATTCCCAGGCGCATTACCCATCACCCCGCAGTCTACGTACTCTCGCTGGGGGTTATTGCCGGGGCGATGGCCACTAATGGCATGTTAGAGCTGGCCAATCGCTACGGCTACAGCTTCCTTCTGTACTATTTGGGCACGGTGGTGATGTTTGTCCTGGCCACTATCTTACTGTTACCCCTGCTGCGCTTGTGCCGTATCTACCAGCTGAGCTCGCTGGCAGATGTCCTCACTTTCCGCTTTCGCAGCCCCAGTGTGGGCGCCACCATCACCGTTGCCATGTGCCTGACCCTGTTACCCCTGTTGGCGCTACAAATTCAGGTGGTGGCAGACAGCATTCATATCCTGGAGGGAGGCCACCAGCACCTGTCACAGGGCGCCCATAGCCACAACGGCATGGCCCTGCTTTTCTGCATCATCATCATTGTCTTTTCAATACTGTTTGGCACACGCCATATCTCGTCCCGCGACCGCAACACCGGCCTGGTCGCTGCGATAGCATTTGAGTCACTGGTAAAGCTGGCGGCACTGATGGTTTTATTCTTTGCCTCCATTTACGGCGTCTTTGGCGGCTTCGACGGCCTGGACCAATGGCTGGTACAAAATCCGGCCATCAATAATGTGCTGGACAAGCCCATGCGGGGCGAGGCTGCTCGGGGGTTATTACTCATATTCTTTGGTGGCGCTGTTTGCATGCCGCATATCTTTCATATGGCTTTTGCCGAAAATACTGACAGCAGGGATTTGCACGCCTCCGCCTGGGGCCTGCCGCTGTATTTGCTGTTATTGAGCTTGCCAATACTGCCGGTGACCTGGGCGTGGATCAAACTGGGACAAACCCTGCCGGTGGAATACGCCGGGCTGACCCTGGGGCTACAGCTGAACTCCGCCTGGGTGAGCGGGGCGGCCTTCGTGGCCGGCATGTCTGCGGCCAGTGCAACACTCATCGTGGCAACACTGGCGCTGGCCAATATGTGTGTCAATCACCTGGTACTGCCACTGCGAACCCAGCAGAGCGACCCCCACCAGAGCATTTATAGCCAACTGAAATGGCTGCGACAGACTGTCATCGCCCTGCTGATAGCCGGCGGTTATCTCCTCCACATCATTACCAGTGGCACGGTGAGCCTCAACCAATTGGGCCTGGTGGCCTTTATCGGCACATTGCAGTTTTTGCCCGCGGTGGTGGCCACCCTGTATTGGCGTGGCGCTAACCGACGCGGCCTGCTAACCGGGCTGGCAGCTGGCCTTGGCGTGTGGTTTTTCACCCTGTTTTTACCCATATTCATCAATTTTGATCCCATCGGCCTCGACACCCTGCATCTGGGCTGGCTGGCCGACAAAGACAGGGCCTGGGCCACTGCAGCGACCCTCTCATTGACCATCAATACCGTGTTGTTCGCCCTGGTCTCTCTACTGACTCGCAGCCACCCCGATGAGACAATTGCCGCAGACATCTGCTCCATGGATGACCTTAACCGACCTACACGACAAACACTGTCGCTGCACAGCCCCGAGCAGTTTATCGAGCAATTGGCTACCGCCCTGGGTGACAAAACAGCCGAGGATGAGGTGCAGCGTGCGCTGGCCGATTTACAGTTTCGTCCAGACGAATCCAGGCCCTACGCCCTGCGCCGTCTGCGCCATCGCATCGAGGCAAACCTGTCGGGGCTATTGGGCCCCGCTGTGTCCTATAGCATCCTCAACCGCTGCATTCCCTTCCAGCCCACCCGGCATGGCGACACCGAGGACATGGCCCTCATCGAGCAGAGTCTGGACAAATCACCATTAAAATTTACCGGAATGGCTGCCGATCTGGACAATTTGCGCCGTCATTATCGGGAAACCCTGAACAAGCTTCCGCTTGGTGTCTGCTCCCTCGGTATCGATGGCGAACTGTTACTGTGGAATCGCGCCATGGAACAAATTACCCATATTCCCGCCGCTAACGTACTGGGCTCTTCGCTGAGCGCCCTGCCCCAACCGTGGCGCCATATTATCGAGGATTTCACCCGGGCCGACATCGATTTCGTGATGAAACAGGAATTGCAGGCGGAGGCAGACCATGAAAAAGCCCAGTGGATACGCCTCCACAAGGCAGCCAGTGCGGACGACCTGCAGGGTGGCAGCCGCGACAGCGTGATACTGGTGGAGGATATTACCCACGCCCAACTATTGGAGGAAGAATTGGTACACAGTGAGCGGCTCGCCTCCATAGGTCGCCTGGCAGCCGGCGTCGCCCATGAGATCGGCAACCCCGTTACCGGCATTGCCTGCCTGGCACAAAACCTGGAATACGAAACCGATCCCACGGAAATTCGCAATATGGCACAGGACATCCTCACCCAGACCGACCGGGTGAGCCGCATCGTGGAATCACTGGTTAATTTCTCGTATTTGGGCACCCGGTCAGACCAGACCGAATTGACCGCCTCAAACGTGGCGGATTGCATCGACGAAGCCATCCACTTGTTGCAGCTTGATTCCCAAGCCAGACTAGTGCAATTTGATAACCAGTGCGATAGGGAGTACGTTGTGTTAGCCGATAGTCAGCGCTTACTACAGGTATTCATAAACCTACTGAGTAACGGTCGCGACGCCTGTGATAGCGACGGCCTGGTGACCATTGCCGCCCAACGGGAGCGCGAGACCATCATTATCCGCGTTGAGGACAATGGCAGCGGTATCCCACAACAGCTACTGAGCCAGGTTTTCGAGCCTTTCTTCACCACCAAAGACCCTGGACAGGGCACCGGGCTTGGCCTGGCGCTGGTTTACAGCATTATGGAGGACATGGGGGGCAGCGTGCACCTGGTCAGCCCGATTGGCAGCGCCAGCCAACCGGGCACCCGGGCCACCATTCAACTACCCAGCGGCAGCTACACCGCAGACTTTTTAAGCTAGTGCAGCTGGTGGTCGCCAAATAATTGGCCTGTTACTGGAATCTTCTGCGCCGTAGGAGTATGTTGTTTCAAAACTACACAGCAGGTAACACACATGCAGAAGATCCTCGTTGTCGAAGATGAATCGGTCATTCGAACAGCGTTGCGTCGTCTGCTTGAGCGTAACAACTATCACGTAGAAGAGGCGGGCTCCGTACAGGACGCTGAGTCTCAGCACCGACTGTCAAATTTCGATCTTATTATCAGCGATTTGCGCCTGCCCGGCGCACCCGGTACCGACCTGATCAAGAAGGCGGGCGACGTCCCGGTGCTTATCATGACCAGCTACGCCAGCCTGCGCTCAGCGGTGGAATCTATGCGCATGGGGGCTGTGGATTACATTGCCAAACCCTTTGATCACGCCGACCTGGTGCGCGCTGTGCAGCGCATTATTGCCGACCACCCCACAGAGCAGGCAGAAAGGGCACTGGCCACAGGCAAAACCGCCGACAGTGACAAGGCCACCGGCATCATCGGCAATTGCCCCGCCATGCTGACTCTGTTTGATCACATTGAAAAAATGGCCCCCACAGACTCCACCGTGCTGGTACTGGGCGAGACCGGCACAGGCAAGGAACTGGTTGCCAAAAGTGTCCACAACCACAGTCAAAGAGCACAGAAAACGCTCATTTCAGTGAACTGCGCTGCCATCCCAGACACCCTCATTGAGTCGGAGTTGTTTGGCTACGAAAAAGGTGCCTTTACCGGTGCCAACGCCAGCCGAATGGGCCTGATTGAAGCCGCCGATGGCGGTACCTTGTTTCTGGATGAGATCGGTGAACTGCCCATGGAAGCCCAGGCGCGATTACTGCGCTTTATCCAGGAGGGCGAGATCCGCCGCATCGGCTCTGTCCATTCCCGCAAGGTCAATGTGCGATTGATTTGCGCCACCCACCGCAACTTGCAGGCACTGGCGAGCAGCGGGCATTTCCGGCAGGACTTATTCTATCGAATCAACGTATTGCGCCTGTCACTGCCACCCCTGCGCGAGCGCGGCAAGGACATACTGCATTTGGCGGAATGGCTGCTGGCAGAACAGACAAAGCGGCTGAACAAACAGGCGATGCAGCTTTCCCCACTGGCCATACAGGCAATTACAACCTACCAATGGCCCGGGAATGTGCGCGAGTTACAGCACGCCATAGAGCGCGCAGTCATCCTCAGTGACAGCGAAGAAAGTGGCACCGAAGCGCTGGGCATCGACCTGGAAGTACTGGGCGAAAACCGCATCCGCAATCGCGGTGCAGGCTCCGGCAGTACCGGCAATGATCCCACCGAAGAGCTGTCTCTGGAAGACTACTTCCAGCGGTTTGTGCTGGAGCACCAGGACACCATGAGCGAGACCAAACTCGCCCAGAAACTGGGGGTAAGCCGCAAGTGTTTGTGGGAGCGAAGGCAGCGCTTTGGTATCCCCAGACGGAAAAATAACGCCCCATCCAAGAATAAAACTGCCGGGAGAAGCGTTACCGCATGAGCTTCACGTTACAAAATATGGAGTATATTGGTAACACTGAGCACTAATCAGGGCCCAAGCAAACAAGCCACGCCACCCCAAGCAATTGTTTTTAAAGTAGTTTTGTATTGTTGGCACACAGTATGCATTATCTATTGTAACGGCAACGATAATTATTATAAGTTCCCGCCGTAATAAAAATAATATATTCCAATATGGACCTGGATGGGGAAGAAACTTTCCCCTTCAATTTCGTTGACTGTATACCCTATAAAAACAATAACAAGCTTTCAAACAATAAGACTAATGACGGTATGACAACTGGGTTGGGGGAGCACAGTTCTCCCCAATGCCCCGCTTTCAGTGCGGCCGATTACCGGCACCTACATCTGTGATAAGCTGCACGCCAGTCCAACCACTGCGAGGCAGACCCACGCTTGAAGGTAATCGCTAGAGATCAGCACTGCATTTCCCGCAAAAATATCAGCGACAGTGCACTTAAAGTCATGTCACGCTTACGCAGCAATGGCTACCAGGCTTACCTGGTTGGCGGCGCCGTTCGCGATCTGTTGCTAGGGCGACATCCCAAGGATTTTGATATTGCCACGGACGCGACACCCCAGGCAGTTCACGCGGTGTTTCGCAATTCGCGCATCATTGGCCGGCGCTTTCAAATTGTTCATGTCCGGTTTGGCCGGGAAATCATCGAGGTCACTACCTTTCGGGGCCACCACGACAGCGGCGGCAATAAGTCCTCCACCGCACATTCACGCCAATCTGAAAGTGGTCTGTTATTGCGTGACAACGTGTTTGGCACGCTGGAAGAGGATGCCGTGCGCCGGGACCTCACGGTGAATGCCCTGTATTACGATGCGGGAAATTTTGAGGTCTTCGACCAGGTAGGCGGCCTGCAGGATCTGGAACAAAAACGCATCCACATTATCGGCGACCCCGCCACCCGGTTTCGTGAAGACCCGGTCAGAATGCTGCGTGTATTGCGCTTTGCCGCAAAATTGGACTTTGTTATCCAAGCGTCCACCGCCGCCGCCATACCCCTGTGCGCCGAATTGCTTGAAGAGATCCCCCCGGCCAGGTTATTCGATGAATTCCTCAAGTTGTTTTTGTCGGGCCACGCGCAAAAAACACTGGAGAACCTGCTGTCTTACCAGCTGCTGGAGCGGCTATTCCCGGGCACCGGTGAGCATCTGGACGAGGGCACGCAGGGCCTGACGCTGCTGCGAATGGCCATGGTCAATACCGACCAACGCATCGCCAGTGGCAAACACGTCACGCCCGCCTTCATCCTCGCGGCAATACTGTGGCCCGTGGTCTCTGCCGCGGCGAAAAAGCTGGAGGACGGTGGCGACGCCGCCATGGTTGCGATGCACAAGGCGGGGCAGCGGGCCATATCCCAGCAGGTACAACGGGTTGCTATCCCGAAGCGGTTTAGTCAACCGATGCGCGAAATATGGGAATTTCAACTGCGCTTGCAGCGCAAGCAGGGGCGCAAGGCAGCCGAGTTAGTTGACCATCGCCGTTTCCGCGCCGCCTATGATTTTTTATTGCTGCGCGAGGAAGCGGGAGCAGACACCCACCAGCTGGGTGCCTGGTGGACCGAATTTCAAACCCTGCCCTTTGAGGAGCGCCTGGCGCAGGCCATGCCCCAGGGTAGGAAGCGCAAGCCCCGGCCTTCATGACCATTGCCTATATCGCCCTGGGCAGCAATCTGGACGACCCGGCTGTACAACTGCGCCGGGCGGTCGAACATCTGGGGACGCTAGCCCATTGCCGTATCACGGCGGTTTCCAGCGCCTATACCAGTGCCGCTATCGGGCCGGGGAAGCAACCCGCCTACCTCAATGCCGTGTTGGCGATGGACACCAGCTTGAGCGCCGTGCAGTTACTGGCCGCGACACAGGCCATAGAAAGTAGGCAGGGCCGGGTCAGAGAGCAACGCTGGGCGGCCCGCACCCTGGACCTGGACATCTTGCTGTACGGCCAGGCGACATCCGCCAGCCGGCAATTACAAATTCCCCACCCGCGCATGGCGCAACGCAATTTCGTTCTCTATCCCCTGGCTGAAATCGCCGGTGAACAATTGTTGCTTCCCTGCGGTGGGGTACTTGGGTCATTATTAACACGCTGCCCCCGCGGCGACCTGCACCGAACACAGGTTGCCCTGGGTGAACGAAGACACCGCGCCTAAGGAGCCACCCGCTGGATGCACAACAACGCTGCTATTAACATAGACTTGAAGGGGCGCACGCCACCGTCTTTTATCGCCATTGAAGGGCCTATTGGCGTGGGCAAAACCACCCTGGCGAAAAAGCTGGCCTGCAGCTTCAATTACGAGACCTTGTTGGAGGAAGTGGGTGACAATCCCTTCCTGGAAAAATTCTATCAAAACGGCAAGCAGGCCGCCCTGGCCACCCAACTGTTCTTCTTGTTCCAGCGCAGCCAGAAAATTCAGGATATGCGCCAGGCGGACATCTTTGAGCCGATACGGGTATCGGATTTCCTCATAGAGAAGGACCCGTTGTTCGCCAGAATAAACCTCGATAGCAACGAGTTTCAGCTGTATGACAAGGTCTACCAGCAGTTGACTATCGACGCCCCCAGGCCCGATCTGGTCATCTATCTGCAGGCTTCTACCGATGTCCTGATGTCGCGCATCCAAAACCGGGGAATTCCCTACGAACAGGGCCTGGGCCGGGACTATCTGGAGCGCCTGAACGAAGTGTACAGTGAGTTCTTTCTATATTACGATGGCGCTCCTCTGCTTATCGTCAATGCCAGTGAGCTGGACTTGGCGAATAGCGATGAAGACTACAAAAACCTGGTGGACTACATGCTGGACATACGCAGCGGCCGCCACTATTTTAACCCGACATTTTTCGGATAGTTTCGCCCATGAGCAAGATCACCCTCAGCACTCTGAACAAGATGAAGGCCGACGGTGATAAATTTGTCTGCATTACCGCCTACGATGCCACATTCTCGCGGTTGATCAGTGATGCCGGGGCTGAGACCATTCTGGTGGGTGACTCCCTGGGCATGGTGTTACAGGGCCACGACAGTACCATTCCCGTCAGCATAGACGACATGGCCTACCACACCCAGTGCGTGCTGGGGGGCAGGCCAGAGTCGCTGGTCATCGCCGACCTGCCCTTCATGACCTACGCCAACGCAGACCAGGCCATGGCCAACGCCACCCTATTGATGCAGGCCGGCGCCCAGATGGTGAAAATGGAGGGTGGTACCTGGCTTAGCGACACTATCAGCAGCCTGGTAGAGCGCGGCATTCCGGTTTGCGCCCACCTGGGCCTGACCCCACAGTCGGTCAATACCTTTGGCGGCTTTAAAGTACAGGGGCGCACGCCGAAAGAGGCCAAATCCATTCTGGCCAATGCAGTGGAAATTCAGGATGCCGGTGCCAGCCTGCTGGTGCTGGAGTGTATACCGGCCGTGTTGGCCGCCGACATCAGCTCAAAACTGGATATTCCGGTAATTGGCATCGGCGCCGGCCCCGGTACCGATGCCCAGGTATTGGTCATGCACGACCTGTTGGGCCTGAGTAATGCCAGAGCGCGTTTTGTCCAAAATTTCATGGTGGGCCAAGCCACCATACAGGATGGACTGAAAGCCTTTGTTGACGCCGTGAAATCGGGTGATTACCCCCGTGAAGAGCACTGTTATCATTAGGGAGTAGGCGCTATGCAGACTTTTTCGACCAATGAATCACTGCAAACCACTCTGTGCGAGGCTCGTAGGGCCGAACAAACCATTGCCCTGGTTCCCACCATGGGCAACCTGCACGAGGGCCACCTCGACCTGGTACGCAAGGCCCATCGCCTGTGTGACCTGGTGGTGGTCAGCATCTTTGTGAACCCCCTGCAGTTTGGCGCGGGTGAAGACCTGGACAGCTATCCCCGAACCCTGGCCGCCGACAAGGAGAAGCTGTTTGCGGAGGGCGTAGATATTCTGTACACACCGAATGTGGAAGAGGTCTACCCCGAGGGCATGACCGCCCAGACCCTGGTTCGCGTGCCGGGCCTGTCGGAAACCTTGTGCGGCAGTAGCCGGCCGGGGCACTTCGACGGTGTTACCACCGTGGTGTCCAAGTTGTTCAACATCGTGCAGCCCGACGTGGCCATTTTTGGCGAGAAGGATTTCCAGCAACTGTCCATCATCCAGAAAATGGTACGGGACCTGTGCATGCCGGTGAAGGTGGTGGGCATCCCCACTGCCAGGGACGAAGACGGCCTGGCCAAAAGCTCACGCAATGGTTTCCTGACCGAGGAGCAAAGAAACATCGCGCCGGTGATCCACCAGACCCTGGTGACCTGTCGAGAAGCCATTGCCTGCGGCTTTGACAACTTTCTGCAGCTGGAATCCCACGCCCGCATGAAATTGCTACAAGCGGGTTTCGAGCCCGATTACGTCGCCATACGCGACGCCCGCACCCTGCATGCAGTTACCGACGATACCGAGGAAATCGCCATTTTGGCGGCCGCCCGGCTGGGCTCAACCCGGCTTATCGACAACGTGCACCTCACCCTCAACCCTGCCGGGGACTGGGGTATGCTGGCCGCTCACTAAATCTCTACAGGAAATTTCGCAGGGGAAAGGGAAAGCTGACCAGCCACTGGCGCAGCGGCACATCCGGACAAATCGGCAGGGTAGCCGATTTGCACAGCCACATGAAAGACTTCATCGGCCAGCAGGGCTGCCATCTCGGCCATACGGCGTGCTCCACAGCTGGGGTAAAAGCCTCGCTTCGCATGTCCCTGCGTTTTTAAGGGGTTTCCCCTACAGCTGAGGTACCGCGGCCAGATCGATGGGCAATTCCGCGCGCCCGATACGTGCGGCCCTGTCCTGTAGTGTGGCTACTGCATCTTCGAGGCCAATCATAATGACGAAGCGCTGTTCGCGCACTCCCTGCAGGCAAAAACGTGCCAGTTCATCCAGATCCTGCAGCGGTAGCTCCATGCCGGCAGCAGCGGCCGCCTTTTGGAAATCTTGCACCGTGGGGACAGGGTCATAGGGCTTTTCCCGGGCCAGGTCGGTAGGGCGGTTGCGGTCGGTGGTCCATATACCGGTGTCCAACAGGCCACCGGACGGGTAAAAAATTGACGCGCCCAGTTTTGTTCCCTCGGATTGCAGTTGTGCCGCGAGGCACTCGGTGAGACAGGACACGGCCGCCTTACTCGAGGCATAGACAGACTGGTAGGGCAGGGGCGAAACGCCGCCGTCGCCGGAGGAGGTGTTGATGACGTGACCCTCTTCCCCGGAGGCTATCATACGCGGCACAAAGGCCTGAATGCCGTGCACCACACCATAAATATTCACCCCGTGAACCCACTTCCAGTCATTGTCGGTGGTTTCCCAGACGTTGGCAGAGGGCGCCGCGACACCAGCGTTATTGAACAACAGATGACAGGCGCCATAGTGCTCAAAGACGGTATCGGCGAACGAATTTACCGAGTCCGCGTCTGAGACGTCGGTCACCACACCCAGAATATCGCCGGCACCCGCGAATTCCTCGGTTACCCGATCCAGGGCCGCCTGCTCAACGTCGGCAATTGCCACCTTGGCGCCGGCGGCCAGTAATTCCTTGACCAACGATCGACCAATGCCGCTTGCGCCACCGGTTACCACTGCAATTTTGTTATTGAAATCATTCATAGTTATCTCTTCCTGATAAAAGGTTTATTTAATTGGCGTAGAACTGTTGGAACCATTTGCGGTACTTGGCGATGGGGCCATCGCCGTCACACAATATGGGTGAGTCCAGATAGACCTTGTGTTCCCAGATTGGAATATCCTGCTGCACCTGATGGACTATCTCATCGCGAACGCCATCAGAATAAAGCTTGTTCAGCCCCGATTGTTCCCGGGGCAGGGTGAATACAAATCGCATATGAATATTTTGGTCGTCAATCGGCGTAACAGTGCCCAGCATTATGATGTCGAACATGCGAGAGAATCGCTGGTACGTCTGGCCCGGGCCAATATTCCACGATTCCAGTCGCATCGAATCAGTGGTGGCTCCACTGCGGTCGACATTACCGTGTTCATCGATAGCGGCGCTCTCACTTTCCATGAGTGTGCAGCGCCTGTGGCCCTCCAATGTTACCTTGCCATCAGGCATTTTGACGGCACTGTGCACCGTGACAAAGTGGGCTATGTCCGCCGCATTTTCGCCTGTTTCCTGGATTATGGTATTGATCTTCCACTCAAAGGTATCGATGTCCGTCCACTGGGGTGAACCCAGTTCTTCTATCACTTCCACCTCAAAGCTGGGCTTCGCTTTTTGCGGGTGATACCAGGCCCAAATCATCTGATTGCGCTCTACCACAGGGTAGTTGCCTATCACTTGCACCCCCTCGACTTTTGGCGGCGTGCGTTTGGCGTAGGGGATATTGGTGCAAAAACCGCTGCCGTTAAATTTCCAGGCGTGGAAGGGGCAGCTAATACTCTCGCCCTGCACGATGCCACCGTGGCCCAGGTGTGCGCCCAGGTGAGGGCAGTGGGCGTCCAGTAATGCGGCCTCCCCGGACTCCGTGCGAAACAACACCAGTTCCCGTCCGAAATAGTGCAGAGCCTTGACCTCGCCGGGCTGAAGTTGATCACCATACTCAATCGCATACCAACCGAAGGGAATAGGTTTGTCGTAGCGCTTAGTCATAGTCAGATTACTCCTGTGTGTTCTGTAACATGCTGTCTTTGATAAACCGCAATAACAACAGGAAGTTGTTTTCCGTATCGTATTGCGGATTGTGCAACCAGTTCAGCGTGATTGCGTTGGTCATACCCACGGTCATCTCAGCACAGAAAACGGGTGTTAGTCCCGGCTTTAGCTGACCCTGGCCCGCGGCGAAAAGCCGCAGGAAGCAGTTGTTCATAAAGGTGAGTTGTCCGCCTCCTTCACTGCGGTTATCGGACAGGTTGCCGACCATGTAATCGATAAGTTCCCGGTCCAGCTTACTTGCGCTGCGGTTGCGTTCTGCGAATACGGTAAAGATGGTGTCCAGTTGTATGGCCAGTCGATCGCTGTCGGCCAGGGCCTCACTGACCAGACTGTCGGTGAGATCCAGCAACTGTATCTGGCAAATGTCGATGAGCAAGTCGTGCTTTGAGCTATAGTAGTTATAGAATGTCTTTTTCGCGATATCGACAGCCTCACAAATGGCGTCGATGGTGGTGCTCTCGACGCCGCCGCGCTCTATGAGTTCGATGGTCTCTTCCCATATTCGATCTCGTACAAGCTGTTTTTTTCGCTCACGACGGCCCAGGGTTGCAACTGACACTGAAATAGCCTCTAATTGATCACTTGAGTATAAAGTTACACTATAGTAACCTTTTTGACAACTACGTGAGTGCCAACCGGTAAAGGAGAATTGAGATGTCCCAGGCCGAGCAGAATCTGCCCCCGATTGAAGAGGTTTATAACCCCAATTCACAGGAGTACAGCGTAAACCCCACGCCCCAGTGCCTGGCGTTGGCCAAACGGGGCAAAATGGTCTGGTATGAACCCTGGCAGACCTGGATCATGACACGTATGCCTGACATCATGGCGTGCTGGAAGGCAGAATACCTGTCATCTGATTTTTATGACTGGGAATTTGCCCCGGCCCGACCGGCGGAAGATGACTGGAGCAATTTTGAGCGAGCCCTCATCGGTCACTCGCTGGTGGCAGACCACGATCATCATCGCCTGGTGCGGCGCGTTACGGCGCCAGCATTTTCGCGCAATGTGGTCGATGCCATACAACGGCGCATAGAACCCGATGTGCAAAAATTGTTCGATGATCTCGGCGATCCGGAGAGTTTTGACTACATCGAAAAAGTGGCCCAGGAAATACCGTTCATCTCCATCACCCGAACCATCGGTATACCGGAAAAATACTGGCCGGACATCAAGCAGGTGATTTTGACTTTCACCGAAACCTGGAACCCCACCATTTCCGATGAACGGCGCGAGGCCGCTCGCCAGGACAGTAACCGGGCCATCGATATTCTCAAGGATGTCATCGCCGAGCGTCGCCAGGCGCCTGTGCAGGATGACTTTCTCAGTGTCTTGCTGAAAGTCGAGGAGGAGCACGACGGCTTTGAGGAGTGGGATATCATCACCCTGGTGCTCGCCCTGATCGGAGCCGGTTCCGATACCACCCTGGTGGCCCAGCAATGGTCAGTTTACTCCTTGTTGAAAAACCCTGACCAGATTCCCGCGGCCCTGGAATCCGCAGATAGCTTCTCCAATGCCTTCAGCGAAATCATGCGCTGGTCTACCCAGTCAAAAATGGGCTTTGCCCGTTATGCCCCGCGGGATATGGAAGTTGTGGGCCAGGCGGTGCGAAAGGGCCAGATGATTTTAATGATGCCGCACCTGAAAGATCACGATCCGGAATATTACGATGATCCGGAGACATTCGACGTCAAGCGGCAGTTCAATCCCGATGTGTTGTTTGGCTATGGGCCGCGCTTCTGCATTGGTGCGGCCTTGGCCAAGCGTCAGTTGTATCTGACAATTTGCGAGTTATTCAAGCGCTTTCCCAATGTTGAACTAGCCGAGGAGCCGGAGCGGGATACCGGCGATCACAATGCCGTGACATTTAAAAAGCTGATGCTGAAGACCAATATCTGAAGTCTGTTTTTTTATACGCTTGCACGTTCATATCATAATGGATAGCTGTGATCACCCGTGACATGCTGCTCGCCTCTGACAAAAGGTAATAAAAATGCGCGCAGAACTTAGAATTTCCACCCTGAAGCGAATGCTCGCTGCCCACTAGAGAGTCTGGGCTTCGAATATAGTCGACCAACTCCCGAACCCGCTGCGCTCCACTAATCAGGCGTGCAACTTGACCTGCAGGTCGGTGTAGCCCATCACGAAATTGGACTCCACCCGTTCCGGCTCCGCCATGACCTCGATATGTGAAAAACGCGCCAATAGTTCTTCCCACAGAATCTGCAACTGCATTTCGCCCAGCCGGTTACCCATGCAACGATGGATGCCAAAACCGAAGGACACATGGTGGCGTGCCCTGGCCCGGTCAATGATGAACTCATTGGGAGAGTCGATCACTTCATCGTCACGATTACCGGACACGTACCACATCACCACCTTGTCACCCTTTTTGATGGTCTTGCCACCCACTTCAACATCCTGGGTGGCAAGCCGGCGCATATGGGCAAGCGGCGTCTGCCAGCGAATAATTTCGGAGACCATGTTCGGTATCAGCGAATGATCCGCTTTGAGTTTGTCGAACTGCTCCGGGAACTTGTTGAGGGCATAAACCCCGCCAGTCATAGAATTACGAGTGGTGTCGTTACCCCCGACGATGAGCAGCAACAGGTTGCCCAGATACTCCATCGGGTCCATATCGCGGGTATCCGGGTTGTGGGCCAGCAGGGAGATAAAGTCCATGGCGGGCGGTTCGTTCACCCGCTGATTCCACACTTCTGTAAAATAGGCCAGGCATTCTCGCAGGCCCGCTTTTCGCTCTTCAAGTGAAATGCCACTCATGCCCACGGCGGGACTTGAGGTGGCAACATCGGACCATTTGGTCAGCTTGGCCCGGTCTTCCTGGGGAATACCGAACAATGTCGCCAGCATGCGACCGGTCAGTTCGATGGACACGCGATCAACCCAATTGAAAGTTTCGCCAACTGGCAAGCCATCCAGAACCTCCTGAATACGCTCTCGAATCAGGCTCTCCCATTCAACCAGCTGTTTGGGCGCGACGGCAGGTGCAACCGCAGCGCGTTGCACATCATGTTTTGGCGGGTCCATAGCAATGAATTGCGGGGGAATAAAATCCGAGTCCGGCTCTCCAATGACAATCATCGGCTCCGAGGAGAATTCATTGTGGTGGGAATCCACGAACATAATGTCCTTGAACTTGGTGATGGACCAGTAGGGGCCAAATTCCTCGCTGTCGACAAAGTGAACCGGGTCTTCCTTGCGCAAGCGCTCAAAGTAGGCCCAATGTAGCTGCCGTTGGAACAGCACACCGGCACTGGGGTCCAGTTCGTCCAGCGGCAGGGAATAGGGGTCGGCGATAGGTGTGTTCATAGGTCTCTCCTCAGTGCTGTGATTCGGGCAGGTGAACTGTCAGACCATCGAGACCGTCGTTCAGCTCGATTTGGCAGGACAACCGGCTGTTTGCTGCAACCCCCTCGGCCAGTTGTAACATGCTGGTTTCCATCACATCGGCAGAATTCAGCTTTGCTATCCAGACCTCATCCACATAGACATGGCAGGTGGCACAGGCACAGCCGCCACCGCAATCGGCATCAATACCGGGAACCTCGTTATCAACCGCCGCCTGCATCAGGCTGCTACCATTCTCGGCTTCTACCGTGTGGGGAGTACCATCAAACTCGATATAAGTGACGCTGGGCACAGGCAAATCCTCTTTAAAAACTGGTCTAGCCAGTGTAGCGGAACTTTAAGCTGACACGATGTCGATTAATGACAAAGTAGTAGTCATTTATTGACATTCTGGATAAGGAGTCAGCTTGGTTTAAGGCGATACTGCCGGGGGCTGGGGTATGTTGGCCGCACACTAAATCTCTACAGGAAATTTCGCAGGGGAAAGTGTTTCCCGCCACTGCGATGTTGTGCCTGGGCCTGCAGTAATTCTGCCGTCGCCAGGGCATCAACCAGCGCGTTGTGCGCCGGGTAATTGGGCAAATTGTAGCGCTCCCTGCAAGCCTGCAATCGTAAATCACCCGGCATAATGGGTGCATCCTTGCGCCGCAATATGGCCTCTTCCAACAGCAGGGTATCTACCGTTGGCATCAATAGCGGCACGCCAAATGCCCGACAGGTCAACCGGTTGAGATAAGCCGTATCCAGTGCAGCATTGTGAAATACCAGTATTCGCCCGGCTGCGGCAGATAAAAAAACTGCAATATTTCAGATTCAGACCTCCCCGCGCGCAACTCACAGTCGCGCAACTGATGGATGGTTGCACTCTGGCCCACCGAATTTCTGGCTTTGAGTAAATAGTGTCGCGCAGACTCTAATGCTATTGCCCCCTGCTCGACACACACCCATCCGAGGCTGAGCATCTCACCCTCGGTGGGGTCCAGGGAGGACATCTCCGCATCACACACCAGAAATGAAACCTCATGCCAGTCGGTACCGGCAACCGCTGTGTTGCCATTCCAGGCTTGCTGCAGTGATGTTCCGGACACCCTGGCGGCATACCGAAGCCGTCGAAGGCGTAAGCCCAGCACTACCCCATGCCCTGGCGAAATGCTTGCTTAACCGCAGATTGTGCGTCATCAATGATAGTGAAGGCATCACGCAGTTGCTCTTTTGCCATCTTCGACAGGCTTCTGGGTTTGAGAAAATTACTTACCGCCTCACCCCGCGAGACCTGATCCGCCTGATATTCGATACGCTGACGTTGAATAAAGTGCAGAGCGTCGGCAAGGTTACGACTATCGGTGATGGTCATATGCCTGCCCCTGGCCAAAGCCTGTAGACGCTCATCCGTGTTCACCTCGAGAATTTTGTTGGCCAGGGCGTGTAGTCGAACCACCTCCGTCACTGGCAATACCCCCCGTTTCTTCAGGTCCAGGCTGTCCCGGTGCTCACCATCGCGATCAACCACAAAACGCCGGAATATGCCCAGGGGCGGTTTGGTATCCAGGGCATTGGCGGCCAGTGCTGCCAAAAATATGGTATTCGAAGAAGCCTGCTCCAACATCACGTCCTGCAGACGTTTACACAAACTGGCATCACCGTGTATGGCGCGCAAATCAAAAAATATGCTCACCCGCATCACCGCATCGGGTGTGGGGGATACGGTCCACCGCCTGACTGTATCCTGCCATTGCTTCAACGGCTGGCACCACTGCTGCGTGGTCGCCATAATTCCCCCGGGACAGTATACGTAGCCGCAGCTGTTGAGTCGTCGCAAACGAACTTCGCCATGGCGGTAAACCAGGGGCGATGTTCAGCGCGCATCTCATCAGAAATTATCAGGCCATTATCCTGGTCCGCCCCCAGTAGTTGCTCCCCCCTGGCCTGGGAACCAAAACCTGTCCAACAGTAGGGAACCGGGGCCGGGCCGAGCTTATTCGCCGCCAGTTGAATGAGGCGCACCGTGATGGCATCGCTAATGGCTGTGAGTATCTGACTCACCTGCTGCGCTCGGATGACGGACTTCACCCATTGCACCAGCAACATGGGCATTCCGGAAACGACATTCACTAGCCCCGGTACATCCACCTGGCGAGAAATATGCTGCACCAGGTAAACCGGGTCATCCTGTTTGGCCAGTATTAAATCCGAGGTGGTCACAATGCCACGCAGCTTACCATCGCACATGACCGGGAAATGGTGATAGCCTCGCTGAGTCATTAACAAGGTCGTGGCAAACAAGGTATCGGAGCCATCGATGGACTCGGGGTTCCTGGTCATAATGTCCTGTACAGCCGTATCGGCCGGTAAGCCCTCGGCGGCAAACCTTACCCGCAAGTCCCTGTCGGTAACGATGCCGACCAGATCCCCACTCTCTACTACAAAAGCGGACGAAACCCGTCGCCGGGTCATGGCGCTGGCGACACTCTTCACCTCCATGGCTGGATTCACGGTGAGCAATTCTGTACTCATCAGAGAACTGACTTCCCGCATCATGGAGTTCGGCACAGGCTCATAGCGAGCCGCGCGGCGCAATCTTCGACTGCGCTGACTACTGAAGTAGCGGTCAATTTTTCGGTTTTCCTCGCGCAATTTGCGATAGTGCTCATCGGGCAGCAGGTATAGAAGCGCATCTTCAATGACGAGTGCCTGTACTTCACCATTCTCGGCGTTGAGGCCACCAATATGAAAACTCTCTCCCTCGCCCAGCCTATCGAGCAACTTATTCTTGTCGTCGCGAATCTCCACCGCCCCGCTGCGTACGATGCGCAGACCCATCTCAGCCGTGTCTTTACTGAACCGGTCCCCCCGGCAGTGATACTGTACAAGTGTCTTTGTCACCGCCCATTGCAACTGGCGATCCGACAGTTCGTTGAAAGGCAGCGATTGCTGCATGAACTCCGCGATCATCGCCAGCTCAGGTGAGGCGGATTTCAGGTCGGAAGACTCCCTTTCCATATGGGTACTACCTACTGGGATCGCTTGATAAAGAGTGTTGCCGCATCTCCAAAATACTGCACACCCCCGCTGCTGGCAACCAGATAAATGCGTTGTTGCGGCGTCGGCACGTCCTCCACCGGAATTTGCCATTCCAAATTCTGTGCGCCGCTGGCGCGCATGGCCGCAGGGCCTGTTTCACTTCCCGGTTCGGCAACAGACAGCAACACACCCTCGAGGGCGTATGCAGACTTCAGCACCAGGACCGTGTCTATGCCCCGCTGCTCCAGCGTCAAGATCAGCTTGAAGTCTTCATTTTCCAACCTGCAGTGACCGCTTTCATAGCGGCAGTCGCTCTTCTCCACCAGTGGATACGATTTGCCAGCCACTGCTTCAGCAGCCTTTTCCCCGGCTATTTGGCCTACGCCTACCCATGCGAGGATGGCCAGAACAGGCCCTACAATCAGTGCGATGACGACATGTTTATTGGTGAACACTTTCTATACCCCTTATCAGTTTGCCGTTCCTCGGCAATTGCTCCTGCATTGCTCTACCTCCTGCATCCATGCGCCCGCGGCATACCGTACGTCCTGTACATAAAAAAGGAGGCCCCACTGCGAGGCCTCCAGAGGTGAGGCCCTTCATTCTAGTGATCGTGAGCCGCGGTAACGCCAGCCGGAATCCGGATATACTCTACAAGTTCCTGCACCTTGGCCGGTGGCTCCGGAGTTACCCGCGATACCAACATGGCCACGGTAAAGTTCACGATCGCGCCCACCACACCAAAGGCATTGGGTTCGATACCCAGGAACCAGTTGGGTGACATATCACCCAGGAAGGCGGTGGAGGCGATAAACATAATACCCTTATGCTGGAACACATAGAACAGTGTGACGCCGATGCCTGCAATCATTCCGGCGATGGCACCTTCACGGTTTACCCGCTTGGAGAAGATACCCATCATCAGCGCCGGGAAGATCGAGGAGGCCGCCAACCCAAAGGCCAGGGCCACCGTCCCTGCCGCGAAGTCCGGAGGGTTAAAGCCCAGGTACCCCGCCCCAAGAATGGCTACCGACATTGCGATACGACTAGCCCGCAACTCGTTCTTCTCCGTGATATCGGGCTTTATCATGCCCTTGATCAAATCGTGGGAAATCGCTGAGGCGATGGCCAGCAACAGCCCTGCTGCCGTGGATAGCGCCGCCGCCAGGCCGCCCGCCGCCACCAGTGCTATCACCCAATTCGGCAATTTCGCTATTTCGGGGTTCGCCAGCACCATAATATCGTTATCGATCTTGACCATCTCATTGACAGACTTGTCTGCGCTGTACTGGATACGGCCATCACCGTTCTTATCTTCAAACTTTAGCAGCCCGGTAGCCTCCCAGTTTTTGAACCACTGAGGACGCTCCTCGTAAATCAGGTGCTCGCCGGCGACAGGCTCAAAGGTGTTGATGAGATTGAGCCTCGCCATAGCGGCGACCGCGGGCGCGGTTGTATACAAGATGGAGATGAAAACCAGAGCCCAACCGGCCGAGCGGCGAGCATCGCGCACTGTGGGCACGGTGAAGAAGCGAATAATCACGTGGGGCAGACCCGCGGTACCAATCATCAAAGACATGGTATAGGCGAACATGTTCAGCCCACTGAGCCGCACACTGGTCGTGTACTGGTCAAAACCAAGCTCGGTGACTACCTGGTCCAATCTGTCCAACAAATAGGTTTCACTGCCGATCATGGTACTACCCAGGCCCAGCTGGGGCAGCGGGTTACCGGTCAGCTGTAAACTGATAAATATGGCGGGAATGGTGTAGGCGAGAATCAGCACACAGAATTGTGCGATCTGGGTATAGGTAATGCCCTTCATACCGCCCAATACCGAGTAGAAAAACACAATACACATACCAATCAACAGGCCCGTGTCGTACTCCACTTCCAGGAAGCGGGAGAAGGCCACGCCTATGCCCTTCATCTGGCCAATAACATAGGTGACCGAACAGATAATCAGGCACACCACAGCTACGACGCGTGCCGCCTTGGAGTAGTAACGATCGCCAATAAATTCCGGCACCGTGAATTTCCCGTACTTTCTCAGGTAGGGCGCCAACAGCATGGCCAGCAGTACAAAACCGCCGGTCCAGCCCATCAAAAAGACCGAGCCGCCATAACCCATAAAGGAGATAAGACCGGCCATGGAAATAAACGAGGCCGCCGACATCCAGTCGGCCGCCGTGGCCATGCCATTAGCCACAGGCCCCACGCCGCCACCGGCAACGTAGAAATCTTTGGTAGTCCCGGCCCGGGCCCATATTGCGATACCGATGTAGACGGCAAACGTCGCACCGACAACTATATACGTGAGTGTTTGTAAGTCCATGATATGCCCCTAGTCTTCGTCGACGTTGAACTCGCGGTCCAACTGAGCCATTTTTCTGGCATAGTAAAAAGTCAGGGCAACAAAAGTGTAGATCGCCCCCTGTTGGGCAAACCAGAATCCCAGTTTGTAGCCGCCGATCTGAATCTGGTTGAGGACATCGACAAACAGGATGCCGCAACCGAAACTGACCACAAACCAGATCACTAGCAACTTGAACATCAGTGAGAGGTTCCGCCGCCAGTACTCCTTTGCTTTTTCTTCTGTCATTTGGGACATTTCACACCTCCGGGTGTTGTTATTGTTGCAATGCGCCGGACTATATCATCGGTGCAATGCAACATTCTCTTAGACCATGGTCGAAAGCGGATCACAGTGCGTATTTCACGGCAAACTGCAATCTACTGAGGGAACCCTCGCGACCGTCTTCCATTTCCTTGTAACCATAAATCAACTCACCACCCATCTGCAGCCTGGGAGCTGGCAGCCAGTTGAGGTTGGCGTGCACAGACTGGTAACTCTTGGCAAGGTTCTCGGCACTCACGTACTCTGTGCTGGATGGATTATCCGCACCGGAGGCAGAGACAGAAAATGTGCTGCGCCACTGGGGCGTCCAGTAATGCTGATAGGCGGCAAAGGCGCCCCATTGATCGATGGTGTCAGTATCGCCGTCGACGTCGATAAAGCCATCGTTGTAGGTATTCAGGCCCAGGTAGCGACCCAGCGCCGAGCCGTAGTTAAACATAAAGCGGAAGTCATCCTGGCCCAGTTGCCACTTGCCGTAGCGAGCACCGATATAATCCGCAATAGAGGTAACCCGATGGCGCGCGCCCACAGCCAATAGCCGCCTGATCACCGGCCAGGCAAACACATAAAGAAAAATAGGACCCAGGTAGATTGGCGCGTGACTCCAGGGAGACTCTGTAGCGCTGCCAACAGCACCGTAGAACGTCCAGGAACTGCAGTACACTGCCAGGGAAAGGCATAGAGACAATGCCACGAAAAAGTGGACCACGGGTGAGCCAGCCGCCTTCTGCATTGCGGTCAACATACCAGGCTACCGCAAACAAAATGCAAATATAAAGAAGTGCAAGACTGAGTAGATTAGGCGGTGACACCATGTCGTTCACATTCCCCGGCTAAAGGTATTCTCGGAAGATGGCTCTCTGATTGGCTTCCGGCCCTTCCTATGTAATAAATACACGCTAACAGAATTCCCCGCAGCCAACATCATCCATATTTCTTGACTGAATATTGTCGACCCTCCCGTGGGAAGCGCTATTAGACTTTAGTCCGCTTGATAACTCGCGCAGGCAACGTATTATCCCCAGTTCATGATAATAATCACGGAGCGCACCCATGTCTGAGTCCACTATGTACCCGGTGCCAGCGAACTTCACAGACGCCACCATCAATGCCGAGAAATACGCAGCCATGTACCAGCGCTCCATCGCTGACCCGGACGGTTTTTGGGGCGATTTGGCCAGTGAGTTTCTGTCCTGGGACAAGCCCTGGGATACCGTCTCCAATTGCGATCTCGCTAGCGGGCATGCGGAGTGGTTCGCCGGGGGCAAACTCAATGTCAGCACCAACTGCATAGACCGCCACCTGCCTCACCGGGCCGAACAAACCGCCATCATCTGGGAGGGCGACAATCCCGAAGAGTGTAAGCTCATCACCTACGCCGAATTGAAGTCCCAGGTTTGCAAGCTGGCCAACGCACTCAAGGCAAGAGGCGTTAATAAAGGAGATCGTGTTTGTATTTACATGCCCATGATCCCCGAGGCGGTGTACGCCATGCTGGCCTGCACCCGCATAGGTGCCGTACATTCCGTGGTATTTGGCGGCTTCTCCCCGGAAGCTCTGAAAGACCGCATACTGGACTCCGATTGCCAGACGCTTATTACCGCCGATGAAGGCGTGCGCGCGGGTAAGTCTATCCCCTTAAAGCTCAATGCAGACAAGGCACTGGCCTCCTGCCCCAATGTCCATACCTGTTTGGTGGTGGAGCGCACCGCTGTCGGCGTACCCTGGACTGAGGGCAGAGATGTTTGGTACCACCAGGCCATAGAGAACGCTGACAGTGAGTGTGAGCCAGAGTCCATGGACGCCGAGGACCCGCTGTTTATCCTCTATACCTCGGGCTCCACCGGCAAGCCCAAGGGCGTGGTACACAGCACAGCGGGTTACTTGCTGCAGGCGGCCATTACCTTCAAATACACTTTCGACTACCGCGAGGGCGAGGTGTTCTGGTGTACCGCCGACGTGGGCTGGGTCACCGGCCACAGCTATATTGTCTACGGCCCTCTCTGCAATGGTGCCACCTCCCTGATGTTTGAAGGCGTGCCCACCTACCCGGATGCGGGACGCTGCTGGGAAGTGGTAGACAAGCACCAGGTGAATATTTTCTACACCGCCCCCACGGCCATCAGGGCACTGCACGCGATGGGCGACGAGCCCGTTACCCGCAGTTCCCGCGCCAGCCTGCGCCTGTTGGGCAGTGTAGGTGAACCCATCAACCCGGAGGCCTGGGAGTGGTATTACACCGTTGTGGGTGAATCGCGCTGCCCCATTGTCGATACCTGGTGGCAGACCGAAACCGGCTCCCAGATGATCACGCCCCTGCCCGGCGCCCACGCCCTGAAACCCGGCTCTGCCTCATTCCCCTGCTTCGGCGTAGACCTTGCCCTGCTCAATGAAGACGGCAGCGAAGTGGAAGGCGAAGGCGCGGGATATCTGGTAATCAAGTCGTCCTGGCCCAGCCAGATTCGCACCATCTGGGGCGACCACCAGCGCATGAAAGACACTTACTTCAGCCAATACCCGGGATACTACTTTACCGGCGACGGTGCCAAGCGGGATGTCGATGGCTATTACTGGATTACCGGTCGGGTGGACGACGTACTCAATGTCTCGGGCCACCGCATGGGCACCGCCGAGATCGAGAGCGCCCTGGTGCTGCACGCGGATATCGCTGAGGCCGCTGTGGTCGGTTACCCTCACGACATCAAGGGCCAGGGTATCTACGCCTATGTGACCCCTATGAACGGTGTAGAGCCCAGTGAGACGCTTAGAGCCGAACTGATCGCCCTGTGCGTACAGGAAATTGGC
>Ga0114950_10000661_pt1 | contig 24310 bp, 18 predicted proteins | sample N075metaG_FD_83503 | JGI IMG/M metagenome (GOLD analysis project Ga0114950, IMG submission 83503) | Deep subsurface microbial communities from Kermadec Trench to uncover new lineages of life (NeLLi) - N075 metaG | ecosystem: Environmental > Aquatic > Marine > Ocean trench > Sediment | place... | reverse complement strand
CTTACCCCACTTGAGTTGCGGACCGCAGAAGGTGAAACTCCGCCGCCATGCTCCGTGTACTCATTTTCCTCGTCTCTCTCGGCGCCCGTGCGTTGCGCGCGATGGGTCGGCGCCGGCCGACCTTGTGATTTGAAAACCTCGCTCTGCGGCAGCAGGTTGCTGCGCTCAAGAAAGAATGACCCCGGGCTCCCTTCGACGACGCGGACCGCGCATTCTGGGTGGCGCTCCGCCAATCGTGGCCCGGTTGGGCTAGTCGATTGATCATCGTCAACGCCGACCACGGTCGCGCAGTGGAATCGGGAACGATTCCGCCGATACTGGGCAAGAATCTCGCGGCGACGCTATCCGGGACGACCTCGCGTCGTCGCGGAGATTCGTCGGCTCATCCAGCAGATTGGCGCAGGACCGCTGGGGCGCGCCCCGAATCCACGCAGAGCTCACGAAGCTCGGCTTCACCGTCTCCGAGATCACGGTGTCGAGGTACATGCCGCGCCGACCGGCCGAGCCCGACCAAGTGAAGCGAGGGATAGCGTTCTTTGAAAAACAACCTGCTGGTTATTGACCGCGAAACAGGAGCGCGAACCATTCACCGTCGTGCTCAGTCGTCTCGAGTGACGAGGACTTCTTCCTCGACAGCGCCGACTGGCCACGAGCTCCAGTCGCGAGACAGGCTTTCGGTGAGTTTTTCCGGCTTTCCAAGGAAGAAACCCTGTCCGTAGTCGACGCCGAACTGCTGGAGCAGCCGAACCGTTTCTTCATCGCCCACATACTTGGCCACGGTCTTTTTCCCGAGGGCTCGTGCCAATTCGACGATGGCCTTGACAAGATGCTGGTCCACGGTGCTTCGGCGAAGATCATGAATGAAGCTCCCGTCGATCTTGAGATACTTCACCGGAAGCTGCTTGAGGTGGTAGATTGACGAGAAGCCGACTCCGAAGTCGTCCAGAGCGATACGACAACCGATTTCCTGGAGCTCAGCAACGAACGACTGCGCTTGACTCGTATCCGTGACGGCAGCGGTTTCAGTCACTTCGAAAAAAAGACTGCCCGGCGGCACACCAGTGTCTGCCAGCGTGGTTCGGATGAGGGGTAGTAATTCGCTGTCCGTGATTGCCTTCGCCGACAGGTTCACTGAGAGGCAATGGGTTTCGCCCTTTTTTCTCTGCCCGGCGAGCGTTCGGATTGTCTGCCTCACCACCCAGCGGTCAAGGGATTGGCTCAACCCGAAGCGCTCGGCGGTAACGAGAAAGGTGGCCGGCGGGATGAACTGACCCTCGTCGTCGTACATTCGTAACAACACCTCGAACATCTTGACTTGCTTAGCAACGAGATCCCAGATGGGTTGAGCGAAGAGAACAAAGCGGCACTGCTCGAGCGCTGCGCGAATTTGACTGTCTCCATTCATTCTCGGGTCGACCTCGAGAGAACCGCGCGGCTCGAACAAGGTCACCTGATTGCGTCCGTTTCGCTTGGACTGGTACATCGCTATATCTGCATAGGAAAGCAAATCCTCAGCGTTCGTCGCGTGTTCAGGAAACAGAGCCACGCCCAGGCTGGCTGTGAGCCTTACCGGCTTTCCGTCCAAGACAATGGTGTGCTGGCGTATGGCCTCGAGCATACTATTCGCCGCGACCAGCGCCGCGTCCCGATTCGCGTGGGAAAGGAGGATGGCGAACTCGTCCCCGCCGAGTCGCGAGATTACATCGGTGTCCCGCACCTTGCGGCGTAACACAGCAGCGAGGCTGACAAGGAGCTCATCGCCAGCCCGATGACCCAAAGTATCGTTCACCGGCTTGAACCCGTCGAGATCGATAAACAGCACCGCACCCGTACCCTGGTGCCGTGCCGCTCTCGAAAGCTCGCGCTCGAGCTCTGCGCGAAAGCGTCTTCGCCCTAAGAGGTCGGTCAGAGGATCGTGGTCCGCAAGATGGATGAGCTTTCTTTCCAGCCGCTTCCGCTCGCCGATGTCCCGTGCGACCGTGGACAAGAACTCTATCGCGCCGCTCGGCGACTTGTGCGCCAGCAGCACTTGCGACACCGGTACGTCATCGCCGTCACGGGTTGCGATCGTAGACTCGCCCGCCCATCCGCCCTCTCGCAACGCTTGAGGAATGGCTTCGGTCTCGATGAGAGCTCGATTGTTTACACCCGCGAAGTCACGAAACGTCAAGCCAGAAATGTCGTCGCCCGGCTCGAGCCCAAGCATCTTTCTCCCCGCTGGATTGATATAGCGCGAGCGACCATCAAGTCCGGCTGTGGCCACGAAATCGGGTGTCGCGTCCAGAATGGAGGTCAGCCGCTCCCTGGCGGCCTCGGCATTCCGACGCTCGGTGATATCGCGAAGGATGACCACAGCCTCACCGAGATCGCTGCGAACAACCCGTGCCTCATAATGATCCACGCCATCGTCTCGGCTGCGTGTGAACTCCAACGCCGTGGCTCCACAAGATTCCGGCTCGCGTAAAATCTTCATCACTTTGCGGGCCACGGAAGCGGGAAGCACTTCTGTCAGAGGCTTGCCTACGACGGAGGTCAGTCCGCTATCAACCTTACCTTCGGAGGGTTTGACCTCCACGATGGCACCATCGCGCCCGACAAGGAAGATGGTGTCTGGTATGCCGTTCAGCAGCGTGAGGCGCTGGTCCTCGCTCTTGCTCAGGCTGAGCTCGGAGTTGTGCAAGTCGGTAGCCAGCGTCACGAACTCCCGTGCCACCTGGCCGAGCTCGTCCGTGCGGTCAGCGAAGAGATCCCCGTGAAAGGGCTCACCCCTTCGAAGGCCACGGATAGCTTCACGAAGAGCGACGAGAGGGACGACGAGCGTTCGGTCGGCGGCGAACGCGAGGAGGCCAAGGCCTACTACAAGCACGACGAAGAAGTAAGCCGCGAGGCCCCAGAAGGCTCGAATCGACGTTTGCGTCAAAGACGGGTTCGAGAAAAAAACGATCTCGGCGTTCGGCTCTCCGGCCGGCGCTTCCAAGATTGCTCCTGTGGACCGGCGTTCACTCGCGGGCGCGCGCTGTCCGCCACGGAGGCGTTGAGAGGCCTCAATTCCATTCGGAGGCCGGCTCGTTCAGAGAGCCGTTCCAGATAGGTACTCGTGATGACTCGACCGAGCAATAGAGTACCAGCTCCTGGAGGCGCATAACGCCCTGCCATCGTCGAGTGTATCGTTCCCCCCGAAAGCCACACCGGTGTGTCGCCGACGGATACGAGAAAGCTCTTCGCTGGTCGTTCAGCGGCCAGTTTAAGGAGAGGCAAGGCTTCGTAGGTCTCACCGAGGCCGAAAAAACCCGTCGGGTCCGAGGCGTAAACGACGCGAGAATGGACGTCTAGCACTACGAAGAAATCGATCTCGAAGGAATCCAGCATCCAGGGCCCAAGGTTTTCCTTCTCGAACGCCTTGTCGGGAGCGTCGGAGACGAACGTAACCATCCCGTTCCAGAAGGTATATTCCTTGACGGACTGCGTAATGTCGTGCTCGTGCCTGATTAGGAGGTCCCGTCCGCGCGCAACACGACTCCGCCACAGCTCGTCATCTTGCCGGATGACCGCTCGTTCCGCGAACCAGGCAAACACGAAAGCACCCAAGCCCACGAGCACGACACTGGGAATAGCCCAGGCGATGAGACGGCCGCGCAACGAGAGTTTTCGGAATTTCCCCACGGAATAACAAAGTGCAACATGTATGCCGGACTGCATAAGAAGGACGCGCTATCTGCAAGCATATTTGTTTCTATAGGTTACGTATTTGTCTTGGAAACGGCCATTGCATTTTCGTTCGGCGAGCGAGGCCAATTCCCTACGGTGAAATACGGGTCTACCGTGTGGTGAAATTCATGCGGCTGCCCGAGCAACCCGCCAAGCCGTTCAGGGGAGCGCACCTTTCTCTTCTATTCCGGGCATTGTTCCGCGATCGTGTTGCTGAGGGCACGACGCCTAAGAATCGTTATCTTCGCGTGTGGATTTTGAGGTGGCCCCTGGTTAGTGCTTCCCGGTTCGATGCGCCGAGCATGGCAAAGCACCGCGCGAGGTCGCGCTGCAGCATCTTGATGAGGGTGGTCACTCCTTCGGCTCCGTAGGACGCAAGCGCCCACATGATCGGTCGGCCGAGAAGGACACCGCGCGCGCCCAGGATCAGCGCGACCAGGATATCGGTCGCACGGCGGAAGCTTCCGTCCACGAGGATCGGGAGCTTGTCTCCGACGGCGGCGCGGATCGCGAGCAACTCTGGCAACGGCGCCGTCTTGCTTCCCCCTAACAAGCCACCAAAGTTGGAGATGACGATCCCGTCTATCGCGAGCTCAGCCGCCTTCCTCGCATCGGCTTCCGACAGGATGCCCTTGAGAACCACCGGCACGTCGACGGACTTTCGAATCGTCTCGACGAGGCTCCAATCTATCTCGGCGCTTCGCTTGGCGCGGGTGTCCTCGTAAGAAGCCCTGACGGTGACGAAGACAGCTTGCGCTCCAGCAGACGCCGCGGCTCGAGCGCGCGCCGGGCCTTCGTCGTCGGCGTAGACGGCGGTCCACAAGGGCATCGAGGCCTCCGCCGCGATCGCGGCCATCTCCGGGATCGGCGTACTTGCATGGCTGCTGACAATCGTGATCGCTCTAGCCGCCGAGGCGCCGGCAATCGTGGCCCGCTCGCCCTCGGGGTGGTAGCGCTTCTGATTGGAGATCGGCCCGACCACAATCGGCGTGAAGAGCCTATGACCGAAGAGGTCCACGGATAGATCCATATCCAAAGTCGACACGTTCATCCGTGGGCGGAACGTGTAGTGGTCGAAAATCGAGCGATCGCTTCCGGCAATGGACGAAAAGTCCTCCTCCGAGAGCATGAGCTTCGCTTGCTCGGCAAACTCGAGACTGTTTACGAGCTCGTCGACAGGAGCCGAGGGTCCCGGTGTTTTCTCACCCCGCTGCTGCCCAAAAACAGACTCGAGTGCTTCGCGTCGTGTGAGCTTGCCCTTGCGCATCGTCGTTCGACTCGACTCAGGGGAAGTCCATCCGGACAGCGGTCGCATCGATGTCGGCCAGAGACAAACATCCTGCAGCCGCCATGGCTTCGCGGAGCTCCATCTGGACAATCTGCAATAGACGCTCCACACCGCGAGCGCCGAACGCGCCGAGACCCCAGCGCGCGGCCCGTCCAAGACATACCGCGTCAGCGCCCAACGCCAGCGCTTTGAAGACGTCGGCGCCACGGCGGAAGCCGCTGTCGATGAGCACGGGTATGGCTCCGTCCACCTCGGTGACGATTTCCCGCAACACCTCGAGGGTCGACGGAACGTAGTCCAAAGTTCGAGCGCCGTGATTGGATACGACGACGCCGTCGAATCCGCGGTCGACACAAAGACGGGCGTCTTCGGCAGTCAGGATGCCCTTGATGAGCATCGGGACGTTGACGAAAGCCCGGATCTGGTCCAGATATTCCCAGTTGTACCAAAGGCGTCCGGGTACGGGCAGCCCGTAAAGCTCGGGGCCGCTCGTGGGGGCTTCTTCGTCGTCTTCATCGTCCGCGACGCGCTCGCTTTCGCTCGTCGGGTTTCCACCAAGATGGCGGTCGTGGAGATCGCGCTCGAACCGCGTTGCCTGCTGATCGACGGTAACGACGATCGCCTGCGCCCCAGCCGCTTGAAACCGCTCGAGCCGCCGCCGGGACAGCACCAAGTTGGGAATTGGATAGAACTGGATCCAGCGCGGGCCGGACGCCGCGGACGCGATTTCCTCGTGAGGCAGGCTCGGACCGTTCGCAACGATCATGGGCACGTGGGCCGCTGTCGCGCCACGATAGGTTCCCGCCTCAGCGTCGGGATGCAGGTGATGGTGGCGCGTGCTCGGCGCAATCATCAACGGAGAGTCCATCTCGAGTCCGAGAATCGAGGTCGTCGTATCGACCGCCTCCGGGCTAACGCCGCCGCGCGCAACGATATCGACCCAATCGAACACCTGGCGGTTCCTTCGGATGCTCCATTCCGAGTCGCCGCCATGGGCCATGTAGTCGTACAACCTCAGCGGCATGTTGGCGAAGCAAATCGGCTCGAAATCGAAAGCCGTCATCATCTCGCCGAGCCCAGGTACGCGACGGTGTCCCTTCAGGGATCGCGGGTCCAGCTGCGCGTGGACCTTCGGCGAGCCCGCGAGCATGGCGCCGAGCGCAACCAACGCCTGGCGGCGAGACGGGCTACGGATCCACGCGCCTTCAATCGGGCCCATGCGGCGATTCTATCGAGATCTTCGCTGCAGCGTGCGGTCTTTCGAGTAGGCTAGGCGCATGCAACGCTGGGTCTAGGCTAGGCGCATGCAACGCTGGGTCAGCTTCGCCGCCGTCGTCCTCCTCCTCTTATCCTGCGCGTCGCGGGAGCCGGCCGAGACGATCCTCACGGAGCCGCGGTTCGAATCTGTCCAACCCGAGCTCTTCGAAGCCTACGGCGCGCAACCGAACGCTTGGGCGGACTACGACAACGACGGCGACCTCGATCTCTATATCGGGTTTCGTTACTCACCCAATCGTCTGTACAAGAACGAGGACGGCGTTTTCCGCGATGTTGCAGCGGAGGTCGGCCTGGACGTCATGGACGATACCCGCGTCGCTTCCTGGGGGGACTTCGATGCCGACGGGCATCTGGATTTGTTCATCGGGTTTCCGTTCGAAGAAGGCCGGATCAATCGTCTCTACCGCAACGAGGGGGACGGCCGCGCTTTTACCGATGTCGCGGCCGAGGTGGGAGTCGAGGTTTCAGGTGTGACCCGCCAGGCAAGTTTCATCGATTACGACAATGACGGCGACCTGGATCTGTTCGTGGCCTTGCGCGACCGCGCCAATCGTCTCTTTCGTAACGATGGCGTCAACGATGGCGCACGATTCGTCGACGTCTCGGAAGCTTCCGGGATCGACGATCCTCGACGCAGCGTCGGCGTCGTCTGGTTCGACATGGACGAGGATGGCGACTTGGACTGCTTCGTAGCCAACCAGAACGGGGACGCCGACGGGGTCTTCAGAAATGATGGTGGGCATTTTGTCGATGTTGCCGCGGAGCTCGGGATGGATGGGGGCGAGCGCAGCGAAGACATCGGCGGGGTGGGACCTTCGGTCATCGACTACGACGTGGATGGGGACTTGGACCTCTTCGTCGCGATGTACGGTCCGGACGTGCTTTGGCGCAACGAGGGCGGCGGCCGCTTCGTCGAAGTGGACGCAGGGCCGGTGAACGAAGACCACCACTCGACCTCCGCGGCTTGGGGCGACTACGACAACGACGGCTGGCCCGATCTCTACGTCGTTTCGTACTTGAGAGATATTCCGGAATACCCGGACCATCTCTTTCGAAACGCGTTCGGTAAGTTCGTCGACGTCACGCCCTCGATCCTTTTAAAGAAAGGTGGCACCCACGGAATCCAGTGGGTCGATTTCGACATGGACGGCGACCTGGATCTGTCGCTCGCTAACAATAATGAGCTCGGTACGCACCCTCTGTACCGAAACAAGCTTCCGGCTGAGCAAGCGCGGCGCTCGATCCAGGTCCTCGTCGTCGACGAGAACGGACGAGCCACGCGCGCCGGATCCGAAGTGCGTGTGTTTCGCCCTGGGGGCGTCATCCTCGGAACCCGTCTCGTCGATACCGGCGGCGGCTACTGTTCTCAGAACGTGATGCCCGTCCACGTTGGTTTGCCTCGAGGCGTCACTCGGGTAGACGTTGAGGTGACGAGCTTCGGCCTCGCAGGTCGGATCACGACGCTCGTCGAAGATGTCGACACCTCCAAGATCGCGGGCGGCGTTCTGAGAGTCATGGTAAAGCCTTGAGTCGCTCCGGGCGAGCAGCCAGGGGTGTCTACGGCAATCGAGTAACGGTGGCCCAAAAGTCGAAGTCTTCATCACAGGTCAAGATGCGGTCGACATCGTGACGGTCCATCACGGCAACATGGAGGCAATCTCGCCCGGACAGGCGATGCTGATGATGAGAAATCTGTCGGGCTCGATCTACGTCTGATTTTGTGACGGGAAAGACTTGCGAAACCAACTCGTCGAGCAGCGCAAAGCAGTCGTCGATAGCAGCCCTTCGATCGATGGCGACGTATCGATGGATCACTTCCTGGAAAACTTCCGCGCTTGTGACATAGGTCTCTTCGACGTGCGACCGCAGGAAAGCTTCGACCGAATCTCTATTGGGATGTGGGCGCCCGACGAGATACATAGGAACGTTGGAGTCAACGAAGATCACGACCCTGCTCGATCTCCGCCAGCATTTCTTCGACATCCGCTGTCGGATGGCCGCAGGCTAGCGCCCGGTCCAGCGCCGCCAGCTTTCGGTCCCTGGTGGGACCGCCCTGGGTCTCTCGGGCTCGATGAAGGACCCGCCGTGCCCACTCGCTCAGCGTGAGTCCCTCCCGTGCGGCGGCGTGGCGAAGTTGTTCAAGCTCCTCGTCTTGTACGACGATCTGGAGACGTTTACTCATACTCATAAGTATACTCAAATTGGTCCGCGCTGAGACCTATTGACGCCAGAAAGATCGAAGGCCGCGTTCTGAGCGGTCGTCGTGCATTCGGTCGCCTCATTCCACCCAGCGGATGTCGGTCATCACCAGGAACGAAGTGATAATGCCGCCAGGACACTTATAGGCTCCTCTAGCCTTTAGGAGGTACGCGGTAATCGCGGTCATTTGCCAACCGTCCACCTCTCCCGCGGACCACATGGCCGAGACGAGCTGACGGTAGGCGTTTTCTTCGCCGAACGCCCGCACATAACGTACCTTTCCCTTGACCTGCTCCAGGACGGTTGTACACCATTAGAAGACGAAGAGCCTTCTTGTCGTCATCGTCACGGTAGGAAATCGCAAGGATATCTACGATAGGCTCAGACGGGCCGGGCTCATTGACTGACTTTACTGGCCTCGTTTACTCCCGAGAGTGCGAGGGTTAGCGAAGAAGAATCTCCAGAATCGTGAGGGGCCGCTCGCCGCGCCACTCGACGGCTATCGCGTGAAGGCCTGACGCCTCCCTCGGTGGGAGCTCGACGTCGATCGTCGTCGACGCCAGCTCGACCGTAACACGCCGGCCTTCGACCACGAGCTCACCGCCGCCGTGGCGAGCGTCGACACGAAGGCGCATGCGAAGCGAGCGCGCTTCCGCGCGCGGCAGATAGAGAAAAGCTGGGTGTTCAGGAGGGAGCCTGCGTACGCGGTCCGCGCGGCGAAAGCCTACACCGAGATAGGGCGAGCCTCGGTTACCGAGAGGGATAGTCGCAGGGGTCTGCATCTCGACGAGGGGTGGCCGGAAGGCACGGTCGCGCACGCGATAAAGATGCTCCGCCTCGTCCGAATAGATCGGCTCGAGTCCGCGCAAGGGGGCGACGTCACCGCCCTGCTCCCACACGAAGTCGACATCGAAATGGTCGAGCATCCACGCGCGATAGGCCGGATCACCGCTCGACCAAAACTGCGCGACCGCATGGCGGCGATAGGCGATTTCGTCTCTTCCGACGAACATGTAGTCGTAGCCGACATAAGGGTCGTATACGACGGCGCGTCCCGAGACATAGGGAAGTAACGACGGCCGGGATCGGTCGAGCGGATCCAGCCAAATGGCGTCCGGTCCCGACAGCATGCCGGCGGCCTTCGCGCTACGGACACGCGACGCAGCAATGCGGTCCGGCTCGAGCGTCGCCGCGTAGACGAAGTGCTGCACCGTCGCGGTCAAAGCGAGAAGCGTGACGATGACGGTAGCGCTCGAGCGGCGAAGCGCGTCCGCGGTCCAGAACCACAGCAACACCCCACTCGCGGTGGCGAACCAAAGCACGTCGTTTTGCGATTCGAGTCTCGAAAGACCCTCGGATTCCGCGGGCGCGATGCGAAAGACGAGTGTTAATGGGAATCCGATCGCGACGAACCATGCCATCGTCCGGCGGAGTGGTGTCGCGCCGCGCCACAAATCCTTCACGCATGCGCCGAGGCCAACGAGGCGCACGCCGAGAAAACCGACCCCCCATGTGAGCGTCGCCACAGCGGCGAGCGCCCATGCGCCCACGGAAAGCTCGAAACGTCCGACCGATGCGAGAGCTTGGATCGCAGCGTTCCAGTCGAGCTTCTCCATCGAGTAGCGAACGATCTCGAGCGGCCGGAGGCCGATGCTCGTATTCGAGCCCCCTGCCGAGAGAAAGGTGTGCGCGAGAAGCGGGAGCGACGCGAGCGCGGCCGCGACGAACGCCGCGCGCATACGTGTGTCGCGCCAGCTCAGGATCGCCGCGATCCCCATCGCTGCGAGCACTTGCGCACCGAGAAACATCTTCACGGCGAGCATGAAGGCGATACAAAGAACGCTTCCTACGAGAGCGCCGCGTCCCGAACCTCGTGTGTAGTCGTCGAAGAGAGCGAGCCCCGCGAACAGAAGTGGCAGCGCCGGCAGTAGCGGGTTCGACAGGAATATCGACACGAGCGTCGCGTCCATGAAGACGAGACTCCACCAGTCCACCGAAGGTCGGTAGAAGAACGCGAAGCCGAACCCCGCGCCGAACACAAGGACCGGCGTCAGGACGTGCGCGGAGATACGCTCCGTAAAGCGCCGAGCGAGCATGAAAGCGCTCGCCACAAGAAGGGCGACCTGCCATACCGTCGCGACGCGTATGAGCCCGTCCGCGGCCGCGATCCCGAAATAGCGGGCCCAGGCCGCGAGCTGCAAGTGATAGCCAACATGGTAGCCAATCGGCTGTCCCGACACCGAGAGCAATGACGGCGGATAGCCGCTCTCGAGCGAGTGGATCACGCCGAGGTGAAACAGCACGTCGGTTTGCAACGCGCGGTCGAGGAGCATCGTACCGGTGGCATCGATCCGATAGAGGCTCCCCGTGGTCAGGAAGTACGGGACGAAAAGGACAACCAATAGCGTCGCCAAAGCGATCCGGGCCGCACGCGGCCATCCGAAGCTGCGCTTGAGGCGCCAGGGAACGACCACAGCAAGAAGGCCGAGATTTCCTATCAGGATCCAGTAAAGAGGCTCCCAGTCGGCGAGCAAGGTGACAAGGTAGACGGCCGCGGCAATCGGACCGGCGAGAACGGCGGAGAGCACGTAACACTCCTCACGATCGCGGCCAATGTCGAGAAGCTTGACGATAAAGAGGCCCGGTAGAAACTGAGCGACGGTTAGAGCGAGAAGTGCCAGGAGGAACAGCATCGCGCCGCCCTCGTCAAACTCGAAACAAAGCTTCCTTCGCTTCCATCGGCGTGCCTTTCAAAAGGTGCTTCGCCATTTGGAGCGCCATCTTCATGGAATGGTCGGAGTTGTTGTACCAATAGGCTCCGGTGCGGCCGAGTAGCTTGAGGTTCTTGAAGGGCTTCACCATGCCCGAGGCCGCGGCGAAGTTTTCTTTGTATCGAAGGTCGTAGATGGGATAGGTGTCGCGGACGCGCTCGACATGGACGCCTCCAAAGTCCGAATGGGAGCGTACGAGCTTCAATCGGACGAGGTCGGCTTGTATCTCGGGGATGAGAGCTTCCGGGTCGTTCCAATGCCCCTTGCCTTCGAAGCCGGTCACTTCCACGCAGAGGCCGGTCTTACCCTCGGGCGCCATGTAATCGGCCATCTCGTTCGTGATCGAAACGCGGGAGAGCACCGTGTCCTGGCCGCCGTAATAAATCCACTGCTCATGCTGCAGCACATCCGCGTTCACTTCCATGTTGTAGAGAACCGTGCTGAGGTAGCGAAGGGGCGGGGGCTCCTCTCCGATAAGATGGGCGAGCGCCTTGAAGTTGCCGCTCCAAACGAGATAGTCGGGCCGGATGCGTCGGCCGTCGGCGAGCACCACGGTCTCGATCCTGCCTTTTCCGAGCTCGAGCGATGTAACGGTGTTCTCGAGAAGAATCTCGCCGCCGCGCCCGCGCACTTGCTCGCCGAGCTTCTCGCAGAACGTGCCGAAACCGCCATAGCTCGGATAGAGAAACTTCGTGTCGACGGGCTTCGGCAACAAAACGCTGCGCACGAGATCGAAGAGCGTGTCGCTCTTCACACGTTTGTCGATGACCGCCCGGTTGATGCCTGTCTTGGCCCAGTCCACGTGCACGTCTTCGCACGGGATCTGCAGAAACTTTTCGGTATAGGGCTTGAAGAAGAGACGGTAGAGCGTCTCACCGTAGCGCGAGCGCGTGTACTCGGTGAAGGAGTTCTCGTCCTTCGGCTCTTGGCGGCGGAGAAGGTCGAGGCCCGAGGAGGCCATGACCTTGAAGGGCAGTCTAAAGAGCGCGCGATGGTCGAGCGGCCACGGGAAATAGCGGCCGAATAGATGCACCGCACTCGAGCGCCCGACAACGATGTAGTCTTCTTCGAGAATCGAGAAAAGGAAATCGAGCACTTCCTGGTCTTCGGTGTGGAAGCGTTTCGGCCCGACGTCGAAGACGAAATCGCCGTAATGGAAGGAGCGCGCGAGCCCTCCCACGTGGTCGTTCCGCTCGACGATGACCGTACTGCTCTTTTCCCCTAGTACGGTATGGGCGAAGCTGAGACCGGCGACTCCCGCGCCAACGACGACGAAATCCTTTTCGTCGTAATTGTTTTTCTTTGGCATGCGTTTCCGATCGAGCAGTATACGTTCAAGGCGCGAGCACCGCCAAAACCGCCACGCCGTCGCTCTCGAAGACGGTGCGGAAGCGGTCTCTGGCCTCGAAAAGAGGCCGCGTCCTCTCTCCCCGGACGCGGAGCTCGGCCGCGCCGATGACAAGGTAGTCGATCCCGAGCTCGCGCGCTTTTCGGTGCGCCTCCGCCGCGTCACCCGAGTTGAAGATTGGGCGGGCGTGGCGTCGTTCGCGCTGCCGGTATTTCTGAAGGTCGAGAAGAAAAATGGGAAAACCGACCGCCATGCGGCGCTCGCCGAGAGCGGGCACGAGCGCCCATTCCCCGAGCTCGCGCGCCCGCACGTCCCACTGCACGACCGCACCTTGTGGGGTCTCTCGCCGGATCCAGTCGAGCGCTTCCCACTCGGCGCGCGAGACGACCGTCGTCCACGGGAACCCGCCCGGGGACGGGTTGCGGTTCGTCACGTCCGCGGCGTTGTATACGTCTAGCGACACCGTGAGCAGCGCTGGAGCGAGGATGATGGCATGCATCAGCCTGAGCGGCCCCGACAAAGCGCGCGCCGCCACCAATCCCAACGCGACGAGCAGCACGCTTCCCGCGCGCCACGCCATCCAGACACCTTCGTAGCCACGCAGGTCCAGAAAGAGCACGGCGACGAGCGCGAGCGCGGCGAGCAGGACGAGCTCGGTCTCCCGCTGCGCGTGACGCCACGCGAGAAAGCAGAGCGCTCCGCAATCGATGAGCAAAATGGAGGGAAGCTCCAGAAGCTTCGGCGTGCGCAGAGCGAGCGCCGCGCCCGCGTCGCCAAAAAAGCCAAGGGCTACGTACCACGCGAGAAACGCGAGCGACGTCGCCGTCGCCGCCGAGGCTGTCGCGAGGAACGGGACCTCGTGCCGACGCCGCCAGAGCACGAGCACGAGCCACGGCCCCGCGAGCATCGCCGTCACGATGCTCGTCCCTGCCATCCCGCCGAGAAGAACGCCGCAAAACGCCGCCGCCGAAACTCGCCGCGGCTCGCCGTTGTGGACGAGCAGAATCAAGATGACCAGCAGGCTGTAGCTGAAAAGATGCTGCGGCGTATAGAGGAGCCCGCGGTGCAGCCCATCGAGCGAGATGAGCTCGAGCACCCAGCGCGAGAAAGCGTCCACGTTGATGTTCATCCACGACTCGCTTCGCAGAAGGGCGAGAAGGCCTTCATAGCTCACCGCACCCATCATGACGCTCGCCGCGAGGAACGCGCGCGCAGGCGCGAGGTCGAACCGGCGCGCGGCCGCGTAGAGCAGCCCGGCGAAGAGCAAGCCGCCCGCGAAGTAGGTTGCGAGCAGCGCGGTTTGATTGCCGAGCCAAACGCCGAGCGCTGCCGGGAGGGTGAAGAAGAGCCAGTAATAGCCGAGCCCGTCGCCCGCGTAGAACGGGTTTTGTAGTGGGAACGAGCCTTTCTGGAGCTCGGCGACGACCGAGAGGTGCGTCATCAAATCGGCGCTGAAATAAGCGCGATAGGCGACGCCGTCGGCTACCGAAGCGCCGATCCTCGAGAATGGCACGACCACGATGAGCATCACCACGAGCCACGTCGCCGCGAGCCAAGGAAGCTCTGACGCCTCGATGCGGCCCGCGCCCGTTAATCGGAGCGCGAGTGCCAAGACGACGACGGATATCGCGATGACGGCGGAAGGCGTTGCGAGCTCGAATCGAAAGAGGACGCTCGCCGCGAGCGAGCTCGCCAAATAGCCCAGAGCGGCGCCCACCAGCCAGGCTTCGTGGCCGGTGAACCAGCGGCGCGCGACGGACACCGCTCTACTTGTTCGCTCGGATCATGATGTGCCATCCGAAGGGTCGGCGGATGGCATCGGGAAGGATGTCGAAGAACGGGACGAGCACGTAGTTGTTGAGCTTGCCGGCAAGGTTGTCGAACTTGAGCGTGCGCTTGGGGAAGCGGTCGACGTGGATGCGTACATTCGAGAATGCGCGGAAGAGCTCGCGGCATTCCTTGGTCGAATATTTTCGGATGATGGGCGCGTCTTTCTCCGCGTGCTCGATATTCGTTCCCGAGATCCAAGCGACAAAGGCGAGCCACGAGATCCGGTTGTAGAGCATGATGATGGCTTCGCCGCCCGGCTTCAATACGCGGCGAAGTTCACCAATCGACTTCTCTGTATCGACTGTATGGTGCAGGACCCCGTGTGAATAAACGACGTCGAAGGTGTCGTCGGGAAAGTCGAGTGCTTCCGCATTGCCTTGCTGGATGTCACCTTCATAGCCCTCGCGTGCCAGGTTCGCCGCGGCGAGCTTGACCGCGTTCTCGGTGAGGTCCCGAGCCGAGACATCGGCTCCCACGCGGGCAAACTGCATCAAGTCGTTCCCGATGCCGCAGCCGATCTCGAGAATTTTCTTGTTTTTGTATTGCGGAAAGTCGACATAGTCGAGCAAGTAGTCGATTTTGTCGTAGCGATACTTTTCGAGGGCTTCAAAAAATTCCGGAGAGCCGACCGGATGTTTGGTGATCTCGATGTCGTTGACATACTCGTTCCAATAGGAACGCACGTCTTCCAAAGTGTGAGCGGCTGCCATGTTTAGAGGCGCGGAGTGTAGCAAGCGACAGGGCACGATTCAACAAATGTGTATAATTTCGCGATGCCCAGAAAGCCGCCGGATTCGAGCCGGGATTCGTTCGCCTTGGACGTCGCGCGCGGCCTGGGAAGCGCACCCAAGTTTCTGGATCCCAAGTATTTTTACGATGCGGCCGGATCAGAGCTCTTCGAGCTGATTACCGAGCAGCCCGAATATTATCAGACGCGCACCGAAGCGGAGCTCCTACAACGCTCAGCGCCCGCGCTCAGCTCGATTCTGGGAGACGACGTGAGCGTCGTCGAGCTCGGGAGCGGCAGTTCGGCGAAGACCACAATCCTGCTCGATAGCTTCGCCCTGAGCCAGGACGCGCTGCATTACGTTCCGATCGACATCTCGCCGACGATGTTACGCAAGACGGCGGATCGCTTGAGCGCGCGCTATCCCAAGCTCAGCGTGACGCCCATCGCGTCGCCATACGAGTCGGGGCTCGCGCGAGCAAGCACGCTCGTCGCGGAGAACGAGCGCGCGGCAAACCAGATGCTTGGTTTTGTTTCTCGGCTCGAGCATCGGAAACATGGAGCCCGACGAGACCGTCCACTTCCTGAAAGGCATTCGCTCCCATCTGGAGTCGAAAGACGCTTTCTTGATTGGCTTCGACCTGCAAAAAGATGTGGAGACGCTGAACGCCGCCTATAACGACGCAGCAGGCGTCACCGTGCGCTTCAATCGCAATGTGCTCGTCCGCATCAACCGCGAGCTCGGGGGGACGTTCGAGGTCGAGCGCTTCGCGCACCACGCGTTCTACGACGAAGAGACCGGGCGCATCGAGATGCATTTACGCTCGGACGGCGATCAAATCGTCCACATCGAGGCCTGCGGCACAAGCTTCGAGCTCGCAGCGGGCGAGACCATCCATACGGAAAACTCCTATAAATATACACGGCCGATCATCGACCAGCTCGCCGACGACGCGGGGTTTCGCGTTCGCGAGGTCTTCACCGACGACAAGGATTGGTTCTCACTGGCTTTGTTCATCCCCCGGTGACGGCGTTCGGGAACATCTGTCTTTTTGCACTAATATTGCTCCCATGAGCACGCATCGAGGGCCACTTCTCGTGATCGCGGCCATCGGGACCCTCCTCGTCGGTTTCGCGCTGACGGTGGATTACCCGCGTAGGGCTGGCGCCTTCTGGAGCGATGCGGCTACGTATTACACGATGGCGCACAGCCTCGCCTTCGATGGGGATCTTCGCTTCGAGCGCGCCGATGTGGAGCGCGTGTTCCAGGAATTCCGAAACGGGCCGTCGGGCATCTTCTTGAAGAAGGGACGCGAGCTCGACCTGACGCTCACGACCCAGATTCCCTTTCTGGTAAGCGTTGGACCTCTCACTCAAGACCTCTATTTCGCGAAGGCGTTCATCTATTCACTCGCGGCCGCGCCTTTCGTTCGTCTCTTTGGGACAAATGGAATGCTGTTGCTCCACGCGCTCTTATTAACCGCGGTGTTGACAGCCGGCTACTTCTTCCTCGCGGCGAAGAATGCGAACGGGGTAGCGCTCGCCTTCACGTTGACGTTCTTCTTCGCCTCGGTGGCGCCGGCTTACTTCGTCTGGCTCACACCGGAGCTCTTCAACTTGTGCCTCGTTTTTCTCGGAGCGTTCTTCTGGCTCTACAAAGAACGCGCCGAAGATCCGCCGTGGCCTCTCAGCGGATTGACGTCGGACCTCATCGCCGCGGCGATTTGGGGCACGGTCACCTATTCCAAACCCAACAACATTTTCTTGATCGTGCCCTTTCTTGTGCTTCTCATGTGGCGCCGGCAGTGGATGCGTACGATTCGAGTCGGCGCCGTCTTCTCTTTGTTTCTCGGCGGCCTCTTTCTCGCCACCTTATTCACAGCCGGTGACATGAACTATCAAGGGGGCGAGCGCAAGACCTTCAGCGGCACTTACCCTTATCAGCGATCGGACCTCACTTTCGAGAACACCGGCCTCTCCAAGAGGACCGACGTCATCTACACGCATCAGCCGTGGGACATCGTTCTTCACGACATCTATTTGTTTCACATCGGGCGCTTTTCGGGGATGGCCATCTATTTTTTCCCCGCAGCCGCCGCTCTCATCATGTTCTTGCTGTCCCGCAACAAGGCGCTCGACCAGTGGCTCGTTTTTGGCGTCGCGACCTTTGGCGGCCTCTTGCTCGTGACCTGGAGCCCCACGAACTACTTTGGAGGTTCAGGGACGCTCGGCAATCGCTACTTCATGAATCTCTTCCCGCTCTATTTCTTTTTGCTCGGAGCCATATCGAGGCCGCTACTGCCTCTTTTCGCGTCCTGGGCCGCGGCTTCGCTCTTCGTAACGTCCATCCTCGCGGGGCCCTTCGAAGCCGGCCGGCGTCCCGGCGAGCACGCGACGACGGGGGCGTTCAAGTGGCTGCCTCCCGAGCTGTCGCTCATCAACGACTTACCAACGAACAGCGACCCGAGAAAGTTTCGCCAGAAATTCGACGAGGGCTATCTCGGCTATTTTCTGGACAACAATAGTTGGGGCCGCGAGCGGCGAAGCCCAGGTGGTCTAGGTTTTCACGTGCGCGGCGGCTCGACGGCGGAGATGGTCGTGCGAACGAATGTCGAGCTCACGCAGATCGTCGTGCGCGTCACGAACGTGGCGGGAAAACCCAATCACGTTCGGGTCTGCGTGCCCGGAGGGTGTGAAGCGCGGGACATCGCCCCCGGCGACAAAGAGATTATCGAGCTGCCCGCGGGCAAGCCGTTTCCTTACGAGGATTTTGGCCACCGCAGCTACTGCTATCTCGTGACGATCGAGACCGAGACCGGCGCGGTGCCGCTCCTTCAGGGCCGCGCTCAGAAAGATTGGCGCTATCTCGGCGCCTTCGTGCACATCGAGCCCAAGCCCTATCCGGGGCTCTGATTAGGGGACTAGAGCTCCAAAGCCTCTTTCATCAGGAATTCTGGCGCGAGACTATTCGTGTCGAGCCCCGACAGGCGACGCACGAGTGAGTTGATGACTAGCGCGTCGAGGTGTTTGATGATCGTGCCCATGTCGCCTCGGAAGCTGAGACCCATACCTTCCCTCGATGTATCTTCTCCGGTGTCGCTCGTCGTCCACGCGACTTCCGCCTCTGCCTCGAGCAGCGCTTCGTGTGAGACATCCGGGCTCGATAGGTACACGCTCACTTTCGTATGGACTGGAAGAATAACGGACGAAGTCAAGAAAACGCCGCCGCGGCTGAGGTTCACTCCCATCGCCGCGTGAAATTCCGAGTCAGCTCGAAAAATCAGGTCGTGCTCGAGCGGCACGCGCAACCGCTCCCGCGCGGTCACTTTCTCCTCGACCTCCTGAGCCGTGAAGCGACGCGTGACCGGGCGCGGTCCGACACCGCTTTTCGACATCAATAGATCGTAAAAGTTTTTGAGCTCCTGCCAACGCCGTTCTGCTTCGGGCGGAAACTTCGCGCCCCAAACCCCCTTGGCGTCATTCAGCACCCCGAATTCTCCGATGAGGTCCAATACTGTGTTCATTCGCTCCCCCGCGCGTTTCCGGACTCGGAACGGACAGACAGTTGGGTATCTCATTATTGTGGGGAGTACGTCGCGTTCTGTCCGTGATCCAAACCGTCCTAGTTCCCCCTACGTGTGGTAAAACACCCATCGTGTTCACATGGAAGATTCATGGCATTTTGTGCGGGCTGCTCCTATGGGCCGGCTCTTTGGGATCCCAAGAGCTTCCCCGCGTGCACCTTCTTGGCACCGGTGGCACGATTTCCGGCGGAAGCTCTGGATCGCTTTCGGCGAGTGAAATCTCGAAGCTCGTTCCCGGCCTCGACGGCTTGGCCGACCTGAGCGTTGAGGATTTCGCCACGATTGGAAGCTCGCGCATGACGCCCGACCTCCAATTTCGCCTCGCTCGCCGCGTCCGAGCTTTGTTTCGCGAGCGCCCCGAGCTCTCGGGGATCGTCATCACTCACGGGACCGACTCGCTCGAGGAGACAGCTTTTCTCCTCGATCTTCTCGGCGTCGCCGAAAAGCCTGTCGTCTTCGCCGCCGCCCAGCGGCCGCCGCGTCGAAGCGATACCGACGGGCCCCGCAACCTCCTGAACGCCATCCGTATTGCCGCCGCCGAAGGCATGCGAGGCCTGGGGGTTCTCGTCACGATGAACGACGAGATCCACGGAGCGCGCGACGTACGGAAAACGCACTCCATCGCTTTGAACGCTTTCGCGTCACCGTGGGTCGGCCCGCTAGGCCATGTGGATGGCAATCGGATCTATCTCTTCCACCGGCCAGCGCGCCGCCTCGAGCTCGAGGTCGACCGGATCGAGCCGTTGGTGACGCTCATCCGTTTGTTCGCTGGAAGCGATGGGAGCCAAGTAAAGGCGGCGGTGCGGTCGGGCCAACGCGGCGTGGTGCTCGAAGTGTTTGGACGAGGCAACGTGCCGTCCAAGGTCCTCGACGCCGTACGTGAGGCGCGCAAGCAAGAGATCGTCGTCGTTTTCACTAGCCGCACCGGCGGCGGACGGGTCGAGCTCGGAAGCGAGACGAAGCGGATCGGCGTTCTTTCCGGCGAAGATCTCGATGGGTTGAAAGCGCGGCTCGTACTCGTGGCGGCGATGGGAACAACGACCGACCTCGACGAGCTCGCTTCCTATTATCGGCAGCTTTCTGGCGAGCTCGAGACGGCCGTCGGAAACTGAGGATTGAAAATTCGCTGAAATGCTCGAGCACAAAGAAAACTTGTTCGAGGGCTGGAGTCAGGTCTTCTCCGTCAAAGAAGTGCTGTTCAAGAAGAAAACGGAACATCAGGAGCTCGTCATCTTCGACAGCGCTACTTTCGGGCGGGTCATGGCGCTCGACGGTGTCATCCAGACAACGGAGAAAGACGAGTTCGTCTATCACGAGATGTTGACACACGTCCCCATCTTGGCGCACGGAGGCGTTCGGCAGGTGCTCGTCATCGGAGGTGGCGATGGGGCGATGTTGCGCGAGGTGTTGAAGCACGCTAGCGTCGCGGAGGTCACCCATGTCGAGATCGACCGCGAAGTGATCGACATTTGCGAGCGATACCTCCCGCGCCACTCGGACGGCGCGTTCCGCGACGAGCGCGTGAAGCAAGTCATCGCCGACGGTGTGGATTTTGTGAACGAGACGCTCGATCGTTATGACGTGATCATCTCCGACTCGACGGACCCCATTGGGCCGGGAGAAGCTCTGTACACGCGCTCGTTTTACGCTGGATGCCATCGTTGTCTTCGCGAGAAAGGCATTCTTGTCACGCAGAACGGGAGTGCCTTCATGCAGACCGACGAAATCGTGACGACGGCGAAGCGGCTCAAGCCGCTATTCGAGGACTGCGCGTTTTACGGAGCAGCGGTACCCACCTACGTGGGCGGCATCATGGCGTTCGCCTGGGCGAGCGACGAGCCGTCGCACCGCGCCACATCGCTCGCCGTGTTAAAGGAGCGCTACACACAAGCGGAGCTCGCGACGCGCTATTACACTCCCGAGATCCACCAGGCTGCGTTCGCGTTGCCGCGATTCCTTGTTGAGGCGATCGAAGGGTAAGGGGTCTCTCGAGTGCTCGACGCAAGACAACCTAGGAAAAAAACTCGGTCCACCCGGAGCTTTCGGGGAAAATCCTAGTCCTGACGACCATCGGCCGCGGACTCTCCAATGGTTTGAGGACTTTACGGTTAGTCAAGCATTCTTTCTTGTTCAGGACCATTAGGAAAGAATACTTTACTTTTATGTGAATTTAGTAAAGAATACTTTCCTAGGTATCGTCATGCGGACCACGGGAAGTTACGAGCGATCGGCCACGGCCAGTGAGGAAGTGGCGGCCTTTATCCCTTTACCACTCCCTCCGGTCGAGCCCGCGGTCGCAATAGACGACCATATCAGGGAACTTCTGGGACGCGCGGAACATCACCTGGCCCGCCTGGAGTTGGCCGGGCAACTGGTTCCGTCGATCGATTGGTTCGTATATGGCTTCGTGCGAAAAGAGGCTGTCGTCAGCTCGCAGATCGAAGGCACGCAGGCAACTTTGATGGATCTTTTGAATTTCGAGGCTCAGGATCCGAACGAGCCTCCTCACGATACAGACGTGTCGGAAGTCTGCAATTACCTCGACGCGCTCGCTTACGCTCGTACCGAGTTGAAGCGCGAGAACGGACTGCCGTTGTCGATGCGTCTGCTCAACGAGACTCATCGGCACCTCATGCGTGGCGTAAGGGGAGCGGAGCGGCAGCCTGGACAACCTCGGCGCAGCCAAAACTGGATCGGGGGCACTCGTCCTAGCAACGCGGCCTTTGTTCCGCCGCCCCCTCAAGCCCTTGGCGAGCTATTGAGCGCCTTTGAAAAATATATGCACGCGGAAGACGACTTACCCGCCATCGTTCGTATCGGTTTACTGCATGTTCAGTTCGAGACGATCCATCCTTACCTCGACGGCAATGGCCGAATCGGACGCCTTCTGATAGCACTGCTTCTCGAGCATTGGGGGCTCCTCTCCCAGCCTCTCTTGTATTTGAGTGTCTTCTTCAAGCGGCACCGCGATGAGTACTATCGACGGCTCAGCGCCGTGCGCACGGACGGCGACTGGGAGAGTTGGATTCGATATTTCCTCGAGGGAGTAGCAGTCATCGCCGACGAAGCGATCGGGAGAGCTCGAGAGCTATTCGCGATCGTCGGATCGGATCGAGAGCGTGTATTGGCGAGCCAGTCGAGTAGCCTCATGGCAGCTCGTTTGTTTGAGAAGTTGCCAAAGCATCCTATCGTAACGGTTGCCCGAGTCGTGTCGCTTCTTCAAACGACTAAACCCACAGCGGCCAAGGCGGTGAAAGCGCTGATCGACGCTCGCGTGCTCGTCGAGACTACTGGACGAAAGCGAGATCGTAGCTTCCACTACGCTGCCTACCTCGAACGACTACGGTCAGGACAGGAGCTCGATACGGTCTGAAAAGATCGCTCCGACGCGCTCCAGCAGAAGCGTGGTCGCCCGCGGCTCGCAATTGGGGCTTTTGTGTATGAATGGCTCTTCGCTCGGCAACCGCACCAACTCAGCTCTCGATACATAGAACGGCGAGGAGATGAACCTACGCCCGCGCACAAGTCGACCGCCGTTCATCCATCTAGCTCGACGCGTCACGCCCACGTCACCAACATGCTAGAGTTTCGGCCCCAGATGCGTCACTGGATTCTGCTAATCGTGCTGGCAATAGGCTCGGCCGATGCGGCACAGATCCAGATCGGAACCCTCGTGGGCGCTGTCCGAGATCCATCCCAGGCGGCTGTAGCCGAGGCGCGGGTCGTTCTGTACGACGCCACCTCGAATTTCGAGCGTTTCGCAACGACCAATGATCGCGGCCAGTTTCAGCTCACCAACCTGCCTTTCGGCCAATACGGTGTGCGGGTCGACGCGAATGGGTTCCGACCGTTCGAGGCAACGATCGCGGTGCGCTCGAACCTAACCCTGACACTCGAGGTCGTGCTCGAGATTGCCGGCCCGCGTGAAGAGCTCACGGTGCGGGCGGCGGCCCCGCTCCTCGAGCCCGATCAGATCGGCTCGACGACGAGGCTCGACGAAGGGTTCATGAAGCGTCTGCCCGGGGCGCGCCCGGGAAGCGGCATGCAGGAGCTCGTCGCGACTGCGCCAGGATGGGCGACGGAAGATAACGGTCTCCTGCATTCGCGCGGCGTGGATGACGGCTTCTTGTATGTCAGCGACGGTATCCCGCTCAGCGATCGCATCGATACGTTTTTCTCGAGCGCTCTCGACCCCGACGCGTTTCAAACCATCGAGATCCTCGACGGTCATCTTCCGGTGGAATACGGCAATGCCTCGGGCGGCGTCATCAACGTCGTCCACAAGTCGGGACTCGGGGAGTCGTGGAGCGGCACGACCGCGCTTCGAGCGGGATCGCTACAAAGCGGCGAGGTGGCCGCGACCGGAGGCGGCGAGCTGCCAATTCTGAGCGATAGCGTCGGCGCCTTCTTCGCTCTCTCCTATGGCGGGTCCGGCAAACGTTATCTCGATCCCGTCGACCCTGGCAACTTCAACAATCGCGGCAATGCGTTCCGCTTCGCGACGCGCCTCGACTGGCGGCCCACGCCGAAAGACCTCGTCATCGCCGACATCTCCGCCAACGGAAGCGCCTTTCGTGTCACCAACTCTCTCACGCAAGAACTGGCGGGGCAGCGCCAGCGCCAGGAGTTGCGCGACAATCACCAATCCGTAATTTGGCAGCGCAGCGCGTCCAGCGACACCGTGACCGATATCGGATGGTATCGCCACGCTTTCGTCGCCGAGCTTTTCCCCAGCGAAGGCGACACGCCGATTTCGGCGAAGCAGGATCGCCGGCACACGCGTCACGGTGTGCTTGTAAACGTCACCCATGCGGTCGGCGCCAAACACGTCCTCAAAGCGGGGATCGACTATCAGCATGTCACGCCCCGCGAGCTCTTTTCGTTTTTTATCACCGACGAAGACGCCGCCAAAGATGCCGGCATTAGCGCGGAAGCACTGGCATTCGATAAGAACAACCCGTTCATGTTCGAGGACGAGGCCTCGCGCGATCAGTTCTCGCTCTACTTTCAGGACACGTTCTCGCTCTTCGATCGGTTGACGATCAATGCCGGTTTGCGGTTCGACCACACCGAAGTTCTCGTGAACGCTTCCGCACTCAGCCCACGCATCGGGGCCGTCTATTTCATACCGCAATGGACCATGACGATACGCGCCTCCTACAACCGTCTCTTCATGCCGCCCCAAGTGGAGAACCTTCTGCTCTCCTCATCGGAGCAGGCGCGTGCACTCTCGCCCTTCGTGACCGAAGAGGGCGACGGCGGCGCCCAAGTGTCGCCCGAAAGGCAGCATGCCTTCGAGGTCGGCTTCGTCCGAGCTCTCGGCAAGTGGGCTGCGCTCGACGCCGTTTACTGGAGGCGCTCGGTCCGAAACTACGCCGACCCGAATCTCTTTTTCGGCACAGCGATCATCTTTCCCAACTCTGTCGCTGAAGGCACCGCGTCGGGCGTCAACGTGCGGGTGGACTTCCCGTTTCAGAAGGGATTTTCCGGTTTCGTGAGCTACGGAAACGCACTCGTTTATCAAGTCGGGCCGATCAACGGGGGACTCTTCCTCGAAGAAGAGGTCATCGAGATCGG
>Ga0114950_10000656_pt1 | contig 24365 bp, 24 predicted proteins | sample N075metaG_FD_83503 | JGI IMG/M metagenome (GOLD analysis project Ga0114950, IMG submission 83503) | Deep subsurface microbial communities from Kermadec Trench to uncover new lineages of life (NeLLi) - N075 metaG | ecosystem: Environmental > Aquatic > Marine > Ocean trench > Sediment | place... | reverse complement strand
ATTTTTACGCCTGGTTAAACCGGTCTCCATTCCCGATGATGATCTGGTGAATCTACCCGGTTCTGCTTTTGGCCGGTCACGAAATGAATTGATGCGGGAAATTTTAGGCTATGCCACCATCCATCCAGATGGCTCGGTATATGTGAAAGTACCCGCGGATGTCCCATTCGCCTTGAGTGTCCTGGATACCAATGGCCGGCGGACTTCGCCACAGCATCGTAACTGGTTACAAGTCAGGCCGGGTGAAGTACTTGAATGTCATGGTTGCCATACCCGAACGAGTGAAAGCCCGCATGGCAGGCGTGATGCACAGGCACCCTCCATTAATGATGGTGGACCCTACCCCGGACTGGACCCGGGATTTCTGGTAAACCCGGGTGAAACCATGGCCGAGGCCTATGCTGCGCGCAACGGTCTTCCCAACCCGGCATTCAACCTGGTTTTTGACGATATCTGGACTGACCCGGCCAATCGAAGCAAGGACCCTGGTTTCTCCTACCAGTATCAGGACTTAAGTACAGCGGCACCGATCAGCCCCGCCTGCGCTGCCCTTTGGCAGGCCAGCTGTCGGGCTACTATTCACTATGAAGACTATATTCATCCAATCTGGTCCGTTAATCGACCCGTCTTTGATATCGATGGCATAACACTACTTGAGGACCAAACCTGTACCTCTTGCCATACACCGGTGGATGACATGGATCTGGCACAAGTTCCCGCCGCACAACTGGACCTGACTGATGGTCCTTCAGTGGACGAACCGGACCATTTCAAAAGCTATTCTGAACTACTATTTAATGATTCAGAGCAGGAGGTTGTGAACAACCTGCTGATTGACCGATTGGTGCCGGTATTGGACGGTAACGGCGACCCGGTATTTGAAACAGATGTAGATGGTGAATTTATCCTGGATGGTAATGGGGATCTTATACCGGTTCTAACGACAGTCCGCGTGCCGCCTGTCATGTCTACGAGCGGCGCCAATGCTTCTTTCTTCTTCTCGCTATTTGACACCACCGGTTCGCACAAAAATTACCTGACACCTGCAGAGCTCCGCTTACTGTCGGAATGGCTTGATCTCGGCGCACAGTACTACAACGACCCATTCGTGGTGCCGCAATAGTGAAACATTACAAACAATTACTCCTTCGTTTCTGTCTGGTTCTGATGAGTCAACATTTTGTCAATTACGTTATGGCCGACAATCATCAAGTGATCGTTCTTGACCCCTTTCTCGAGATGCACACAGGCCCTGGCAGGGGATATCCTGTTTTCCATATTGCTGAAGAAGGGGAATGGGTAACAATAGATAAACGTCGAACCGACTGGTTCAAGGTAGAAACCACCGACCGGCGTCCGCAGCAAGGCTGGGTTCACATCTCCCAGATGAGCAGAACGATGGACAACACCGGCGCTCATGTCGTTTTTCCCAATTCAACCCAGGCTGATGCCATAGATCGACGCTGGGAATGGTCCATGTCAGGCGGAATTTTTGGCGGCATCAACTCAATAGCCAGCTCAGTTTCATTGCATTTAACGCAGAACATCACCACACAGTTACAGTTCTCGCAAATATTCGGCAACTTCTCTGATAGCCAGATGATTGTTGCAAGCATCCAGCACTCGCCCTTTCCCCATTGGCGTTTTTCCCCATACGTGCAGTTGGGAACCGGCATCCTAAAAACAAAATCCTTTTCAACCATCGTGCAATCAGAAGACAGCACGAACCAGACCGTCAATGTAGGCGCCGGGGCAAATATCTACTTGTCGCGCCGGTTTATCACATATCTCGACTACCGTTATCACACCGTGTTGACCAGTCGCGACAAACACGAGGAGATCCACGAATGGAAAATTGGCATCAGTATTTTCTTTTAAGAGCACTTGTTTCAGCGCTAAAAAGCACCCGCCTGTTGTTACGCGTAATGGCCATTTCGATCGCATCAATGCCCGTATATGCCATTGATAACGGCATTTATAACGGCATTGATGACCCACTGGGCAGTGACGGAGACGTGGGGTTAATTTCAGTAATTGAACGCCGTGAAGTGAAAATGGCAGATATCGATACAGAGGATTTCGAAATCGGTATTGCAGGTGGGCTCATGTCCGTGGAAGATTTCGAAACCAACACTCTAGTGGTTGCTTCCATCAAATACCACGTTACTGAAGACTTCTTTGTCGAGGCTCGTTACGGACAAACAGAGGTTGGTCAAACCAGTTTCGATAAACTCTCCGGGGGTGCAAGCCTGCTTTCTACCGATGACCGCGACCTGAGGTTTTATGATCTGTCCCTGGGCATTAATTTATTTCCCGGCGAGGCGTTTATTCTAAATCGTTGGGCGGTGAATTCCGGTTTCTATCTAATCGGCGGAGTTGGCTCTACCAAATTTGCAGGCAACGAAGAATTCACAGTCAACGGCGGAGTTGGCTATCGTGTGCTGGTCAATGATTTTCTTTCGCTCAATTTCCATGTTCGTGATCATATTTTCGAAACAGAAATTACGGGTGATAAGAAAACGACACATAATTTTGAAGTAAGTGCAGGATTTTCGATTTTCTTCTGATCGAGCTCTCTTGAACAAGGTTTCGCTGCGAGCGCGCATTTAATATTACAGGTAACAAATATGAAAATTATCGTCGTTTCTTTTATTGTGATCTCCCTATCAAGCTGTGCTTCAATTGAACCCTGGGTCAGCCCGTTCGAGCGCAATGCCCTGGCGGACCCCATTATGACCTTCTCCAGGGGACCAGCCGATGCGGCCTATATGCATCACGTCCACCAGGCTCGCGAAGGGGCGAGAGGGGCAGAAGGTGGTTCCGGAGGTGGCTGTGGCTGCAATTAGACGAACCCTGTTCCTGACAGCAGGTATCTCTTTTCTCATTGTTCATTCCGCACAAGCCAAGGTGCTACCGGAAGATCGAGCAGACGCACTGTTTCATTCCTACGATGGAGGCGGCGTAACGATCGATGGACCTTCTGTGTTAGTGCGCAAGGCCTATAAGGACAAAATTTCGGTCTGGGGTAATTATTATGTGGATATGATCTCAGGCGCGTCTATTGACGTTGAAGCCACCGCATCGAAATATTCAGAAACACGTACAGAACTTAGCGTTGGCGCTGACTATTTGTACGATAGAACATTACTGGGTATCGGCTTTACGCGAAGTGAAGAAGATGACTATGACGCAAATACATTCAGAGCCAGCCTGAGCCAGGATTTTTTCGGGGATCTCACCACGCTTTCTCTTGGATACTCATATGGTGATGACACCGTACGCCGAAACGGTGATGACGCATTTGAAGAAAAAGCCAACCACCAATCCTATAGCATCGAAATTTCACAGATATTGACCAAACATATGATCGTTAACCTGGGATTTGAAGCAATTGTAGATGAAGGGTTTCTGAACAATCCCTATCGATCAGTGCGTTATGTCGATGATACATCGGCCCGGGGTTACAGCTACCAATCCGAAATTTATCCTCGCACGCGAACCAGCGATGCTGTGGCCATACGCGGCATGTATTACCTGCCTTACAGGGCAGCCCTCCGTGGTGAGTATCGTTATTACACCGACTCATGGGGCATTGACGGCCAGAACGCCGAAGTCTCATATACACATCCCTGGGGAAATCGTTGGGAATTCGATATAAAACTACGCTTCTACTCACAGACCAGCGCTGACTTCTATGCAGATATATTTCCTTACCAGGATGCCCAGAATTTTCTCGCTCGAGACAAGGAGCTGGCATCGTTCGACAGCTCCAGCATCGGGTTGGGTATTAGTTACCTATTTAGCCAGGACGGATTTCTATTTTTTAACCGCGGTACGCTGAACTTTTATGTGGATTACATTCAGTTCTCTTATGATGACTTCAGCGACGTTGTTAGCGGCGATGTCCTCGGCGAGGAACCTCTTTACGAGTTTGATGCAGTTGTTGCCCGCGTATTTTTGTCGCTGTGGTTCTAGCCTTGATTCGAGATCAATCCTGACATAAGTACAATGTTAGGATTGATAGCCCAGGTATGCACCGACAAGTATATTCTTGAACCTGGTCCGGGCGATCAATATGAAGACTAAGCCCTATTTCAGAGGTTCCCTGATTTAAGAGATCATATCTATTTCGGATTGAGACTTGTTCATGCAATAGGATGAGGCGAATCGTGGGGGCTAGGTCGGCAGGAAATGTACAGGATAACTGATCTTTGTAACCGCAACGTCTCTTACGCCAAAGTCAAACAACTGAACCCGAGTCACAAGTTTATTGATCATCTTCTGGTCGTCCATATCTGTTGAGACAACCCGGCATGCCGAGACATGGCCGTCTGGCTCGATAACAAGTTCAAGCACTATCTTACCCAGCAATCCGGGATTTTGCCGAAGAGCACGATTGTATATCGCGTAGATTGCGCCTTTATTGGCATCGAATACCTTGCGGATTTTTTCGATACTACGCTCGGATTTTTCATGGTGCGTTACTAACCTGATTGCGCCAGTGGGCATCCCTTCTTCTTCAACGGGTGCATCCACCCTGGTTGTGGTGCGACCCGCCAGGGCAATACCACCGGTCGCTCTCGACAAATTTGCGACATTCACTGTGGCCTTTCGCGCTCCATCTTTCGCGGTCAGCAATGACCGGTCGAGCTGTGCCGCTTCTCCGGCACCTTGTTGTATTGCCGCGGTATCCGTTAAACTTGCTATGTCCAATTGTTCCCGCATTTCAGCAAAGTCATCCTTAAACGCCAACAACCCTGATAGTTGTGCCTTTTCCCTGGCTTGACGAACGGTTTGCAGTGCCGGTGCCTGTATCGCCTCCTCTACAATTTTTTCGACCGCTTCAGGCTCAACCTCCGGCAGAACAGGCTCGGGTATTTTGGGAATGGGTTTAGGTTCAGCTTTCTTCAGAATCAATTCTGCAAACTGTGGTGGAAGCTGTTCTTGCGCTTCCCGGGAGACCTCCGGCAGCTGTATTAAGAAAACAATCAGAGATAAGCTAATCGTAAAGCTCATCAATACACCTACCAATAAGCGGAAAGCCTTCTCATCAGCAGCAGGCGCCCAGGGTGAACTTGCGTAACCGTTGGTAGTTGCGAGACTCATCACTAGACTCCCTCTCCTCTCACCTGGTTCACTGCCAATGCTATTTTTGTATATTCAGATTGTTGGCACGTTCTCATAATCCGCTTTAACAACTCATAAGGTAAGTTCCGATCTCCAAGGATGGTAACGGCCCCTGAAAATTCTCCACCGCTTTGTTTCCTCCGATTTGCCTGATAATCAAGTTCTGTTTTTAAACCCTCAATCAATAGACTTGGTGCGGACAAGGCTTCTTGCACCGAAGCAACCCGACGTCCTTGCACAATCAAATCATCTGCACTAACTGAAATGATGATGCGCTGTTCGGGTCTCTTTTCAGCGATGGAATCTGGTAGCTTAATATTGCTCGACGTTTCCAGCATCTCAACTTCACTGGAATTTAGCATCAGGAAAAACACCAGTATTGTGAATATGTCCATTAGCGAAACCAGGTTTAACATCGCTGGTTTAACATTCTTACGTGACTTTCGCCCTTTCATACGAGATAAACTCATGATTAGGAATCCTCCGGGACATCACCCAGCGAGAGCACAGGGAATAGTTCGACTGCAACGAGTTGACCACCCTGAAGTGTCGAAAACGAACGGGTCCTGTCCATTGTGAACACCAATGTCTGGTAATCCGTATTCGCTTCCAGGAGAATGGTCGCATCACGCTTTTCAGGAACACGACGTTTAAGCTCCTGTAAAACCCGGGACAGGCCTTCAAAGTCGTGCTGCCCATTTTTGAGTCGCGGCAAGCGTTTTATAATGCTTCTCTGATCGGCTACTACCAGTTGATCGGTAAGTACCTGAATTTCCAGATGTATCGATTCTGGATCCAGGTTCGCCGCTATCGCTGCAGAAGGAAAATCAAGGTCGATCACAGTGGTATGTGTAAAGACCATTGATAACAGCAACACAGGAACAAGAACAATCATCAAGTTCATAAAGGGCGTAACGTTCAGGTCAACAACCTCTGTCTGGCGCCTGTGTCGCCTTTGTGCCATTTTCATGATTCAACCCCCAAAGGTATCAGGATTTAGCCGTGGTTGTCTTGGCTGCTACCTGTGTGGCGCTCTGACTGCGTTCCATAAAGTTCAAGAACTTCACCACAGCAATTTCAAGATTATCAACAATCGAATTGGTCTTATCCTGCAAGTACGAATGCACTAACAATAACGGGATGGCGGCCATCAAACCAAAAGCTGTGGTATTCATCGCAATGGAGATACTTTGGGATAGCAAGCTCGCTTTCTCAGCAGGGTCTGCATTGGCGACGGCCGTGAACGCCGCGATCAATCCAATGATCGTACCGAGCAGACCTAACAAGGTTGCAATATTGGCAAATGTTGCCAGGTAAGGTGTGCGTCGCTCAATTGCAGGCAAGGCTTCTAACAGGCCTTCTTCCATCGCGTACTCCACATCCTGGCGACGCCGGGTACTTTGCATGCGTGCTAGCCCACCACGAAAGATATGACCAATAGCGGACTTCGGTCCCTGTAATTCCTTTTGTAACGCTTGAAACTGACCTTTTGTCAGCAAGGGCATCAGCTTATCAAAATCACGCCGATTTGCCCGGATCGTTTTTGCCAGGAAAAAGTATCGTTCAAGAGCAATTGCCACGCCGATGGTCAATACCAGGGCGATGGGCATCATAAATGGCCCGCCATCCTGAAAAAATCGAATTGTTTGAGTCGTAAAGTCCATAAGTTAGTCCTCCTCAGACTGGTTTCTGGAAATTGGTTTTCCCAATTTGTGTAACAGTTGTTCCCCGGATGTATTCGTTACGCCATGGGTCAAGGCGCGATATGCCATCTCAAGTCGATATTCGTGTGGGTAGATGGGTGCCATAATTCCCCGATCAGCCAGTATCGGATTAACAGCAGGCACAGCTTCTCCCTGTTGATTTTTCCACGGCAGGATGTAGAGCACTTTGGGCAACTCCTGGTTACCGCTGATATAGGTTTCGTCCATATAAATAGTATTGGCGTCCGCTGCCCAGGCGTTGCTTGATCGTTGCAGAATTGAAAGCAAGGCCAGAAACATCCATACCGCAAGTCGATTCTTCATCTCATCACACCACTCATCGCCAGCTGCTTGCCTGCTTCAACTCGCCTGGACAGGTCCTTAACCCAGCCACCCACCAGCTTGTTTGGTGACAGAGATTGATATCGTTCATAGGCAGACAGGGCTTCTGGCAATCGACCCAGATACAACTCGTAGAGTATGCCAAGATTCAGGTGAGCTGGAGCATAGTTCGGATCAACAAGAATACAGGCCAGGTAAGATTCTTCGGCTGCAGCGAAGGATCTACGTTGTCGTTCGAACAAACCTATTTGTACCCTGGGCAGACAATTCCCCGGTTTTAATTCAACCGCCCTCTGCAGCGAGGCCATTGCCATTTCAATACGGGATGTGTGTGCATAAACTATTCCCAGATTTGTGTACAGGCTGGAAAAATCAGGTAGCTGGATGATGAGTTCATTGAGTATCGGCTCTGCCAGATCATAATGTCTATCTTCCAGGGCAGCCGATACCTGACGAAATAGCGCTGTCGCGCGGGGAGAAACCTGGCGCTGCGGTTCAATTAGACGATGGCTGGAGTCCGAAACACCGGGGGCGGGTAGTGCTGCCGATAATCTTTCGTTTGACCCTTTATCTCGCTCGAAACCATTGCGGGTTTCAATCGCCGGACTGATCATCGGTATACTGGAACAGGCCGTGAATAACGATAAGATCAAGCCAGGCAAGATAATTGCCTTTGCAATTTTTATTAGGATCACAAGCCCTGCCAAGGAACTAGTAAAGTGATTTGACATAAGCCACTCCCACTTCGCTACGGCGAAATCTGCCTGGATACAATCCGTCAAGTTCTTTAAGACTCGCCTCAGTCCAATCATCCCAACCAATAGCCCAGCCTTGCTCCAGATTTGCCTTGTGGATACTGATTGCCTGCTCCTCAAATGGAAATGCCTGCTCTTCCAGCAAAACTTCATACTGCTGCAACTCGAGCTTATTCAGGTTCGGCGGTCGATCAGAATCGATAATGGAAGTCGCAAGCAATTGATAGACTGACCCGACATGAAAAGTTGATCCAGATACGAATTGTGCAACGCCATAATCAGCAACCTGCTCATAGGCTTTCACTGTCTGGATCATCATCCTGCGTTTTTTGTTCAGACTAGGCTTAAGCGGCAATTCAAGCCTCGCTGCGGTAAATGTGGCGAGCTTGTCGGCAGCCAGAATAAAGGCAGCATCGGCTGCCAGAAAGCGAGTGCGGTCATCCTGTTGATCCGGGCCGGCGTGCTTAAAGGCGTCCATCTTTTTCCGCAGCCAGAATTGCCGTTTTGGTAAATCCCCGGTCAATTGATACAGGCTATCCAGGTGCTGCATGGCCTCCATTCTTACGCCAAACGGGGATTTAAATGTGTGTGCATAGCTGCGAAAACTGTCAATCGCCATTTCGGTGCTACCAGCCACCAGAAAAAGCTCAGCCGCACGATAGAGCGCTTGCCGCTGGGTTTCTTTGTCGAAGTGCTGACTTTTATGAATTGCCAATAACTCATTAGCAGCGAGCCCAGGCATATTTTGCATTTCATAGAGCGAAACTAGCCGCTTCTGTATATCCTCAACCGCAGGATACCCGGGGAAACGTTTTCTGAAATTTTCCAACTGCTTCGTTGCGTTTGCATACTCTCCCAACTGTATGTACAAATCCGCAATATCGTAACTTGCATCAACCGCCAGAGAACTCGTCGCATCTATCTCTGACAAACGCTGAAAGTGCGCAATGGTCTGCTGAAAATCACCGTTGGCTTCGGACATCTCTGCCTGTTTAAAAACAGAAGCCAGCAGCCTTTCTCGCACTTCTTTATCTTCGGGGCTATCTTCCAGAAGGCCTCGATAACCTGCTTCAGCCAATTCATATTGGCCTAGCTCAAATCGACTGTGAGCGGAGATCAGAACTGCTGTCCGCCACAAGCCTGCAGTCAGTGTTTGCCTGGCATTTTCAGCACCTGTCTTATCCACGGCGGCCATATCGATGACAACCTGGACTATCCTGGCTGCCTCTTGAAATCGAGACAGATCGAACAGCATTTTGGCCGTATTAACCCGAATGGCGGGGACCCGGCTATCTGCCGGGTAAATGTCAGAAAAATACAAGCCTGCATCAATTTTTTGCTGGGACAAGAAACCACCCATTTCTGGTTCCAGGGCCTCCAGGCCTAATACGATGGCATAGGCAGCCTCTCGAGAGTGTTCAAATTCAGGGTATAAGTTGATCACTTTTCTATAGGCATCGACCGACGCCTGTATCGCCCCGCCAGAGAACAGCGCTTCAGCTAACAAAAACTGAATTTCGCCGCTGCGTTTGTGATCAGTGAAATTTTGTAACCAACGATCATACCAGCCTGCCGCGGTTATAAAATCTGCACTGACCTGGGTTTCCTGCGCCCTGGCATGGGTCCTGGCGGTACTTTCATCCAAAAAATCCAGCAATGGAACTTGATAAGTCGAAAAAGATTCTTCTCCATGCCGGGCATAGAACTCACTGGACTTATCATAGAGGTTGATGAATTCACGCTTTAGAGGTTCAATCTCGGTGATGAATCCCGCATTACGGTATATATCAATCACCTCGAGTGAAATTCTGGGGGTCTCGATATGAAGTGGATTTCTATTGATGAATGTTTTCCACGTATCGGCACTATCCTGGAATCGACCCTTGTCCCGGTACCAATCCCCGAGGGCCTGGTAAAGATGCACCTGCCAATCCGGTTTATTGGCCTTTGCCATTCTCAGCGCCAACGTCGCAACGCCTTCCAAATAGTCCAGTGTAATAACCGATACCCTGGTTACATCACTCAGCAGTTCTTGTTGTGATCGGTGAAGCTGCCCGGATTCCGCACCACCCAACATAATTTCTATGGCGCTCATGAATGCTGTTAGAGCAATGTCCAGGTCCCCCTGCTTGAATTTCGACCATCCCAACATGTACAAGGCATGAAGCTGGTAGCGGCCTGGTGACTCTGATACAACCCTGTAGTCACGGGCCGCTTCGCGATGTTTTTCTGCAGAAAAATTTATTTCTGCACGCCTGAACCGCGCTTCAAGAACAAAGTCTGACGCTTGCCCAATGGCGATGGATTCGTTCAGGTACTGCAGGGACTTCTTCAAATCTCCATTTTGATCATAAGCATGTGCCAGAGAATAGCGAATGATCGCGAGGTCCTGCTCTGATTGTTCCTCCAACAGCAAGCGCTCCAGGCTTTGAATCGCCTGACGATAGGGCGCCTTGTTTAACCCGTCGATAAGCGCCAGTTCAGCCTGTTCCATTTCCAATTCTGCAATGCGCCGGGCAACAAAATAATTTTGTTGCTTATTGTGCAACTGGTCGAGCACGCTGCGGTACAATGCCAGGACTTCTTCGGGATTCGGTTTTTGTTGCAGCTGACTGGTTTCCGGTACCCCTTGCAGCGTTTTCAGTGTTTCGCCAACGGTGGGGCCAGGTAGTTCAATATTTCGTTCACCGAATACAATCCCCGGCAAGGGTAGGTGGAATGTACAGCTGCTCACCGAAAACGTTATCGCAGTCACCAGGATCAGGGTCGAAAACGCTGGTTTCATGGGCTTACTCTCCCGGCTGCCGGCCCCGACGCGAGTAGCCTTGCATCTCCTATACGCGCCATAGCCAATCGAACATAGACCAGTTGTTGCTCGATGCCACTTAATTCGGTTCGAATACCTTTGCCAACCTCGGCCAACAGGGCGGTTCCTGTTCGGCGCAGAACCTGTTTACTGTTCGCCAACAATCGATCAGTCCGTTCGGACAATACCGTTATACGGCCGCCGACACTTTCCGTTTTGCCTAAAGCTGAAGCCGACAATTCAATTCTTCGGGTTCTGTCGCGAGACGCTGCAATAGATTGAGCCATTCGTGCTACACGCACTTGCCTTTGCCGGACCCTTACGGGTAAGTCGTCATGGATGCGGTATAACACAAGGCCGCGCAATCGATAAATGCGGGACAATATCTGACTATCTGCATCGAGTCTGATAGCCCGATCACGCATCCTTTGCAGGAAGTTTAACGTTTCGATTTCTTGCGCGGTGGCAAGAATCAGCAACGCCTCACCCAGGCCAGTGTCATGTTTTAATCGTGAAAGGTTGTCTTCGAGTTGATTCAGCCTTACTTCTATATCGTTAATTTGCGAACCGTATCCCTTCTCGCGAATCGTATCTGCGGCATTTTTGATTCTAAGTTGTTGCTGGCCGTCTACTGCCAACAGAATATCCAGGTCCTGGCGACGATCGGCTAGTTGATCCAGCGCACCACTGACACGGTGCCAGGTATTGACCAGCCGCTGGCTGTATTCACTGGCCAACCAGCCAGCCCAGTCGCTGTGGCCCAGGGCATCAGTGAACCAGGCTAATTGAGTTTGTGTATCCTTAACCGGCATGTCCTTAACCGGCAGCAGCAGAACATTGACGAATTCACCCGCTTCCGTATTACCGAGCTTTTCCAGCAGTCGCTCAAGTGTTTTGCTTCGCTCGTCAAGCCGAATAGCTGCTTGTTTATAGCTGGCGTAAGCCGGGTCGCTTCCTCTGACTTGCTCAAGCGCATAGGGCAGGCTGACATGAACATCGGTTACCGCAGGATGCCAGGGTGAATGTGTGACGAGGTAAAACCACAAGTCCGCCGCCCTGTCATAGTCCTGATCTTTCATGGACAGATGCGCCAATGTCGCAAATGCAGCGGGCCCGTATTGCCCTGTCGATGTGATTCCCGTCAACCACTTCCTGGCCGCAGCATAGTGTTGTGTTTCTATTTCCATGTTAGCCAGGACAATGCGACTACGCTCAGAAATGAGTAATTGCTCGAGTGTTTTAGCCGGCCATTTAGCCAGCGTGCCTAACTGGCGTTTTGCCTCTACGGGTTCTCCAGCAGCATAGGCCGTTACTCCGAGATTGAAGCTGCTGTAATAACGCAAGATATCCTTGCGCCGAATCTTCTCAAGGTAGTCGCTTGCAAGGTCGAAATCACCCTTCAACCGTGCGAGTTCAGCTCGCAGATAATGCCCCTGACTGGAATGCAATTGCCTGGAACCCTGTCCAACTTTAGCCAGCTCTTTTTCGAATCGAAGCCAGTCCTGGCGACGATATGCATCCCTGGCTAACTGAAAATGTAGCCGTCGCCGATCTAACTGCTGCAAGTTTTCTTCATCGATACTGGCCAGAATTGATTGTGCCAGTTGATCAAGACCAAGATCGAGCGCCAGCCCGGCCCTGGTGATTGCCATTTTGAGGCGATTGTCTTCATTGAGGCCTCGTTGCTCGAAGTAAAGTGCCCGGGAATAAGCCAGCGCGGAAGAATCCAGGAAATGGTGGTAAATCACGTTTCCAAAAGCGATTTTATCTGGCGAGCTGGCAGCGGCTACTTCAGGGGCAATGCCGAAAAAATAGAATGCCAACCAAAATGGTAACCATCGAAAGGTGCGCATTATCCTAATGAACCCTGGCCAGGAATTCGGGTTGCCGGGTTGCCGTGGAGTCTGTGATGCTCAACTCTACATAGACAGGTTCGAACGACTGTTCAAAGTTGGTTGTGACTGCACGTTTATAGTTTCTTTCATGAGGACCTTCCCCCACAAAAATGGCAGTGAGTTCATTGTTACCTTGACGGGCATTGCCGACGTATAGCTGCTGAACTCCACCGCGATAGAGCGCGCTTGTTTGTCGATCAGTATATAAGTGATGCGATACCTGCTTGCCATTTAGTTTCACGGTGACTGCATCTAGTCGAAACAATTCACCAACATCCATTGACAGGTAAATAGCGACCCGGGAACTTGCCGGGTAAAGCAAATCTTCTTCCAGTATCAAGAGGTCCGCATTCAGGGACATCAGTTCTTGTTCAAGCGATTCTATATCGGCATCGAGATTCCTCTTTGCTTCATCGGCCTGGGCGCAACCGACGCTCACGACCAGCGCAAGGAGTATAAATTTTATCATCCTGATTTTGATGCTCACCCGAATTACACCTCCCGTCACTATCGTCTCAACAGTGCTTTTAGACGATTGATGTATTTGTTCTCATCACCCGGTTTGTAGCCATGATGGATGTATCGAATTTTTCCATCACGATCCACCAATACCGTGTAAGGCATTGATTTAAGGTCGTAGTCCTCGCTCACTTGTTGACCGGTGTCGAACAGAAGCGGAAAACTAACCCCTAACCGATCAGCAATTTTGCGTGCCTTGTCCTGTTCACTTTCGACATTGACACCTAGCACGGTAAATCCGGCAGGCTCATATCGTTTATGTATACGATCCAGAATTGGCATTTCCTGCCTGCAGGGTCCACACCAGCTTGCCCAGAAATTGATAAGAACAACCTTGCCCCGAAATTCCTGTAACCTCAGGTTCTCTCCAGACAAGCTGTGCAAGGTGAAATCAGGCGCTACTTGATCCAGACCGACGGCCCACGCAAGATTTGATTGCCAGGCGAGCAACAGGCCAGCGACAAGAAGACTTAATTTGTTTTTCATCCTGAATATTCCCTGGTTCTAGCGGGCAGACGCTGTTAATTCCAACAAACTATCTGAAAAGTGTAACCGGCCCCGGCCATCGACAATGATTGCATCAAATTCCTGCATCTCATTGATAAGCTTTAAACCGCGCTCAACCCCCATAACGAATACGCTTGTGGATAACGCGTCTGTTTTTATCGCTTGCGCCCCGAGAATAGTGACACTTCGAACTTCTCTCGCAGAATCACCGGTTTGTGGATTGATGATATGGTGATATCGAACACCATCTTTTTCAAAATAACGCTCATAATCACCAGAGGTTGATACCGACACATCCATTAAAGGCAGGACAGCAACCATCTCGGATTCACGCCTTGGATCACGAATGCCAACGACCCAGGGCGTGCCGCGACGATCACCAAGAAATCGGCTGTCTCCGCCTGCGCCCACCAGGGCTTGTGTAATACCATGGGTTTGCAGGATCTCTATACCCCGATCAACCGCATATCCTTTGGCGATACCACCCAGATCGATATAGACACCTTCAATTTTGTAGCTGATGGAATAGTCTTCGGCATCCATCTCTATATAACGGTAGTTAATTGCGTGTATCGTTTTAGCCAAGACCTCATCATCCGGAATTCGGCCTTCGCGATAGTCGTAATAACGACCTACCGAGGCATAGGTGATGTCGAAAGCACCTTCTGTGAGCACAGAAAACGCCAGGCTGGATTCAATCAAACCATATAATTCTTCACCCACCTGTACAGGCATCTTCGCAGCATTTTTATTTATTCTGGATAGTAAACTCGATTCGATATAGGGGCTCATTAATAAATCAATGCGATTCATCTCGTCCATTACCGCTCGAATTGCGCTGCAGGCAATCTCTTTTTCTTTGTGCCACAGCTCTACCTGGATCTGGGTACCCATGATGGACTGAGTTTCACGCCACCACTGGCCCTCTTCAGTCTGATCCTTATCAGCACATCTCGTTAACTCGCCTGCCAATGCACTTCCATGGACTAGAAGTGTCATTGCAGCAAATAACAATAGTGCTTTTATAACCCTGGCCCTAAACATCGCCATTCCCTTGGCCTTCATCAAAATAGAGTGTCAATCAATCGTCTTTTGATTGCCACGCGGATTCTCATTTCTGTGGACGGGTTCAAGTAATTTATGTGACGCAGCACACATTTTTCCCTGAATCACCCGTTCCGGGCACCCGGGAAGGAAGTCAGGATCCTGAATAAATGCGCTGAATCGCGATAGTTAATATTTTTTACTATTCGGGTCGAGGAAAAAACCTTATCCGACGGAATGCATTTCAGTCTTCAATCGGCAATAGCCCGCAGTGAAATATTTGGTTATCCTCTATTTCCATCGCACCTCCAGGTCAAAGTGAAATGAAATGACAGAAAAACGATTTCAAATTATGTTCGATGCGACCATAACCGACGAGTACGACCTGGAAACGACCAGGCAAAGGTTTCAGAAGGTATTTGGCCTGGATCAATCCCAGCTGGACAAACTATTCTCCGGCAAAGATCTCTTGATCAAAAAGGATCTCAGTGAGAGCGATGCGATGCAATTTGCCATGAAGATTGCAGACACCGGCTGTGAGTGCGTCATAGAACAGATACTTGCAGAAGGTGAAGAAAACCTGGAGGAAAATCGTGAAGCATATGATCGCCGTATTCGACATCGCCGGGATGCAAGACCGGGTGCCATCATTCCGGATCGCAGGCGCAGCATCAGAAGATCGAATGACGCGGAGTATTTTGAAGAATTAATCCTGAATCAAACTGGTATTCCAATCGCATTTGCATCCTACCCAGGCACCACCAAAAAATCCTGATTGATGGCCTGGTTGGCAAAATCTAATCTTGCAATGCACTCAGGGCATCTGACAACTTACTCACGCCGATCACCACCATTCCGGGAATAGGATTTTTCGGCAGATTAGCTTTCGGTATGATGGCCTTTTTAAAGCCATGTTTTACCGCCTCTCGAAGTCTTTCCTGTCCATTCGGAACAGGGCGAATCTCCCCGGAAAGGCCAACTTCACCAAAACAAACCATATCCATGGACAGCGCCTTGTTCCGGAAACTCGAAACGACGGCGATTAGCAATGCCAGATCACTACTGGTTTCGACTACCCGAATTCCACCCACGGCATTGACAAACACGTCCTGATCACCAACCTGAAGCCCACCATGACGGTGCAGTACTGCCAGCAACATGGCGAGCCTGTTCTGGTCAAAACCTACGGCCACTCGTCTCGGATTACCCAGGGCGCTGGTGTCAACGAGTGCCTGTGCTTCAACCAGCAATGGCCGCGAACCTTCCCATACAACCATAACAATGCTTCCAGGACTGGGCTCGGAACCACGCGACAAAAAAATTGCAGATGGATTCGGGACTTCCACCATACCCTTATCGGTCATGGCGAAGATGCCAAGTTCGTTGACAGCACCAAACCGATTTTTGCTGGATCGCAAGGTTCGATACCTGCCATCGGCATCGCCATCCAACATGATAAAGGTGTCAATCATGTGTTCCAGCACCCTGGGCCCCGCGAGATTGCCCTCTTTAGTCACATGCCCTACCAGGAAGAGGACCGTGTCCGTTCTCTTTGCCTGCTGGATCAATATTGAAGCAGATTCCCTGACCTGTGCAACGCCGCCTGGTGACGAGTCCACGGTATCCGTGTGCATGACCTGAATTGAATCAATGACCAGCAACGAAGGTTTCAAGTCATCCCAGGTCGCCATGATAGCCTCAACATTCGTCTCCGACATGACTTTCAACTCATCGAGAGGTAACGACAGGCGTCTGGCACGCATCGCAATCTGTGCCAGGCTTTCTTCCCCGGTAATATAGAGCGCGCGCTGAGAAGCGGCCAGCGCGGTAAGAACCTGGATTAACAGGGTACTTTTGCCCGCGCCAGGATCACCACTGACAAGGATAACTGACCCTGGTACCAGTCCACCGCCGAGTACACGATCAAATTCAGCCAGCCCCGTCCCGATTCGCGGGAGGTCTTCGGCTGAAACCTCGCCTAATGTTTTCGGCGGCGTGATGCTGCCTGAGTATCCCGTTCGTCTCGCCCTGCTAGACCTGGCGTCAATTGAAAGGCGGCTCAACGTGTTCCATTCCTTACAATCGTTACACTGGCCCTGCCACTTGGCATATTCGGAACCACAGTCGCTGCAAACGTATACCGTTTTGGTCTTGGCCATCAGTTATTCAAACCTGGAAACCGCAGTTGGATGGCGTTCTGTGTGCGCGGCTCACCCGCCATGTGATTCGCCTGGCGATATTTGATTGAATTCATAACAATACCTTACTACGGAATAGCGCAGGCAACTGCTTGCCGATTAAGCCGCTCATTAATGTCTCTTGTTTACCATTGGTAATTTAAAGTGCTCGGATCAATGACCCGGGCTACCAGTATATTCCCGCGGTATGCGATTGCTCACCGCGCACATTAGTGTGTAGGGAATGGTACCGGCACAATCCGAAATCTCTTCAATGGGCAACTTCTTTCCCCAGAGTCCAACCTGGCTGCCAATAGAAACATCGTCTTCATCTTCCAATTCTACCGTCAGCATGTCCATAGAAACGCGGCCAACTAATCGCCGCCGCTTGTTATTGATGAGTACCGGCGTTCCCGTGGCAACCTCCCGGGGATAGCCGTCCGCATAGCCTATGGCGACAACCGCGATTCGACAATTTTTTTCTGCCTTCCAGAGGCTACCGTAACCCACAGAGTCACCTGACTGAAGTGACTTGATTGAAATAATAGGAGCCGAGAGTGACATGGCTGCCTTGAGGCGTACGATTGGCACAAGGTCTGCAAAGGGAGTCGCGCCATAGAGCATGAGACCCGGCCGGACCCATTCAAGTTGAGTCCTGGGGTAGCCTAATATCGCGGCTGAATTGGCAATGCTCCTCTTCCAGGCTAGCGCCTGTGTGGCATCCAGGAAGTGCGCCAATTGATTACCTACGATCGATGATTCCTTTTGATCCGCATCGGACAGATGCCCCATGATTCCCCGGATATGATGCCCTTCCAACCGTGACAGACTGTCCTCCAGGTCTTCGCTGGGCAAGCCAAGACGATGCATTCCTGTTTCCAGCTTCAGCCAGATGCCAATACCCTTTTCCTTCTTGAGCATCGATATTTGATGTCCTGAATGGATGACAAGATCGAGTCTGAGGATCTTCGCAATTTCAAGCTCTCTGGAATCAAGCACGCCTTCGAGCAAAGTAATAGGGGTCTGGATGTTAGCCTCACGCAAGATAACGGCTTCTTCAATCCTTGCCACACCGAGCGCATCGGCAGATTCAAGGCACCTGGCTACCGGAACAAGGCCATGCCCATAAGCATCAGCCTTTATGATCGCCATAATTTTGCTGTTAGGAGCAAAATCCTGGGCCATCGCAAAATTGTTCGAAATTGCAGCAAGATCTATTACTGCAGTTGCCTTACTTATAGACATGGGTATCGTCACAAATTCTGGCAATCAACTTTGCAATTGCCAGTGCAAAAGCGATTCGTACCGTTATCCGTCACCACCCGGTGAACGCGGCGCTAGTGATAGTCATCATTGTAATTCTGCGACAGATCTTCAAACCTGGTGTACCGGCCAGCAAAGGCGAGCCGTCTCCTGCCAATAGGACCATTGCGCTGCTTCAAGATGATGATCTCGGCCACGCCCTTCTCCGCATCCTCGTGATATACCTCATCCCGATAGATCGCCATGATGAGGTCTGCATCCTGCTCAATCGCGCCAGATTCACGAAGATCTGACATAATGGGACGCTTGTCCGGCCTCTGTTCCAGACTCCTGTTAAGTTGCGAACCGGCAATCAGCGGACACTTAAATTCTTTGGCAATGGCTTTCAATGATCGTGAAATTTCTGAAATTTCACCGGCCCTGTTTTCCGACCCACCAGTAACTTGCATCAGTTGTAAATAGTCCACAATAATCATTCCCAGAGGGCCGAACTCCCTTGCAATGCGTCGAGCCCTTGACCTGATCTCGTTTGGTGACAGGGCCGGTGTATCGTCCACGAACAGCGGTTTGTCATTTAACAGTGTCACTGCCGACGTTAACCGGGGCCAGTCATCATCGCTCAGTTGTCCCGTTCTTATTTTACTCTGGTCTATGCGGCCAAGAGACGACAGCATCCGCAATATGATTGAATCGGCTGGCATTTCCAGGCTAAAGATCAATACCGGTTTGCCCTCGGAGATAACAGCACTCTCGGCAATATTCATCATGAAGGAAGATTTTCCCATGGAGGGTCTGCCTGCGACGATGATCAGATCCGAATCCTGCAGACCCGAGGTAATCTCATCTATTTCACGAAAACCGGAACTGATACCGGTCAGTGCTCCCTTATTCTGAAAGAGCAAATCTATCTTTTCCACGGCCTTGGTCAGTAGCGGTCGAATCGATTCAGGACCCCCACGATTAGGGCGCTCATCACCAATCTTGAATACTCTGGACTCTGCCTCGTTTATCAGCGTCGCACTGTCCCTGCCTTGCGGGTTGAATCCACTATCGGCAATTTCATGGGCCGCAGAAATCAATTTTCGCACTGTAGCACGCTCCGACACAATTTCAGCATAGGCCCTGATGTTGGAAGCGGTCGGTGTACTATTTGTCAGGCCGGAGATGTAGGCGAGGCCGCCTATATTCTGTAGCTCGTTCACCTCATCAAGCGATTCAGAAATGGTAATAACATCCAGCGGTTTGTTTCGTTCAATTAGCTCAAACATGCACCGAAAAATTATCCGATGATCCCCGCGATAGAAGTCCTCCGCACTCAACATCCCGGAAACCTTGTCCCAGGCTTCGTCATCCAGCATTAGGCCGCCCAGAACAGAGCGTTCCGCCTCAATTGAATGAGGCGGGATTTTTAGTAATGCGGTAGTGTTGTCGTCTGGAGCCGTTGCCAAAAATTACCCGGTATTTCCCTGGGGGGATGAGTAGAGTAAAACAAAGGGATTAAAATGGATACCGGCCAGGTTAACCGGCTCATATTCAAGGTAACCGGTAAATCATTAACAACCGGCTACCCGCCAAAAAAAACGCTAAACCTCGGCAATAACCACGATTTTCAAAACTGTATTAACCTCGCTATGAAGATGAACATCAACCTCATATTCACCAAGTTCGCGCAACGGACCGTCCGGTAGCCTCACTTCACTCTTGCCAATTTCTACGCCACGAGAAGTTGCTGCCTCGGCGATATCACGCACGGTGATGGAACCAAACAATTTTCCTTCTTCCCCTGCCTTGGAAGTGATAGAGATCTTAAGTGCTGCAATCTTTTCTGCCCGCGCCTGGGCCAACTCAAGTTTTTCATTTGCCTGTTGCATCAATTCTGCTTTCCGCGCTTCAAACGCTTCCAAATTGTCAGCCGTGGCTGGCACGGCTTTTTGTAGCGGGATCAAAAAATTCCGCCCATAACCTGCTTTTACCGAAACCTTGTCACCCAGATCGCCTAGTTTGGCTATATTTTCCAATAGAATTACTTCCATTCTCCTAAACCTCTTTCGATTGAATTCGCGCTCTTAAATTGAACAAACTATCTATTAATGCCAGTGCCGCAAGCAGGGGATAAATCACCTGAAACAACACAAGCAGCAACATGTAAAAACCAAACACCCAATGCCCGGACAACTTTCGATAACTCATCATCCAGTGAACCAGGGAAAGTGCCATCATAATCAGGGGCACAGTCAACAGCGGTATCCAGCGACCTAACTGCTCATCAAATACAAACGAGACCAGCATTAGCGCAACCAGAGTCCCGCTCAAGGTCGGTGACATTCGTAACTGGTGAAACTCCTTTTGAAATCCTCCAGGATTATAAAGCTCGCTCTGCCACCATCTTGCCAGAATCAGAAACATCAACATTGCGTATGCCTGGCCCATGGCGAAGAAACCCATGATGGACATTCTTGCCGCCTCAACGGACACCGACCCTGCTTGCTGTAAATCAGCGCTGAGCTCCATATACCATTCAACAATCACTGCCAGCAGCTCTGTTGCCATCAGCTCAAAAATCAAACTACCCGCAGCAGATATTACGACCGCAATCGCAAATGTCACTTCCCAGGAGCCTGTCGTGCGCAATACATAAGCAAGCGCGGCAGTACCGATCAATGCAATGGCAGGGCTTGGATCCCTAATGTAATAAACCGCTATTGCCAATGGCATAAGCGCCCACATGGACACAATCATTGCCTCCAGCGGTCCCTTCCTAAGCATCACCAATGCCGCGACAGCGGCGCCAAGCCAGTTCAAAAAAGGTAGTGCACCACTAACGACGGCGACACCAATGGCATGGTTTCTACCACGCATGACAAATTCTGCTAAAGCACGCATGCCTTAATCAGTCTGAAAGAAAGTCTATTTGTGACTGTCAGTATAAGGAATCAACGCGAGGTACCTGGCTCGTTTGATTGCCTTTGCCAACTGGCGCTGATACCTGGCTTTTGTTCCCGTGATCCTGCTGGGAACAATTTTGCCGGTTTCAGAAACGTAGGCTTTCAGCGTCTCCAGATCCTTGTAGTCAATTTCTACAACGCCTTCAGCAGTAAAACGACAGTACTTTCTTCTTCGATAAAATCGTGACATAACCTACTCCTTCACTGCTTCTGGTTGCTCTTCTTCCGCCTCAGGTTTTGATGTTTCCCGTCTTGATCCAGTTCTTTCCGGACGTGATGGTTCTTCTCGAACCTTCCTCTCACGGGATTCTTTTTCGATCTTCATGATCGGAGATTCTTCTGTATCTGCACTTTTACGGCTCATAATCAGATTACGCAGAACAGCATCGTTAAAACGGAACGCTGTATCGATTTCATCAAGCACTTCTTGACTACATTCAATATTGAGCAAAATGTAATGTGCTTTATGGATCTTGTTTATAGGGTAGGCGAGCTGTCTGCGACCCCAGTCTTCTACACGATGAATGTTTCCACCACCTTGTGTGATCATGTTTGAATATCGCTCGATCATGCCTGGCACCTGCTCACTTTGATCAGGGTGTACCAGAAACACTATTTCGTAATGCCGCATTAAGTGGCTCCTTTCGGTTAATGCTTCCCAGAATATGCCTATCGACTTAATTCCAGTGAAGCAAGGAGAAATTGGGTGGCGGATTGTAGGCAAAGCAGGGACAGTATGCAACCGGAATTAGCAATTCCACAACTAATGCACAATTATTATGCGGAATAGTTGACAAGGACAGTCGATAAGGACATTGAGTTTCAGGCCATACGTTGCCTTTGTGCCTCGTAAAGGCAAATGCCCGTCGCGACACTCACGTTAAATCCTAACTCGTCATACACCATAGGGATCCTCGCAATAAAATCGCAATGCTTAATCGTCTTCTCGCGCAGGCCCTTGCCTTCAGAGCCCATCACAATAGCGATATGTTCATTGAGGTCGATATCCGAAATAGATTGATCTGCCTCCAGAACAGTGCCAAGGATCCATACGCCTGCGGCTTTGAGTTGTTCCATACATCGCGCGAGATTGACAACCTGGAGATAGGGAACATGGCTCGCACCGCCACTGGACCTTTTGATTGCATCCGCGTTGAGAGGTGCACTGGCATTCCTGGGCGCAATAACCGCATCGACTCCCATTGTTGCCGCGCTGCGCAGACACGCGCCCAGGTTACCGGGGTCAGTTACACCATCGAGTACCAGGAACAGCTTTTTGCGTTCAGATTTGAGCAGTAATTGCGCAAGGCTCCTGGCGGGAATCCTATCCGCGGAAAGATCCAGGACAACTCCCTGATGCGATTTCTGACCACCGCACAACCTGGACAGACCTTCAGGGGAAACCCGTTCGATGGTGCAACCTGCCTTCTCTGCAAGCTGAATTAACCTAGTCAATCGCCCCGAATCATTACCCTGCCTGACATACAGTCGCTTCGCAGTCGCCGAGTGTAGTTTGCTCTCGACAGCATGAATGCCATAGACTCGTTTGTATTCCATCCTCCTATCGCCTTTTCCTACGCCTTTTTGATGCTTTATCCCGGGTGGAACCCGGTCTCGCCCCGCGACTCTTTTTAGTCCCGCGTTTATCTTTCGCTTTGGACCGACGACTCGACAGGGGCGTGTGAGAAACCAGTTCGAAATCTACCTTGCGCTCATCCACATCGACACTGGCAATCTGAACACTAACGATATCTGCCAGCGAGTAAGTGGTCTGGGTTCGTTCGCCTACAAGAGACAGGCTCGCTGGATCGAAACGAAAATAGTCTCCAGCGAGCGTGCTCACATGAATGAGTCCCTCGACGAATACTCCATCGAGTTCCACAAAGAGTCCAAATTTGGTGACGCCGGTTATCACACCCGGGCAAATGTCACCCACATGATCGCTGATGTAATCGCACTTAATCCAGTCAAGTACGTCATAAACCGCTGTTTCGGCACGACGCTCGGTGAAGCTGGTTCTCTCCCCGACCACGATAATGTCTTCAAGATTGTAGGGGTACCAATTTTTTCCTCTTTGTCGCCCGAAACGCTGCACATATTTACTCTCGGTTTTACGATGTATAACTGACTTGATCAAACGGTGCATCATCAAGTCGGGATAGCGTCGAATCGGTGATGTAAAATGCGCGTACTCCGTATAATTGAGTCCGAAATGACCCTTGTTTTCTGCCTGGTACACCGCCTGGTTCATGGAACGCAACAGTGCGATCTGAAGCACATGGCCATTCTTCTTATTCTTTAGTTGATCAAGCACCAGCTGATAATCCCGGGTCGATATTTTGTCGCCCCAGGTGAACGAAACACCCAGATGGGCAAGGAATTCGCTCAGGCTTTCAACTTTCTCTTCCTCCGGTGGCTCATGAACCCTGTATAACCCTGGGAGCTTGTGCTTGTCGATGAATCGAGCGGCAGATACATTTGCGCACAACATACATTCTTCAATCAACCTGTGTGCATCGTTCCGGTTCAAGGGCTTGATGGCCACTACCCTGCCATCTGCATCAAATTCAAACCCTAATTCACTGGAATCAAACTCCAGGGCACCGCGCAGGTTTCTGTTTTTCTGTAATACAATAAAGAGGTTGTTCAACTCATCAAGATGACTGACCAGATGTGCATATTTGTCACATATCGCTTCGTCTCCTCTCAAAATAGCCATTACTTCTGTGTAAGTTAGCCGCCCATGAGAATGGATAACCGCTTCATAGAACTGGAAACCGCTGATGCGACCCTTTACAGAAATGGTTACTTCACTGACCAGCACCAATCGATCAACCCCTGGCTTTAAAGAACAAAGCCCGTTGCTCAGCTTTTCCGGCAACATGGGAACAACATATTGCGGAAAGTAAACCGATGTACCCCGCTCAAAAGCTGTCTCGTCCAACAAGGAATCTACTTCCACATAGTGTGCGACATCAGCGATGGCAACGAAAAGACGCCAGCCGCCACCTGACTTCTTCTCGCAGTAAACCGCATCGTCAAAATCCCTGGCATCCTCACCATCGATAGTCACAAATGGCAGGCTTCGCAGGTCTTTTCTATTTCGCTTGTCCTTTGCTGCGACCTCGATGGGCATATGATCGACGAGTTCCAAAACCTCATCACGAAATGAACAAGGGATATCCTGATTGCGGAGCGCCACTTCCACTTCCATGTCTGGTGTCAGGTGGTCCCTCAGCGTCTCGACAATTTCAGCCGTTGGAATGCCGTGTTTGGATGGTT
>Ga0114950_10000652_pt1 | contig 24413 bp, 32 predicted proteins | sample N075metaG_FD_83503 | JGI IMG/M metagenome (GOLD analysis project Ga0114950, IMG submission 83503) | Deep subsurface microbial communities from Kermadec Trench to uncover new lineages of life (NeLLi) - N075 metaG | ecosystem: Environmental > Aquatic > Marine > Ocean trench > Sediment | place... | reverse complement strand
TACTCACTAAGCCACAACGCAAAGCACTTCACCTGGTCTACCTGCGGGGCGACCACTCGAAGCTACCATACCAGTCATACAAGACTTTCCGCAAAAAGGTGCGACCTGGGCCCGGGTGCATAATGATTCGCTGGTGCAATATGTGGCTGGGGATCGAGCCAGACGGATACACTCACAGCTAGATTTAGCCCCGGTAACCCGGGGTTTTTTTTGGCTTATTGCTTGCAGTAATGCGTGACAAATAGTATTGTTATGACTCAACACAACGAGGAATTAACAATGGCAAAATCAAAGCAATTATGGAAGGTAAATGACGAACGGGGGCGCAGTGCAGTACGCGACGAAGACAGGCTAATCGACTTCTGCATCGCCAGGTGTGGTGGTGGGTTCACTGATTCGCAGACCGCCGCCGCTATGGTGATGTGGAGACAGGCCCGGGATACCGGCAAGCTCACCAACAACATAACCATTGCGAAGGTGTCGATATGAGTTGCTATCTGGTCGATGAGAAAACAATCGCGATGATAGCTGCATACGCTTTCCACAATGACTTGCTGAATTATGGTTGCTGCTACGACAATAAGCACAACTACAGCACGTTGGCAGAAACTGTCTCAGTTTTAGCGCGAGCAAATATTGATTCAGTCAATCACCGGTATGGTGACAATGATGATACTCAAGCTGATTTAGATTACATCGCTGAGTGTATCGACCAGGCCGAGAAATTCGTGTTTCATCATCTACAACAGATACCACACGTAGACCTGGCGAAGACATTAAACTGCTACAGTTACCAGGCGTGTGAACCTGATGATTATTTCGACTCGGATGCTTTCAACATTATCACGGTTTGCCGCGAGCAAATACTGCGCAAGCTACCAGGATATGAGAACGCTTCGGGGTGGCGATAATGACCATCGAACACAATGCAGCGGCGGGCGAGTATTGCCCGCTATGCCATTCAATCGACATCGAGGGCGAATTCGTCCACATCGAGGCGCAAGCAGCACATCAGAACGTGAGTTGCAATGAGTGCGGGGCCGAGTGGCTGGACTACTACAAAATCGACCACGTAGTGATCCAGCGCAGCGGCTACGATCCCACCGAAGAAGAAGTGCAGGCGGGGGTGGCGCAATGACTATCAACACCAATGACTACCTGGGCCGAGCGCCGACCGAGTTAGAAGTGCAGCAAATCGCCGAAATGTTCGAGGATTACCAGCCGGGGATTATCGTGATCTACGATCACTACATATCTGATGGGCCTGGGTATGCTGGCTGGCTGGCTGTGACTGTCGGGGGTGAGCCGCAATTCTGCGATACCATCATCAAGGATAAGAACGGGGATATGATGCTGGCTGTGGAGGAACCAAGCGACCGGCTAGAGGAACCATTGCCGACATTACTGAGGCAAGCTGCCAAGTCTAGTGGTTCCAACGATCCAAGCGTGTGTTTGTCGTGTATCGAGGAGGAACTCACCTTCGAACAGTACCAAATCGCGCATGGGTTTCTGTCCTGGTGCGTAGAATTTGACTATACCTATGGGCGTAATATTCAGGAAGTCTTTAAAGCCTACCGAACCGGCGATACCAGGGGGCTGAAAACCCGCACGGAATTAGACCAAAGATATAAGATACCTGGCTGAAATAGTTGCCATTTGCCCGGGTAGTTCCGGGCTTTTTTTTGCCTGAAATGTTATAATTAACTTGCGGTAACGTGTTACATTTTGTATTGTTATGCTTCCCATTTGGGAGGGGTAAAACTCCCATTCAAACCATAGGTCAACACTATGAAACAAGGTATAGACATACAACAACTAGCCGCCGAAATCTCTCGGCAAGCTGAGACTAAGCGGGATTTTCTCGCTGATTCCCGCAAAGTGTACATGAGCCCGCAAGACAATAATCTGGAAGTCGATTTAACTGAGGCCGGGAGTGATCTACAACGCATTGAGAATTTCCCGGTCACGGATCACGCACACGGACAGATAGCCGCCTGGGCCAAAATCCCGAAGCCATACTACGACCGGATGCCCGCAGATTTGAAGGCGGTCAACGTCAACCACTGGCTGAAAAATGAACCCGGGAACCGAATGATTCGGACACTGGACGGTAAATGCAGGGCTTTCATGTCGGACAGCTACAGGCCATTGGATAACATCGACCTGGCAAAGGCGGTCTTGCCGGTCCTGGCAGAGCAGTCAGACATGCGCGTAGAGTCCTGCCAGATAACCGATACAAGGATGTATATCAAAGCGCTGTTTCCCAGCATACAGGGCGACCTCGATCCCGCGGTGGGTGACATCGTTCAAGCTGGGCTAGTGATCCAAAATAGCGAGGTGGGGGCCGGGGCTTTTAAGATTGACCCGTTCGTTCTCAAGCTGTTCTGTCTGAATGGCATGACCACCAACATAGGCCAGAGTCGGCGGCACGTAGGCAAGCGCCAAGGTGAAGAAGATAACGCGGAGGAATTCTACCGCGATGAAACCAAACAGGCCGCGGACCATGCTTTCTGGATGAAAGTCGAAGACACGGTACGCGCCACCGTCACCCAGGTCAGCTTCGATAAGATAGTTCAGAAAATGATCGATACTAAAGCGGTCGAACTGGGCGATCCCATCGCGGTGGTCGAATCCACTGTCAAGCGATTCAATCTCACTGAGGGCGAGGGCACCGGGATACTCGAACACCTGGTAAGGGGCGGCGATCTCACGGGCTTCGGCTTGCTGAATGCAGTTACCCGGTACAGTCAAGACATTGACGACTACGACCGGGCTAGTGACCTCGAACGGATCGGCGGAAGTATTATCGAGCTACCACAGACTGCATGGTCCGACCTGGGCGCAATTTCGGAGGCCGCCTAAGAATGCAGTTCATGGCATTCTGGCCGAATCCGGGATACTGCGCAGCGAGTGGGGCAAGGTTATTCTGAAAGCCCAGCGCCGCGGATACTTCACCAAACAACAACAGTTCAACGCGGGCAACTGGATTACCTGCGCATGCGGCGAGCTCGATGTATTGATTGAGGTAGGCGATGGCGGGCAACCACTCGATGAACAGCTTGAACGGTTAGGCATTTGTTTCAGTGATTGCGTTGATCGCAATAGAGTAGAACCCGCGGCCAGTGTCCTGGCTGAGATCGAGACAAGGGCCCGGGAGATAGTAAACCAAAGTATTAACAGACTACTGGTTGCCCAGGGGAGGAACTAACACCGGTAACAACAATGCCGTAAACATGTATTAACCTGCAGATTGAGCCCGGGAACCCTAACCCGGGCTTTTTTTTAACTAAATCATGGTATTGGGCTTCGCCAGTCGACGCGTAAGCCACTAACTCTGATTGAGTAATACCTGGCTATGGGGTAAATTAGCGTCGAATTAAGCGAATCCGGTGTATCTCTCTATATGGCTCGACCGTTGAATCTAAAACAATTGGCCTTTGTTAAGCTCTACCTGGGCGGGGACGCTACCGTGATAGGCAATGCGACCGCCTGCTACCGGGAAGCGTACAAATCGCCATCCAGCGCGAAGGTCATCCACGCTATGGCCTCGAAGCTATTGAGGCAGCCGAAGATCCGGGCGACGATTGATCGCGCCACTACCAAAGCTATACAAGCGGTCGACTGGTCGGCTCAGTCTGTCCTGGAAGAATCGATCAAGCTCTACGATCGGTGCATGGGCTACGACTACTACCCGGTCGAGTACACCACCAGGGACAAGGAAGGCGTGCGCACTGTTCACACCGAACAACGCAAGTCATTCAACAGTGCCGGGGCCCGGGCCGCCCTCGAGCTGATCGGCCGCAACACTGCCATCCAGGCATTCCAGGACAACATCGAGGTCAGTCACACCCACTACCTGGAACAAGCCCTGGCTCGAAGGGCCAAGGTGATCGAGGACCGTGCGGATCGCACGCTACCTGTGCTACCTGGTACCGTCGACCAGGTTAGCGTGCCATTGCCGGCGCCAGGTGACATGCACCCAGGTCACGCACCTGGTCCGGATCGCCGGCCACCTGGTGATGATGATACGCCAGGCACCGCGGCCCGCCCCGATCCGACCAGGAACACGCCAGGTGGAAGTGATAAAGAGGGTCCATCGACCGGAGGTCAGGCCGAATGCGATGCCAGGTGATTTCAATCCCAGCTTGGAGAGATCGGGGGGTAAACACCTCTGTATATATACACCTATCTACCACTAACCCACCTGGTGTGCTAATGCCCCCCCGGGGTGTTTTACAGGAACTGCTGAAAATATGGCGGGAATTATTTTGAATTTTGTACCAATTTGGGGTAGTTTTTCACCTAAGTCATTGATATTTTCTGTTTTCAAGTGAAAAGTGCCAGAAATCACGGGGAAACACTTTGGGATTTTGTACCAATTTACAGTTTAACGCGGGGTGGAGAAGTGGTATCTCGCCAGGCTCATAACCTGGAAATCGCTGGTTCAATTCCAGCCCCCGCTACCAGTTTGAGGAGACTGTCTTATGAGTAGTGGGAATTTTTTATACGATGTGAAAAGTAATATATTGCATTACAACGAGCCTGGGGAGGGCGATATGAGTGACGAAGTAGAAAATAAAGATAGGCCTGACACCTGGCAAAATCGCCTGTACCGGGAACGAAGCCAATTGTCCGAACGCCTGATGAGACTTGAACTGTTTCAGGCTAGTGATGAGCATGAGGAGTTATCGGCTGCAGATATTTTCCTGCTGGATTTACAGCAAGTGGGTATGAAATCTTATGTCAGCGCCCTGAATCAGCGGATCAAGAGACTGTCTTATGAATGTTGATGATTTAGTTAAAGATGCCAGAATCCAATTACAAAAAGGCGGTGGTATTTTAATCAGCACAGGTTTGAAATTATGCGACCGGATCGAGGAACTGGAAGAAATGGGTACAGCTTGGCGAGTCAGGGCTGATATTGATAGAAAGAAGATAGAAGAACTGGAAGCCGAGATTAATGATCGCCCAGGTGCGTGGGTGGAGGGGTGACATGAATGTTAATACAGGTGGGGCAGATCAAGTTCGCATCAAGGAGCTGGAAGAAGAAATTGGTGGATGGAAAGCGCATATCGAGGAACTGGAAACCAGAAATCACAATCTCATAACTAATACTGCCGTAACGATACTGGAACAGAAGGACAAGATCGAGAAACTGCAAAATAAACAGGTGATTGTGAAACAGGAATTAATCGATGAGATCGAGGCCTGGATCGTGTCGTTGAATTCCGCCGAGAGGACTGGCTCAAAGACTGATGAGCCAGAGGGCTCGAGGTACATTAAGATCAGTGAGACTCTGGCTGATGGACTGGTGGTAATTTTGAAGGCGAACCTTGAGATTGTGAAAGGCTGCGATCCGGTCTATGGCGATTAGCTTTCTTAATCGGCTGAATTTGAAGGTGATGAAATTGGAATTTAAACGCAAGGACAGTGTTATTGGATATGATGATTACCGGCGAATTATTGAAGCCGTGGGTGTCACCGACGAGAACACGGAATACGAAGCGACTTTAAAGTTGGCGGCCCGGGTGTTGGAGTTGGAACATTACGCGGCTGTATCGGTAGCATTGCAGAGAAATATAAAACAGTTAAATGAAAAAACCGAGGATTTAAAAAATGCCAGGACAAAAGAAGTCAGGTCAGCAGTACAAGCGGATTACCAAACTGCGCAGAAAGATTCGGATGATTGACAAGGACATCGAGGGAAAGGAGAAGACTCTCGAAATGATGAAGCGGATGCGCGAGGGCAACCCGAGGTACATATCGGCGTGAATTTAATTGGTGAAACTTTAGATCAGGAATGCATGATTATCTGCAACTGGTGCCGGAACCGGTTTACCTATATCACCGATCACGGAAGGGTGCATAACCGAACCAGTTGCCCGGATTGTGGCGAGGCGGTCCATGTGCCGAGGAGTCGATTGCAGAAAGTAGTGAGGCCTTTGAATGGCAGCTATCCAGCAGGACGTTGAAACTGACCTGGCCGACCAGATCACCGCGTGCTATGACGATATAGAGCGTTATGTCATGCTCGCGTTTCCGTGGGGCGAGGCAGGCGGGCCACTGGAAGAACACCAGGGCCCGGACAAGTGGCAGTTGGCGCAGATGCACAGCATCTTCCAACACATCCAGTCGAACCCCTACGGGATCTACCGCGATGCGACCGCGTCAGGACATGGTATCGGCAAGACTGCCCAGGTTGCGTGGATACTGTTGTGGCTGATGAGTACCAGGCCGCACTTGAATGGGATTGTAACCGCCAATACCTGGACCCAGTTAAAGACCAAGACCTGGCGAGAACTCGCGGTCTGGCATAAGCGGGCGATCAACAAGCACTGGTTCAAATGGACCGAGACTAGGTTCTTTCATGTCGATCACATGGAAACCTGGTACTGTTCCCCGATCCCGAACTCCGAACACAATTCAGAAGCATTCGCAGGCCAGCATGGCCGCAACACGGTAATTATTTATGACGAAGCATCCAATATACCCGATCCTATCTGGGAAGTGTCGGGCGGCGTTAATGACCCCCGCGTTTTCTGGTTCGTATACGGGAATCCCACCCGAAATACTGGCCGCTTTCGCCAATGTTTTGGTCGTTTCCGAGGTCGCTGGGTCACACGGCAGGTTGACTCGCGTGACTGTAAGATGCCCAACCAGGAAGAACTCGCCGCCGACGTAGAGGAATGGGGCGAAGACTCGGATTATGTACGTGTACGCATACGCGGGATCTTCCCGCGTGTCGGCGAAGAACAGTTTATCTCGTCCGAGGCGGTGGAGCAGGCGCAAAACCGTGATTGCGAGGTTCCGTGGGGCACACCTAAGCTACTAGGCGTCGATGTGGCCCGCTACGGCTCGGATATGACCGTTCTGGCTTGTCGACATGGCCGGAAACTCGCTTACTTGAAGAAATTCCGGGGTTTGAACACGATGGAAGTGGCGGCCCGGGTGATTGACGAGAAAAAACGCAACAATATCGATATCATCTTAGTCGACGGTGTAGGCATAGGCGCAGGGGTAGTCGATCGGATACGCCAGCTCGGCCATGAATGCATCGAAGTGATCTCCGGCTCGAAACCGGACGCTGAGAACGAGGATGTGTGCTATAACAAGCGCGCAGAAATGTGGTACCGGATGCGCGACTGGCTCGATACCGCAGATATCCCCAACGATGTTGATTTAGAAGACGATTTGACCGGAATAAAAGCGTTTTTCGATATGAAACACCGAATCCAGATGGAAAAAAAGGCCGATATGAAGAAACGCGGCCTTGCCAGCCCCGACTGCGGCGATGGAGTCGCCCTTACCTTTGCCTATGCTGTCCCACCGATCAAGCGCGGCGGGCGTGGCTCATCGTTTGATCCGAAGTTTGCAGGAGATTTTTGATGAAACGAAAGATACTAAAACCACCTAAGAAGCCAGATAGTTTTTCAAGGTCAAAATCTTCCGAAATTATCAAGAATCTTAATCTTAAATATCATAAATCGTTAAGTCGCCTTGCCAAAACAACAAAAGGGGATTTCTGATGGACTTTATTACTGGATGCTCTAATTGCCAGAACAGCGTCCGTGTTGACGAAATTTTCAAAGGCGAAATAATTATCTGCCCGGAGTGTCAAATAGAGTATGACACAGACGATAAATTTTTCGATTTAATTGATCGGTTACAGGAGGAGAAACCAATGCAAAAATATAAATGCCACAAGATAGTCGAAGCGTTCAAGATTTTGAGGATAGAAGTAGTCCGAGAGTCTGGAATGATCGAAATCACCGGTATTGGCCCGGATACCCAGGTTTATGTTCCGCCAGAGTGGAGGGCGCGGCATAAACCCAAAGAGGGCGGCTATTTCGTTCGCTACAACGACTCGTACGACTCCTATTCACCCGCCAAGGCCTTCGAGGATGGCTACAACACGTACAGCGAGGATGACGAAGACAAAGCTAAAGGCGAGGCCGCGATGGCTGCACTGGCCTCTGGTCTACTTGCATTGCTCGACCGCATCGAAATCGAAGACAATCCTGGGCTTGCGTCACAACGCCATAAAATGGCCGAGGCAGTCGGTCTGACCGTTGTAATCGACCACGAAACCTCTGCGGCACAACACTGATGCCGGTCAATAGGAAGAAAATGGCGGCATTGAAGAAGCAGTACGGTCCAGAGGCCGGGGAGCGAATTTACTACGCGATGGAAGCCAAGGAAAAGAAGGCGCGTATGTTAAAGAGGAAATCTAAGCGATGAGCAGAAAACAGAACAAGAAGAAGGGTAAATCACGGCGTAGAACGCCAGGAGGCTACTGATGTCCGGCACCACAAGAGAAGTGATCGACTGGCGAACGCTGGTTGCCGAAGCCGAGGGCGAGGAGTACCCGTTCTTTGAACACGATGCCTACGAATTTTCACGCAAGACATTTCGCGAGGACGATAACGCGGGTGTCTACAATGACAACCCGAACTAATGTTCCACGTGGAACAATGAGGTAGATATGGGATACACAAGTCATAAAACAGCAGGCGAGCAAACCCAGCGGCAATTGAAAAAAATGCTGCCGAAGCCGGATTACGACTACCTGATCATGGGTAAGCCGAAACCGAAAAAGAAATCATCGATGCGCAGCAACACCGGCAAAACTACCTACAGGAAAGCATGATGAAACACTTAACCGAATATATAGTCTTAATCATTCTGATAGCTGCGGTGGTTATCATACCGAGTACGGTGAGCGCCAGCAGATATGACTCATCGACCACTATAATTAACACCACCAACATCACCATCATCAACGACGATTCGGCGCGATCTGCAGCGCTTGCCGGCGCGATGGGCATGCACTACTTCTCGCGGTCGACTCTGCACTGGCAGGGATCGCTCAGTGGCGCGTGTTGGGAGCTATCCGAACACTGTGCGCTGTCGGTAGCACTGGCGAAGCGCCAGGGTGAATTTCTCTGGGCGGTATCGGTGACCGGCAATGATCACGACCAGATGATCGGCGGCTCGTTCGGGTGGACTTTTGGTGGCAACTGATCGCCCCAAAGCCTCCTACCTCGACTGGTTCAAGGAGCTTATCGCGAATTACAAGTTGCTCGCGATGCTGATTGTCGCGATGGGCGGGTACTCAGGGTTGAATCTGTGGAAGGATGTGGAGAGTTATAGGGCCAACCAAAGTGTCACGGCCTCCCACATCGAGATCCCAACACCCCCCAATGCCCTGCCGAATGCCCTGGATTTGTCCAGTAAATACAGCACGTTAGGGCATGCCCACAAGCAACAGGCGTTCAGACAAGCGTTAAACGCCCACATCGAGCGCGATCACATTAAAGACCACAAGGAGCTACACCAATGAGCATGAGTATGGTCGATCCAGAGGTTCTGGATGATTTGAACCAGAAGGTTCCTGGGCCGATTGTCACCTTGCATGATAATATTATCATTGCACTACGCCAGGCATACCCGAAATGGGCCAGCACCTGGTTGATCCGGATCGATACTCGCGGTGGTATCGTGCAGGTCTATAACACCGCGTTTTCGGGGAACATGGGATTCATCATTCACATCAAGAATCTCACCCACTATAGAGATATGAAGAAAATCGTAAAGGCAGCCGGGGAGTTGTTTGAGCGTTATGATATCGCCAGGAAAAAGGCGATCGATATTAAGCAGGCTCTCGCGGATCTGAGGCGAAACCCGATCCAGGAAGCAATTTTTTACGAGGATTAGATATGGTACAGGCTAGAATGTATGACGCGTCGATGAGCCCAAATAAAATGGTTCAGGACGCGCATGGTATTGGAGATATCGGCACCAAGACCGATGACTCCCCCAAAATCGATGATTTCTGGCTACTGGTGGCGCGTGATGCGTACCGGGAATCGGAGAGTTACTTCGATGCCAACATCCGTGCGGATCTCGAGCGCAATATGTCCCATTTTGCAAACCGTCACGCCCCCGGGTCGAAATATTGGGGGGATAGTTATAAGCACCGGCACAAGGGCTTCCGTCCGAAAACCCGCTCGATGGTACGCAGGAATGAGGCCACTGCGGCGGTGTCGATGTTCTCGACCAACGATACCGTCCACATCAAGGCCGCCAGATCCAGCCACCCGGCGCACCGGATCAGTGCCGAGGTCAACCAGTCGCTGTTGCAATACCGGCTAGATAACACCATCCCCTGGTATACGACCGTGATCGGTGCGTACCAGGACACGCTGAATACCGGTTTATGTATCAGTCACCAGTATTGGGACTACGAGGAATTAGCGCCGCTCAAGTCCAACGAGGAGGAAATGAAGATCGGGCCTGGTGCCGCTGGGCAACACCCGGAACCTCGCGACGAGCAAAAGGAAGTTGACGATTCGGGAGTTTCCGGCAGGCTCCAAGAAGGCTCTGAGAGCAACGCACTCGATGGCGAAGTCAGCAATGTTGAAGATATAGGCAAACAGGAAATACCGACTATCCTCAAAGACACCCCCGCGATTGAACTGCGACCGATTGAAAACGTGTTCTTCTCGGTTGCCTGCGACTGGCGAGATCCGGCGAATACCTCGCCGTTTATCATCGACAAGATCCCGATGACTATCGACGAGATCAAGGCGATGGCGAAACCATCGACCGGGACCAAGATCCCCTGGTTCGCTTTGAGCGAATCACAGCTACTGGTAGGAGTGACCACCGACTATGACCCCGTGCGCAGACAACGTGAAGAAAATCGTGAGGATTCAAAAGACCAGCGGCATTTGCACCGGGGGTTCGACATCGCTTGGGTACACCGCAACATTATACGAAAAGACCAGCGAGACTGGATCTATTACACGCTCGGAATACACTACCGTCTATCCGATCCGATCCCCCTCGAAGAAGAATACCCCTGGCTGCGACCAGGCGAGCGACCCTATGTAATCGGGTTCAGTAACCTCGAAGCCCACAAGAACTACCCCGACTCGATAGTTGGCCTGGCATCAGGAACTCAGCAGGAAGCCAACGAGATCAATAACCAGCGCCGCGATAACGTGGCGCTCGCATTGAACCGGCGCTATATCGTCAAGCGAAGCGCGATGATTGACTACACCGGACTACAGAGAAACGTGCCGGGTGGTGTCACCGAAACCGACGATCCGATCAACGATATTCGCATAGAAGCCCCGCAGGATGTGACCCAGTCGAGCTACCAGGAGCAGGACCGGGTCAACGCAGACTTCGACGAGCTAACTGGCACGTTCAGCTCGGGCTCTGTGCAGACTAACAAGAACATGAATGAAACCGTGGGCGGCATGGAATTACTCGCTGGCGATGCAGATGCCCTGACAGAGTACCCGCTACGCACATTTGTAGTTACCTGGGTGGAACCGGTACTCAAGCAGTTCATTCGCCTGGAACAGGAACATGAATCCGATGGCGCGCTTCTAAACCTGATCGGTGAGAAGCTGAAACTCTGGCAGAAACACGGCATCGACCGCGTCACCGACGAGTGGATACAAGGCACGATGAACCTCGAAGTCAATGTCGGGTTTGGTGCGACCAACCCGCAGCAGCGGGTGCAGAAAATAGCGCTGGGATTGCAGACCATTCTCGGTTTAGCGCCTCAACTGGCGCAGAAGCTGGATGCGCAGGAACTGGCGACAGAAGTGCTTGGCGCGCTCGGGTTTTCCGGGGCCGACCGGTTCTTCCCTGAGAAGCAACCCGATGGCGCATTACCACAGCAACCACAGGGCGGTGAAATCACCGAACAAGACCAGGCCAAGCTCGATCAGGAGCAGACCCAGCACCAGGCGACTCTGGCCCAGAAAGAGCGCCAGATGGAGTGGGATATCGAGAAGCACTTCTCTGAAATGGAAAACAAGCAGGAGGAACGCCTGATCAAGCGGGAACTGAGCAAGGATCAATTCGAGTTGAAAATGGCTCAAATCCAGAAAGATCGCCAGAACGCGGTCGATGAAATGAAAGTCAAACTTAAAATGGGCAGCGGTATTTAATGGCAGATCCACCAATCGAAGTCACAGAGGAACAATTTCGGATTGTCAATGCGCGACTCGGCATCGAGGCTGAGAGTTTCGAGAACTCGCATATCGGGCGTTATATTTACGACCGCATCGATATCGACCTGGAAAAGTTTACCCAGGAACTGGTCGCCACCGATCCCAGCGAACTTTCCAAGTGCGTGGAGATCCGCAACAACATACTGGTGCGCAACCTGTTCACCTTGTGGATCAAGGAGGCGATCAGATCAGGGCTTAACGCCGAACACGAACTACAAGATGCAGACGAAAAAACTTATTAATTATTGTCTACCCGCAGGGGCGACGAGGGAAATAGCATGCCAAAAGCAAAAGAAAAAGTAAAAGTAAAAAACGTGGAAGAAGATACCAATCGCACCGAAGCGGTTGCAGTCGATATACCCAACGCCTCACGCGATGATGAACCAGACAAGGGAAAGTTAGCGGCGCAAGAGGATGCGCCAGACCCGGACAAGGATACCTCAGAGGCCATCGCAAAGGCCGCTGGCGACGAAATCGAACTCGATGAAACGGTCGAGCTCGAAGATCCGACACCCAAGCCAGAGCCGATTGACTTTGAGGATATGGACGATCCAAGGATGCGAATCGCGAAAAAACATGATGAAAAACATCGAAACTTTTTGGAAAATGACGAATCAGAGGTTGTAACCGATGAATCTGCGGATATAATCGACGAACCTGACAACGACCCGGAAATGGTCGAAGTCAAGGTCTTCAAGCAAACGCGAATGGTCGATGCGGATAAAATCGACAAGATGCCAGGGGATACACGCGAGGAACGCATTCAGGCATACCAGAAAGCGCAAGCAGTAGACCAAGGGATGCGGGACAACGCTCGGCAACGAGAGACTAACCTATCCCGCACAGCGGCACTCGACGAACGGGAACGTCTAGTTGCTGTACAAGAGGCCTTGCTACCCACCCCGGGCGCAACGGAGGCCACCCCTCCCGTAGATCTACCCACTTCCCAGGGCGATCAATCCATCGATGAACTAGCACGGCGGTACCAAGAAGCTGTGTACGATGGCGAGGAAAATGCACCCGAGTTACTGGCCAAGTTGGTGAAATCAGCCAAAGACCAGAATACACCCATCGACGAACAAGCGATGATAACTCGAGCGGCAGATGAACTCGAAAGGCGCGACAGACGGAAAAAGGTCACAGCGGCTACGACAGAGCTAATAGAAGACCACCCGGAACTCAACAAAGACGATGATAGGTTCGATCCAAGATTGTGGACCGCTATCGATGACGAGACAACCGTGGTGGAACGTCAAAACCCTGAATGGGAACCGGACAAAGTCCTCGATGAGGCCTATACCCGGATCTCCAAGTGGAAGGGTGATACGCACAAGACGGAATCCATGACCGATAAAGCCGAAGCGAAGCGCAATATGAATCGTCCGAGGGCCAATAGTGGGCGCTATATAAAGCCACCCCCACCCCCGGCAAGAACTGCTTCCGACTATGTTGCTGATTTGAGAAAGAATCGTGGCCAGGGAGCGTAACATTAACTTCTTGCAGGAGATCTTTTTATGGCTGGTCAAGTTTGGGAAACAAACGCGGCTGGCGGGTTCATGTATTCCGGGGAACTATCCGATGTTCTAAGGAATGCATTGCAACCAATGACGAGGTTCGTTCAGCATTGCGATGCTGACGATTTTACTGATAAGGGATTACACGCGGGCGATGCGTTCCAGTGGAACGTGTACTCGGATGTGACCACCCAAGGCGGTAGGATCGCTGAGAACCAACGCATGCCAGAGACTGGCTTCACCATTGCACAACAATCAGGTACGATCTTTGAGTTCGGTAATTCAGTCCCGTACTCAGGCCGCCTGGACGATGCCGCAAGGCACCCGGTGAAGCAAATCATTCACAAAGCACTGAAAAATGACTGCGTTAAGGCCTTCGAGGCCGAGGCGCATTTGCAGTTTGAAGCAACACCATTAACAGCCAGGGCGACATCGACTTCGGCGGTAGAATTCCGTACCGATGGAACTTTTGGCGGTGCGACCACAGGTGAAATGCTCAATGCCCATGTGAAGCTCATTTCGGATGAAATGAAAGAGCGGAACATGACGGTCTACAATGACGGTAACTATCGCGCACTGATGCGTCCCAGTACCATGCGGGCATTCAAGGACGAACTCGAAACCCTGCATATCCATATCGATGAAGGATTCCAGCGGCTGCTTAACGGCGAAGTTGGCAGGCATTGGGAAGGTATCAGGTTCTTCGAGCAAACCATTATCGCGAGTAAAGCCTTCTCGTTCACCGATCAGGCATTTTTCTTCGGCGACGATACTGTCATCGAGGCGATTGTCTGCCCACCAGAAATCCGGGGCAAGCTGCCCGGCGATTATGGTCGGGATAAAGGTATCGCTTGGTACGCGGAAGAAGGATTTGCCCTGGTTCATGCGGCTGCTGTTGATGGCCGTATTTTTGAATGGGGAGGTACATCCTAATGAGCGGATATTCAAATGGTATTCAAATTACCTACTTGTTCTCGGCTTTCGCTGGCGTTTCTGCTGCGGGTCAATCATCTGAAAAGATTGCTGGCCCTGCGGGTCTGACCGGTCGACCGGTTTCGATGGTTGCGGTTGTGACCACAGGTAACACGGGCGCGGCTGGCGGGATAACATTGCGTAACAATGTGACTACGTCAGATCTTTACGCGACGTTGAACGTGCCGGTTCTTGCGGCTGAACTAGTTGCTGCTGCTATGCTGATCGATGATGAGAGCGATGCGGCGACTGAACTAAGTCCAATCCCTGCGGATTCTGTTCTCGAGCTCGATGGCGATGGCCTGGGCACGGGCGGTATCGTAGACGTTTATGTCACAATCGAATGGTACTAACCGGGAGGTAAGTAACTATGGCAATGCATTCTTACGGATTAGGAAAAGGCGATAAGCCGACAATCAGTGGCGATCCACAGAACATGGGCCTCAACGAGCGGGAGCGTATTAGCAATACGATGAAGCCGCGCGGCGAGACAAATGAAATGGAGCAACGTCCCACCATCAAGAAGGGCAGTTATTCTTCTGATCGTGGCACCTTCCCGTTTAAATAACGGTAGGTAGTTGCACTAGCCATGTAAACCAGGGGCCAGCTTGTCTGGCCCTTTTTACTTTGGAGTTTGTATGAGCGAACATATTATTCATGCTACTTACCAGTTTCAGCAAACGCTGTCTTCCGCAAATACTTCTCGTATTATTGGGCCGACAGGCAAGCGTGGAACACTGACATCGTTCGGTGTCCTTTGCACGACCAGCCTTACCGGTTCGGAAGGGCTGTTGAGTATTGGTACTTCCGGCACGCCCACTGAATTTGCAACGCTTACCCTACCAAATACAACCGCCCCGGCGAAGGTAGAAGGTGTTGAGGTCATTCAGTATGCAAGGGGTATTCAGGCCGGGATCGGGGTGGACGAGGCTGTTGAGCTTACTAACGATGCCGCACCAACGGCTGGCGCTGGTATCATTTTCGTAACGATTGATTGGCAGTAAACAAACAGGAGAAAGATAATGGGTGACGGTGTTAGCGAAGTCAATAATAGGCCTGTGCCGCGCAGGAAGAACCACGGCGACGATGTATATATCGGGGGCAAATATGAAAAGGAATATTCCGACGAGTTGGACTACTCGATCGGTAGCACAAGTTTGAATGCGCACCCGCGTTTGAACCTACACCAGCATAACCCCAAAAAGTTCAGCAGGAAACTGCGCGGAAAAACGGGGTTAATTTTCAAAGAACCTTTGTACTGAGGAGATTACAATGAAGCTCGATAAAGAAAGACCATTCGGAACAATCAAGTCCGTCGATGATAAGCAGAAGATATATTTTAACCAGGATGGAATTGATTACGACAAAAACGGGAATCCTGTTGATAAAAAACAGGTGAAGACATTCAACCAGGGTGTACTTGACGCGGCCCAGAAAGTCGCTTTCGATGCGCAAGCGGTTGCCGATGCTGCCCATGCCGAGGCCGATGCTGCCCGGGCATTGCTCGATGACCCTGATTCACCGCAGACAGTGGTGGCCCTGAAAGACGCCCTTGACGAGCTTGATGTCGACTACCCTCCCAATGCCAAGAAGCCGGAACTCGAGCAGCTATGGGTTGATTCCCAGGCGGCATAAATGTCTACATTTGTTCAACTGGCCCAGGAGTGTCGATCTCTTAGCGGTATCGGTGGGACCGGGCCTTCTGATGTTGCGTTAGCGGTTGGAATTGAACTCAAGATTGTCAATTACGTCAAGAACGCATGGAACGCTATTCAGGCGCATCCGAAACAGTGGAAGTGGATGTGGGGCGATTACCAGCCGGTTGGCGGCAATCCCCTGCAGACTGTCGCCTCGGTGCGGGATTATGTGCTGGTCGATGTTGACGAGATCTTTGTCAAAACATTCAGATCCTACCTCACCGCTACTGGTGAAAGCGATCGCCAGAGAATGACCTGGCTGGACTACGAGAAGTTTCAAAACGCATACGGAGTTGTGGTTAGCACCGATGACAGGCCGATCAAGGCGACACGCCTGCCAACCGGTAACCTGAGATTTTACCCGACACCGGATGCTATCTACTCGATCGAATTAGAGTTCATCAAGACACCGCAGACCCTCGCGGTCAATGGCGATATACCGGAAATGCCAGAGCGGTTTCATCAATTGATCGTGTACGAGGCTCTAAAGCGGTTTGGCAAGGCGCATGATGCGCCCGAGGTTATCGCGTTTGGGGAACAGGAAGGAGGATCGGAGGGATCAGAGGGAGCACCGAGCAGTGGTTTGTGGCGCGCACTGATCTGGGATCAGGAAATGCGGCGCACGGCAGATCTCGCCGAAAACGAATTCATGGTTGTGATCCCCCAGTGATATGCAAAAAACTTTCTCTTTCGCACTAAAAGGTGGGCTGGATCTCGTAACCCCGGCTGCCATTATTGACCCTGGTAAGGTGATCGGGGCCAAGAACTACGAGCCGGATGACGAGGGCGGTTATCGCCGCCTGTTTGGTTACGAGCGGTTCGATGGCCTGCCGTCACCCAGCGCGGCTTTCTACAACATACTCAATTTCGACGCCGGTTCCGGGGCCGCGATTGTTATCACCAATATTGTTACCGGGGATACGTCCGGTGCGACCAGTGAGGTTCTGTCCGTTACCCTGTCATCCGGTGCCTGGGGCGTCGATGCTGTCGGCTTCCTGGTGGTATTCAATTTGCTTGGCACTTATGAGGACAACGAGGATCTGTCTGTCTCCGCATCGGTGCGGGCAGTCATGGACGGAATATCATTGAAACGCGGATCAGATGTCGATGCCGATGACGAAACCAACCAGAGGGCCGCGATAGAGGCCACCAGGGACGACATAGGCGAGGTTCCAGGTGCCGACGATATCAACGGTGCATGGTTGTATAACGGGCGCGTATACGCATTCCGGGACGATGTAGGCACCAACAGCCTGACCGGCACAGGCATTTCGTTTACCGCGCCCGCCACCATCGCCGATACCGGCGCGGGCCTGGGGATCTTCTCGATAGGCCAGCGGATACTGATCTCGGGCAGTGTCGATAACAGTCGTGAGTGGACGGTAGATACCGTTAGCGCCAGCACGATGACAGTCAGCAGGACCGACGATGTTTTCATTGTCACCGAGGCTTCGGGCCCATCGGTCACGATCGGCCAGGTCGATCAGGCCAAAATGTGGGAGTCCAGTGCGGCTGGCTGGGTGCAGGTAGCGCTCGGCAATTTCATTGACTTCACCGCTGGCTCGGCTGAATTTCTCGAAGGCGAGACTGTTACCGGGGGTTCTTCGGGAGCGAATGCGACGATTGTTGGCATAGGCGTTACCTCCGGTAGTTTCACCGCCAGTACCGCGGCCGGCAGACTTTATATCGGTACGGTATCGAGCGGGCCATTCCAGGGTGAGACAATTACTTCGGCTGTCGGCTCTGCAACCTGTTCGGGTGCCGAGACTGCACTGACCCTGCCGCGAGGCGGCAAGTACGAATTTCAGAATTACAATTTCTTCGGCAATCTGCAAACCCTGTCGATGTGGGGCGTCAATCAGATTGGCCGGGGATTCAGGTGGAACACTGTAACTGGTTTTACCCATGTGCATATCACCGGCCTGACCAATGTAACAGACGTACCAGAACACCTGGAAGCCCATAAAAAGCATTTATTTTTCTCCATAGGATCTTCCGTACAGCATTCTTCCGTTGGATTCCCGATGGTCTGGAATGCGATCACCGGGGCCGCGGAAATAGCCACTGGTGACCGGGTCGTGGCAATGGAGAACCAGCCAGGGGATATCCTCGGCATCTTTAACCGAAACCGCACCTATCTGCTATACGGTGATGATATTGATAACTGGGATCTGGTGAACTACTCGCTTGAGCGCGGGGCCATCGAGTGGACGGTGCAGGACATGGGCTGGTCGGTCTACCACGACGATCGCGGCATCCATACGATACGATCAACAGACGCCTACGGGGATCTGTCGCAGGATTCTATTTCTACCCTGATTGACCCATTGATCCAGGAAGCAAAATCCCTGATAGTCGATTCAGTCAGGATCAAGAGCAAAGACCAGTACCGGGTGTTTTACAGTAATAAAACCGGGGTACTGGTGCGTTTCGATACGAGGAACCGGCGAGCATTTATGCCGTTCGAGCTTAACCATGAGATCAAGAGCATTTGCGCGGAAGAAGACAGCAATGGCATTGAGCGGGTGTTTTTCGGTTCAACCGATGGCTTTGTCTACGAGGCCGAAAAGGGAGAGTCGTTCGATGGAGAGGATATCCAACACTTCCTCAGATTCGCCTTCGCGCATTGCAAATCCCCGCGCCAGGAGAAAAGATTTCACAAGGTAACGCTACAGATCGATGGCCCGGATAATCCCGGATTAATCTACGCACCCGAATACGATTACGGCGGCCCTGGCATTCCATCTTCGCCTGGGCAGAACGCATCTTCGGTCACGACCGATGGGGGTATCTGGGGTACGGACTTCTGGGGCGATTTTGTCTGGGATGGCGCACTCGTTGGTGAGTCGGAAGCCTATATCCAGGGTGTCGGTATTAACATATCCCTGTTGCTGCAGGCGTCAACCAATTATGAGAGAACCCATACCGTCCAGGGCTGCACCTACAATTATTCTATGAGATCTTTGAGGCGTTAAATGACTAATCCATATTTTAATCATGTCGCCAACCGCATAGACCCAGGTTCCAGGGCGCTCGATTCCCAGATCAATAATATTGCCGATGAAATAGCTCTCGGTTTTGACCGGTTGCCGACCGAAGCGGAGTTATTTGGCGGCACGGCTGGATTTGCCACAAGTACCGGAACTGCCAACGCGCTGCTAGTGACTCTCGGCTATACGGTGTCACTGACGGATGGTTATAATTTCTATGTCCGGTTCAATGCAACGAACGTGGGTGGCGGTACGACCATCAATGTTAATGCGACCGGTGTAAAAACAATAGTCAACTCGGATGGATCTGGACTCAACAGTGGTTCCCTGATCAACGGGACGATTGGGCATCTAGTCTACGACATCACATTTGATCGCTATATCCTGATATCCAACAACTCGGCATGGGGCAAGCCGGGTGCAACCACAGTCCAGAACCCGAGCGAGTATTGCCCTGGCTATACCTTTACTTTTGTCAGTACCCAGGTATGGCGTATCACAGGCATTGATGTCACGGCCCTGTTTAGTGTCACAAGGCGTTTGAAGTTTGTCGATGGCGCGAACGAATACTTTGGCACCATTACCGTATCTGTTTTCAGTGCTGGGAATACAGATATGACGATGAGCATGGAAGGCGGCGATGTCCTCACGAATACGATCGGGGCGGTTTGCCTGACTACCGGCACGGCTGCGTGGTCGGTCATTGCAACAGACCCATTCCTCGGAACCGGCATCAACGATATCGTTATGGGGGATATTGGGCCGACCACCTATGCGTTTGCGGTCGGCCAACTCGGCAAGGCCGGGGTGTCCACCGATGGCGGCCTGACCTGGGTAATGCTGTCAACCGGCACGACAGAGCATCTGAATGCCTGCTGCTATGATTCAATCAATGAACAATTCTGGGCTGGTGGTAGGGCCGGTGTGCTGATCGATACCGTCGATGGCAGCAGCGTCACGCTCGACACGACATCGATCCCTGCTATCGCGACCACCGGTAGCGCAGACATTTATGGTATTACCTTTATCCAGGCTGGACTTGTCCTTCTTTTTGAGGTAGCTAACACGCCTACCAATTTTTCCGCCGATAGTATCGATCAAGGAACGACCTGGACTGCGCGCGCTAGCCTGGGACTCGCTCAGACGGACTTTCCTAACATGCAAGCCCTCGGCGGGCCATCAAACAACTTTATAACCGGGCCTATCATACACGGTATTATAAGTGGCAATACAGGCACTCGTATTATCTCTGGCATCTCTGATACCTCTTGGGCTACTGGTTCAAGCCTAACCCCTAATGTCTGTTCTTGTATTCAGGGATTCACCGATGAAGGCTCCCTACTAAGAGAAATGCTCGGCGGGGCTGATGGAACGATTAAAGGCAACGGTGATTGGAGTGGGCGCAGTAATGCTGGCATCCTGACTACGTTTAAGATCAGGGGTTTTGCCTATTCTCCGCTCCACGACAGAATGATCGTTGTAGGCGACAATGCGGTATTGGGATTTCTCGACGGGGTAAACGCCGGGGATGCCAATGCCTGGACTGCCGTACAAAATGGTTTTAATCCCACTGCCGAGATCAACTCGATAGTGTGGGACGATACCCACGGAATATATATAGCTGTCGGTTCCACCGGCCAGATTGCCAGATCCACCAACGGCACTAATTGACGTATGACAAATTCGTACTTCAACCATGTCAATAATCGCATAGACCCGGGTTCGCGCGCGCTCGATTCTCAGGTCAATAACATTGCCGATGAGGTTGCGCTGGGGTTTGACCGGCTGCCGACCGAGGCAGAACTGAAAGAAAATACCACCAACTTTGCCCTCAGCACAGGTACGCCCAATGCGCTCATAGTCGCCTTGACCTACACGCCGAGCCTGCTCAATGGGTTTAATTTATATATCCAGTTTAACGCTACGAGTACCGGTGCCGCGACACTGAATGTCAGTGCGACTGGCGCGAAAAGCGTTGTCAATTCAGATGGATCACCACTGACTGGCGGTGCTATGGTCATAGATACGATCGGCCAGTTCGCATACGATTTGCCAAATGATCGTTACATCCTGATATCGAACAATAGCGCCTGGGGTAAACCCGTTGTCTCTGCCAGCACCAGCCCGAGTGAATACTGTCCTGGTTACACTTTCACTTTTGTCGATGAGGATGAGTGGCGCATTACCGGCCTCGATGTCACAAATCTGTTTAATGCTGGTCGGCGCTTGAAATTTATCGATGGGCAAAACACATATTTCGGCAGCATCACCCTTTCAGTTTTCACTGGCGGCAACACGGACATCACAATGGACATGGAGGGCATCGATGTCCTCACCAGTACGATTAACGAGGTTTGTCTGGTTACAGGCACGGCTGGCTGGTCGCCAATTGCCACAGACCCATTCGCTGGCGGTGCAATTAACGATATCTGTATTGGTGATATTTCAAGTGTCACTTATCTGTTTGCGGTAGGTGATGTCGGTAGGTGTGGCGTATCCAGTGACGGTGGCCTGAACTGGGTGATGCTGTCTACAGGCACGACCGAGAACCTGAAAGTCTGCGCCTACGATTCAAGTAATGAACAATTTTGGGGTGGCGGTGATGCTGGTGTTCTGGTCAACACCGATAACGCGACCAGCATTACGCTCGATACAACTTCGATCCCGGCGCTAACAGGTACGACAAGCGATAATATTAGCGGTTTTGTCTATAATTCAACCGAAGATGCGCTTGGCATTCTGTTCGATATTACTGCTACATCACATAGACTGGGAAATAGCCTTAATCAAGGCGGTTCCTGGCAAGAAGCTGGGACTACACTCCACCCCCCAGAAAACTGCAAAGGCCTGAGATCAAGGCCTGATGGTGCTGGCGGCACCGGGCTTTCACTCAGCACTATTAGAGCAGGTCATTTCCAGGAACTACGGTGGGATTCAGGAGTTACGGATTCGAGTCTCACCGGGGGTTTTTCTACAAACGACGATATAAGCGTAATTATCAGGTTTGAGGATAACGGCACCATACCTGAAATATTCGCGGGTTTTAGCGGAAACGTCGATGGCCTCCAATTTTGGGGAGCCGACGATACCGTTACTTTTGGCAACATCCACCGAGACTTTGCGTGGTCGCCAATTCACGAACGACTTATCCTGGTTGGCGACAATGCGCAATTGGGCTATCTGGATAAGGCTGATAGAGCATTAACGGACGCCTGGACGAATACCGGAAATGGTTTCAATCCATTGGCTAATATTTATGGTGTGGTCTGGGATTCCACCCACGGAGTTTTTGTGGCGGTCGCTGATAACGGCCAGATTTGCAGATCTACTAACGGAATTAATTGAGGTAATTTGATATGCCAGGTGGTAATGATGATGCAGATTCGATTAATGTGCACCCAACTCGGCCACGGCCGCCAGCCATAAAACCAGCCCCAGCCCCTGCTGTTGGCGCGCCTATCAAACCAGCCCCTACCGCAGATGGCACAGGCGGTGATGTGGGTGGTTTCGGTATTGGAGAACCACGCCCGATAGAATTGGAAGGAGGGCAGGACACTACTAATCAGCAATGGGGCCCAGGCGGGACTGGTGGTGCTAGCTGGACTCAGGACCAACTGAAAGGAATGCTGAGTGAAGGCGGTGGCGGCCCAGGCGGGACTGGCAACGGCGGTGGCGGCGGTCTTCCTCCTCAACCGGTTAATAGCATCCCGGGGGATATCAGGGCAGATTTGCCTGCGGTTGATGGTCAAATCGATCCGAGCCAGTTTGCTTCGGGTGGCGCGGTTCAAGCCGATGTTGCGACCCTTGAACCACCTACTGACATCGATGCGGCGACGATTGGAGAATATACGCCTTACGATGCGACTCTGGGCGAGTTAGAGGAGGGATCGACTGTCGAAGGGCGGCTTGAGGGATTGCTGTCGCGAGACAGTGATTACATGCAACGCGCGGAATCAAAAGCGAACGCGATGTCCAATCGCCGTGGAATGCTGAATTCCTCGATGGCCGTGGGTGCGGCACACGGTGCGGCCATAGATGCTGCCCTGCCGATCGCCCAGCAAGACGCAAGGGCCAGTCTCGAGCAGCAGTTTCTGAACCAGGGATATAGTAATGAGGAAGCCAGGCACCTTGCAGACGCTTCGATCGAGCGTGAGAACCTGGGTGCGGCATTCGAGCAGGATATGACCCAGTTCAACCAGACTAATACCCTGGAAACCAATAGGATTGACACGGCTGCCCAGAACGAATCCAACGCAGCCTTTGTAGCAGAGCAGAACAAGAACAACTTCGCCACGTTGACTGCCGATCTACAAAGCCAGTTAGCCCAGATCGACAACGAACTGGCGATGAATCTCGAAACGCTTGCGTCCTCGTTCGACATCATAGAAAACCTGGACAGCATCAACGGTGCGATCTACCAGCAACTGGTTAGTGAGATCGGGGGCATATTGCAGTCTGAGGACAATGTCGATATAGCACAGCAAAAGATTAATAACCTGATTGCCGCGGCTGGTATCGAATTTGCCTTCTCAAGCGGTCAGGAAGTGAATCCTGTGCCGGGTACGGGCACGCCTGCTCCTGCTCCTGCTCCTGCTCCTGCTCCTAGCACTGGCGGTAGTGGCGGTGGCGGTCAGTCATGTTTCATAGCTGGCACAATGGTTGCTATGGAAGATGGAGCCATTAAAGCAATCGAAGACGTTAAGCTAGGCGACATACTTCAAGGCCAGCATGAGGCTAATACAGTCGTAGAATTTGATCATCCGAAACTGGGAGATCGTCGGCTGTACTCAATTAACGACACTAGTTTCTTTGTCACTAATGAACACCCGTTCTTTACCCAAATGGGATGGAAAGCGATTGAGCCGAAGGCTACTGCCAGAGAGAATCCTGAGTTAGCCAAAGAGGTTAGTAAGCTGACAATTGGTGATTGTATACAAATGGCAGATGGCACTTACATCGATATTCAGAAGATGAGTGCTGATTCTTTCGACCCGGATACCCAGCTATACAATTTCAAACTTGAAGGCGATAACACCTACTATGCCAATGACATGCTTGTCCACAACAAGTCCGGTGATGGCGGTGGCGGCGGCGGCGGTGGCGGCGGTGGCGGTAATGGTGGCGGTAATTCATGCTTCATAGCTGGAACTACAGTTTTACTTGAAGATGGAAACACCAAAGCAATCGAAGACGTTAAGGTGGGCGAGATAC
>Ga0114950_10000651_pt1 | contig 24424 bp, 20 predicted proteins | sample N075metaG_FD_83503 | JGI IMG/M metagenome (GOLD analysis project Ga0114950, IMG submission 83503) | Deep subsurface microbial communities from Kermadec Trench to uncover new lineages of life (NeLLi) - N075 metaG | ecosystem: Environmental > Aquatic > Marine > Ocean trench > Sediment | place... | reverse complement strand
TGGCGTGAGGTTTGTGTCGCCATGATGGCATGTACTTCGTGTTTGCTCAGTCCACTACGTAAAATAGCGCGAGCAACCTGGTTTTCCTCATTGCAATCTATTACTAGGATGCGCTGGACTATTTCACGATAGCCACTAGTTTCAAGCAGCAGTGGCACGACTATCACTACGTAAGGAGAAGAAGTAAGTGCAGTAAGACGGACCGCCTCTGTTCGGATAAGTGGGTGGAGAATCGCTTCAAGTTGTCGTCGGGAAGTGCCATCGGAAAATACATGATCACGCATTTTTTTTCTATCCAGCTCGCCATCTGTAGTAATAAAATTTCTACCGAAGGATTTTTGTATACTAGAAATGGCAGCGCCATGTGGCTGTGTAAGTTCGCGCGCGATCTTATCTGTATCGATAACATTTGCACCTACGGTGGTAAAGAATTTTGCAGCGCTAGTTTTTCCGCTACCGATTCCCCCAGTTAAGCCGATTATCAAAGGCATACGCTAAAGAAGGCCAAGATATGCACGGTTAAGTTGGTTTCCCCAAAATAACGCAATAAGACCACCACTAACTAGATATGGTCCAAATGGTATAGGGTCATCTCGCCTATGCTTCGTTGCGACTATCAGTCCAATGCCAACTATGGCACCCACCAAAGAAGAAAGCAGGATTACTAGTGGTAGCATTTTCCACCCAAACCATGCGCCAATTACAGCGAGTAGTTTGAAATCACCGTAACCCATACCCTCCTTTCCGGTAGCAAGTTTAAAGCACCAGTAAACCAACCACAGAGCAAGAAAACCAGAGACTGCACCGATGATCGCAGAACGGATGTCAGTAAAACCATCACCCAGATTGACCAATAGTCCAACCCACAGTAGCGGGAGCGTAACATCATCAGGAAGTAGTTGAGTATCCAAGTCAATGAATGCCAGTACGATCATTGCCCAGACGAAAATCAAAGCGGCAATAGCAAGAAATCCATATCCAAAATGCCAGGCAACAAAACTGCTAATAATCCCGGTCACTGCTTCAATGATAGGATAACGTACAGAAATAGAGGCATTGCACTGTGAACAACGTCCTCTTAAAACCAGATAACTTATTATAGGGATATTTTCTAGTGCAGTTATTTTATGTTCACAATGGGGACATGCAGAGCGAGGCTTAGCTAAACTGAGAGGTGGTAAAGTTTCTATGGTTTCACCACGCAACTCAGCGCATTGCTGGCGCCATTCTCTTTCCATCATTTTCGGAAGTCGAAAAATAACTACGTTCAGAAAACTACCTACCATTAGACCAATGGCAGCACACAGCGAAATGAAGAAAGCAGGAGTGGACTGCAGCAGCGAAATGAATGACATAAGGGTTCTGGGTTTCAGTAATACTACCGGATTTCAATAGGATGCAGAGTATTCCCTGATTCCTAGATTTAGCCGACAACTTGGCCCATTTTGAAGATGGGAAGATACATTGCAACCACCATGCTACCAATAAGAGTACCCAGCACCACCATAATGACCGGTTCCATCAGGCTAGAAATCGCGGCAACAGCGTCATCTACCTCTCCTTCGAAGAAGTCAGCCACCTTGCTGAGCATGGAGTCTAGCGCACCGGACTCTTCGCCGATAGCAACCATCTGAATCACCATACTAGGAAAAACATTTGTGTTTTCCATCGAATTGGCTAAGGCGTTTCCAGTGGTGACTTCCAACTGAATTTTTTTGGTAGCCTCAAAATAGACATAATTACCCGCCGCGCCCGCGACTGAATCAAGCGCTTCTACCAGTGGAACACCTGCGGCAAACATGGTCGAAAGAGTACGGGTCCAACGCGCAATGGTTGCTTTACGGATTACTGCACCAAAAATCGGCATCCTTAGCAGCAGTCGATCCATAATCCTTTGCAGGGAAACGGAACGTTTCCATGCGTAGAAAAAACCGTAGATGCTGCCTCCTACTGTGCCAAAAATTGCCCACCAGTAAGCTACAAAAAAGTCAGAAATTGCCATAACTACAAGTGTGGGCGTAGGAAGAGTTGCGCCAAATCCTGAAAACAATTCTTTAAACGCAGGAATCACAAAAATCATGATCACCGCAGTAATTCCGAACGCTACTACAATAATCGAAATAGGGTAAAAGAGGGCAGATTTTATCTTTCCTTTGATAGCCTGAATTTTTTCCTTGTAGGTTGCCAGGCGATCTAATAGGGTGTCTAAAATACCAGCAGCTTCGCCTGCGCTTACCAGGTTGCAGAATAGCGCATCGAAATGTATGGGATATTTCCGGAAGGCATTAGCTAAGCTACTACCAGTCTCAACGTTGGTTTTGATATCCATTAGCAGTTTGCCAACTGCGCGATTACTGTGGCCCTTGCCAACTATATCAAAAGCCTGAAGTAGCGGAACGCCAGATTTCATCATAGTTGCAAGCTGACGGGTGAATAAGGTTATGTCTTTCTCAGTGACAGTGCCAGTTATTCGGATTTTCTTTATTTTTGTGACATTGACGCCCTGACGACGCAGCATGGAACTAACAACTACAGTGCCGGCGGCGCGCATTTCACCTTTTACTATCCTTCCAGACTTGTCTTTACCTTCCCAGGAATAGCTCATTTCCTTGGTTTTCTTGTCTGCAATCGCAGTCGCAGCTACCATAATGACTCCTTGGGGTACTCTATTCTATGCAACATTGTTGAATGCTAATGTGGCATCCCACAATTTCTCTTTCTTCATCTTTCCTTCGCACCTATGCATGAAGCTGCTGAGAGTGTTTTATTAGAATTCAATCGCAATAACGGTATTAACGACATTATTACGGAAAAGATTTAGAATAAATTTCACAATATTGAATGTGTCGTTACCCCATAGTGTCTGCAGTTGTGTCCCCTACTCAATCACGGTCGAAACACAATAAATCTGAACTACTTTCACCACCCGATTCTGAGTCTGGATGATTTCCATTGGATAACCGGCAATCCTCAGGCCTGTACCGGCCTCGGGGATATCCCGAAAATGATTTAAAATCAATCCATTTAGAGTTTTTGGTCCATCTAGTGGGAGTTTTAGACCCAGTTTTCGATTAAGTTCACGCAACAGGCTGCTACCTTCAACTATTATGCTGCCATCTTTCTGTTTCAGGAATGTGCTTACTTGTCCCACTTGTAAGGGCGAGTGGGTGGTGAAATCGCCAATAATCTCTTCGATAATGTCCTCCAGACTTACAAGCCCCATCCACTCACCATATTCGTCCACTACTAAGCCGATCCGTTCATGGTTTTCTTGGAATAGTTGTAACTGCGAAAAGAGGTGTGTGCCAGATGGAATGAAGTATGGTTTTCGTATGATCTTTCCGAGCGCTAAAGCGGTAATTTTACCGCTATACATTTGGTTTAACACTTTACGGGCAGAAATTATTCCAGTCACATCATCCAAGGTTCCCCGATACACTGGTAGGCGGGTGTGATGACAAGTAAGTAATTGATTTTGGATCGTTTCATCACTGGCTTCTAAGTCTATAGCTTCGATCTGTCCGCGTGGCACCATAACGTCGTCAACGGTAATAGATTCAAGATCAAACAGATTTATTAACATGCTCTGGTGTTTTTTTCGGATGAAATCCCCCTCCTCCAACACCAGGGTTTTTAGTTCTTCTAGGCTCAGTTTGTGTACAGCATTATTTTCTTTAGGTTTAATGTGCAGGATAAAAAGTAGCGCCTGCACAAATAGATTGACGAACCATACTATCGGGTAGAAAAGCTTCAATAGCGGTGTTAACACGTAGCTTGAAGCTAGTGCGATGCGTTCTGGATAGGTGGCAGCGATTACCTTTGGTGTAAGCTCGCTGAATACCAGAATGGCGAACGTTACACATATCGTACCGACGAATATGGCAAGATCATTGCGACCAAAGAAAGTAGAAATCATTACCGCTACCAATGTTGCTGCGGCAGCATTTAGCAAATTATTGCCAAGCAGAATAACTCCTAGCAGCCGATCAGTGTTTGCTAGCAACTGGGTGGTCAGGCGGGCGCCGCGATGTCCCTGTTTGGCAAGAAATTTCAACCGGTATCGGCTGATCGACATCATGCTAGTTTCAGAGAGGGAGAAAAACGCAGACAGGACCAACAAAAAAACAAACGCAATCAGTAGCACATATAACGGCATATCTTCCAAGAAGTGCCTTTATTCATAATGAGAAGAATTTAGTATCGAAGGGGAAGGGAGTTTTGTCAAGGATTCAAAAGGAGGGCATGTTCAAACATTTTTCTCAAGTGACTCTATTTTTTACCCAATCTTTGGTGTTAACGTTGCAATATCACCTCCAATACAAACTTGCTACCAAGATAGGCCAGTAGCAAGATGACAAATCCAATCAGCGTCCAGCGAATAGCAATACGTCCGCGCCAGCCGTACAATTTCCTACCTGTGAGCAGGGCAGCGAATACACCCCAAGAAATGAAACCGAATAAGGTTTTGTGGGTAAGTTTGATTGGTTGACCGAATACTTCTTCGGAAAATACCGCGCCACTGATGAGGGTTAATGTGAGCAGTAGGAATCCTACCCAGATGATGCGGAACAAAAGTTCCTCCATATCCAGAAGAGGGGGCAGATTTACCTGAACCGAAGACATGGAAGGGTTGTGCAGGCGTCGCTCCACGACCGCCATCAGCAAGGCGTGTAGTGCGGCAATGGTGAGCAGACTGTATGCCATCATCGCGATTAGAATATGTGCCGTGAATGCAGGGAACTCAGTATTGGCTAAGGGGCGCAGTGAAGGAAATAAGAGCGGTAACAGCACTGCCACTGCCGCTATTGGTGCAACAAGGGTTTGCAAAACTTCTAGGCGGTAGAAGAAGCTGGATAACCAATAAACTAGGGCGGTGAGCCATACTATGGAGGAAACTGCATTACCAATGCCAAAGCTCAGTCCAGCACCAGCGAATATGGATAGATAAAGCGTATAACCGTGTAATGTAAGTGGTATGAGAATTGTGAAACTTTCCCAACCAGAAGCTACAATAGCGCCGTCCATGGATTGTGTCGACGCCTTCCATTTGGTGCGCCAGAAATACCAACCGATCAGTCCATAAAGCAGGGAGGCGGCGAGATAAGCTAAAATACCAGACATTAATGTAACAGACTAAAACGCGAATGACTGGTCAGTTTACACCAATTTTCCTTGAGAGGCATTTAGCATGTTCGACAATCTTACCAATCGACTTTCTGGCATCATGAAATCCTTGCGAGGTGAGGTGAGGCTGACTGAGGCAAATATTCAGGAAGTGTTGCGTGAAGTACGGATGGCACTACTGGAGGCTGATGTCGCTTTGCCAGTGGTCAAAGATTTCATTGCGCGTGTTAAAGAAAAAGCTATTGGTCAAGAAGTGATAGGCAGCCTCTCGCCTGGACAAGCTTTGGTAGGTGTAGTGCATCAGGAACTTATTACCATTATGGGAGGAGAGAATACCGAGATTAATCTTGCTACTGTACCCCCTGCAGTAATTCTTATGGCAGGGTTGCAGGGCGCTGGCAAAACCACTAGCAGCGGTAAACTGGCAAAATGGCTGATAGAGCAGAGAAAGAAAAAAGTATTGCTCGTTTCTTGTGATATATATCGTCCAGCAGCGACTCATCAGCTGGAGTTGTTAGCTAAACAGGCTAAGGCGGATTTCTTCCCGGTACAAGTGGGTCAGCAGCCTCGTGAAATTGCTATTGATTCTTTGGAATTTGCCCGTAAGCATCACCATGATGTGATGATCATGGACACCGCTGGGCGCTTGGCTATAGACGAGGCCATGATGCGCGAGATTAGTGAATTGGAGGTTTTGCTCAAACCTATCGAAACCTTATTCGTAGTGGATGCAATGCAGGGGCAAGACGCGGTAAACACTGCCAAGATATTTGCCGAGGCATTGCCCTTGACTGGAGTTATTCTCACTAAGCTAGACGGTGATTCTCGTGGAGGAGCGGCACTATCAGTGCGACACATCACTGGCAAGCCGATCAAATTTGCTGGTGTGGCTGAGAGATTAACAGGGCTGGAAGCGTTTCGTCCAGACCGTATGGCTTCACGTATCCTTGGCATGGGTGACGTACTGGGACTGATTGAGGAAGCTCGGCGTGGCGTAGATCAGGACGAGGCAGAGAAGTTAGCGAAAAAAATAAAGTCAGGCAAAAAATTTGATCTAGATGATTTCAAAATACAGTTTCAGCAAATAAGAAATATGGGTGGCATGAATGCTTTGGTGGACAAACTACCTGCGCAATTAGGTCAGGCCGTACAAAATATAAAAATGGACGACAAGATCATCGGCCGCACTGAAGGTATCATCAATTCTATGACACTTCAGGAGCGTGCTAAGCCAGAAATTCTCAAAGCATCACGCAAGCGTCGCATTGCTTCTGGGGCAGGTGTCTCAGTGCAAGAGGTAAACCGCTTATTGACTCAATTTGAGCAGACGCAGAAAATGATGAAAAGGATGAATAAGGGTGGGATGGCGAAAATGATGCGAGGACTAAAAGGAATGCTCCCAGGAATGTGATGAATCAATATAGCATAGCTGGACTAAGCACTAGTTATTTTGCAGTAGGAGCTTTCCCTAGCCCCGTGACGTGCTGTCCCTTTTTAATTTTTCTTGCTTTGAACCAACCAAGATTCATTTCAAGCGCATACTTTGCTGTACTAGCTGCACTATGTTTCGTTTTGGTACGAGGTGACATATCAACAATATTGAGTATCGTACCACTTTCATCAAGAAACGCGACACTGAGTGGAATATTGGTGTTAACCATCCACAGGCTATGACGACCAGTTTCAGGAAACACGAACAGCATACCGCTGTTTTGATCCATTGATTTGCGATACATTAACCCCCGAGTACGATATTTTTGGGTGTAAGCAACTTCAGCAAAAAAAGTATGACCGGAAATCTTGAGGTTGATTGTTGGCATTTCTTCGCAGACTGCCGCTGGCAGAAGAAAAAGCAGAATAACCGGAAGAAAGCGCACAGTACGTTAGTGCTTACCGGTACTACCAAATCCTTTCTCACCCCGGTTACTTTTCTCGAAATCGTCCACTATGCTGAAATTCACCCGCACAACGGGTATTACTACTAGTTGTGCAATGCGTTCAAGAGGATTCAGTAGGAAAGGTATTTGGCTGCGGTTCCAGCAGGAAACCAGTATTTGTCCCTGATAATCTGAATCGATTAGTCCTACCAGGTTACCCAGCACAATTCCATGTTTGTGACCTAGTCCGGAACGTGGCAGAACTATCGCTGTGAGGCTTGGGTCGGCGAGGTGGATAGCGATCCCAGTTGGGACAAGGTTTACCTCCCCTGGTTGTATAGTTATTGGATTTTCAGTGCAAGCACGTAAGTCTAGTCCAGCTGAGCCAGAAGTGGCATAGGCTGGGTGCTGGTCTTTCAAGCGTGAGTCAAGAATTTTTATATCAATTTTTACCATAATATCAGTGTTCATTTTTTATATAGTAGCGAAATATGCTTAATTAAATGTCGCGCCTGCACTATTTTTGGTGCCTTAGGTAGGAGGTGTTTACCCTTGTCATCGAGCAGGATCAATGCACTTTCATCAGAACTGATAGCGTCCTGGGCCAGATTAGCAGCAAGTAGCGGTATTTTTTTTCTACGCCGTTTAGTTTCGGCGTTTTTTTCTAGATTTTCTGTTTCCGCTGCAAAACCTACGCAAAAAGGAGGTTTAGATATCCCCGCTGCGTATTCAAGAATATCAGGATTAGGAACGAGTTTTAGTAAGAGGTTCCCACCAATTTTCTTAATTTTCTGTTTATTAATTTTGGTGGGAAGATAGTCTGCTACCGCTGCAACGCTTATAAAAATATCAGTACGGGAAATCTCTTTTCTCACAGCTGCCAGCATATCCTGAGCACTTATTACGTTGACCAGAGTGGCCTCAAAAGGGGCTTTCAGACATACTGGGCCAGAGATGAGAGTAACTTTCGCACCTGCCTCCAGTGCGGCACGGGTCACTGCATAACCCATTTTACCGGAACTTAAATTGGTGATGCCACGAACTGCGTCGATGGCCTCGTAGGTTGGTCCGGCAGTGATGAGGACACGCTTATTTTGCAATAGCTTTGGCTGGAAAAAAGTTTGCACTGTTTTAACTAGTTCCTGAACTTCCAGCATGCGCCCCATGCCAGTTTCTCCACATGCCTGAGTACCATGAACGGGGCCAAATATTGTCACACCATCACGTTGCAGGATGGCCAAGTTGCGTTGCGTGGCAGGATTTTCCCACATTTGCCGATTCATGGCAGGGACAATAATCAAAGGGCAATCGCGTGCGAGACATAGTGTCGAGAGCAGATCATTCGCAAAACCATTAGCAAGTTTAGCTATAAAGTCTGCGCTGGCGGGGGCAATCAGGATAACATCTACATCACGTGAGATATTTATGTGTGCCATATTATTGGCAATACGATTGTCCCATAGATCGGTAAACACCGTTTTGCCAGTCAATGCTTGTAATGTGGCTGGACCAACAAAACGGCAAGCCGATTCGGTCATTACTGGTTGTACATCCACGTTTTCCTGCATCAACAGGCGTGCAATCTCTGCCGCTTTGTACGCCGCCACACTGCCAGTCAGTCCTAAAAGAAGACGCCTAGTGTGGAATAAGGGGATTTTAGCCATAGATACTTTATTTAAGTTGGTTGGCACGGGAACAGGACTTTAACCTAAAAACAGCTTTATATTACAGAAAGAAAGCAGTCTCTTTAGTTCAATCCTGTTTTCAGAATTACGGCTTAGGTTTTACTATTTACTGTTCATGTTAAACATTAAATTATTGGCATGTGTCCCTTTGCGACAAGTGACTACTAGATAATGATACCAACTTGGCAAGGAATCAGTATATAATGCGCCTTTTTAAGAATCCTGGAGTGCGTTGCCATGTCGCGAGTATGTGAAGTCACTGGAAAAAAACCGATGTTTGGTCACCATGTTTCCCATGCCAACAACAAAACCAAGCGACGCTTTCTTCCCAATTTGCAGCATCGCAAGTTCTGGGTTGAGAGCGAGAAACGCTGGATTAGCTTGCGATTATCCAACGCGGCGCTACGAACCATAGACAAGAATGGCATCGACGCAGTTCTAGCAAGAATGCGCGCCCGTGGTAATAGCGTCTAAGAAACCGCCAGATAACTTTAGAACTTAAAAATTTAGGGATTCCATCATGCGTGAAAAAATAAAACTTGAATCTTCAGCTGGAACCGGACATTTTTATACTACTACCAAAAATAAACGAATCACTCCGGAAAAAATAGAAATTATGAAATTCGATCCGGTAGCGCGTAAGCATGTTAAATATAAGGAAACTAAGCTCAAGTAGCATTTTTTAAAAAAAACAAATGACAAGATACCAAAAGAAACCCGCCTATTAGCGGGTTTCTTTACATCAACAGCATCTTCTTATTTAACTTCTATCAGGCTGTCATTATGTGTAGCAGCGCAGCCTTCGGGAGAAATTCTCTAGTACTTCAATGCCACTCTCTTCTGCACGATGACACCAGTCCTCCAACTGCTTGACCAACTCATCCTTGGATGAGGCGGAGCGCTGCCACACCAACACGAGTTCTTCACGCATGGTATAAACCTTGTCAAGTGCTCTAGTCTTGCTCAGCACCAAGTTCAACTTGGTGCGTTCGTGTTCCTGTAATGTTTTAGAGTCAGCCAGAATCCAGCGTTTAAGGGTAGAGCAGTCCACGCCATGATGCATTGCTGTTTCTCTGAGGTGATCCATTTCCTTGGCAAACGTATGCTTAAGGGAATGAGCGTATTTTGCTAGTACTTCGTAGCGATGGGAAATCACTGCGTGCAGCGTTTCAAGATCACACCTAGTTTTGGCCATATCAAAGCGTAATTTAGGCGCTGTTTTTCTCACTTGAGCAAGCCCCATAGATTTCAGAATACATATGTACATCCAGCCGATGTCGAACTCATACCACTTGTTGGATAAGCGCGCAGAAGTTACATAAGCATGGTGATTGTTATGTAATTCCTCACCACCAATAAGAATACCCCATGGGATAACATTGCGGCTCGCATCCTCCACTTGGAAGTTGCGATACCCCCAATAGTGACCGACACCATTAATAATCCCAGCGGCCATGAATGGTGACCAAGCCATTTGTACTGCCCATATAGTGAGTCCAATCGGGCCGAACAGAACGAGATCAATGATCAGCATCAATGAAACGCCTTTAACGCTGTGTTTAGCGTAAATCTTTCGTTCTATCCAATCGTCTGGCGTACCATGACCGTATCTTTCTAAGGTTTCCAAGTTTTTAGCTTCTTTACGGTAGAGTTCTGAGCCTTCTCTTACCACTTTTCCTATGCTAAGAATTTGGGGGCTATGGGGATCGTCAGCGGTTTCGCATTTGGCATGATGCTTACGGTGAATCGCTGTCCATTCCTTGGTGATCATACCGGTGGTAAGCCACAGCCAGAAACGAAAGAAATGGCTGGGTAGAGCATGTAATTCCAGCGCCCGATGGGCCTGATGGCGGTGGAGATAGATGGTGATACAGGCAATCGTGATATGGGTGAGAACCAAAGTTACTACAACATAGCCCCACCATGGTAAATCAATAAGTCCCGATATCATATGAGTATAGTCCATTAGCAGTAATTTCCAGGAAGTAGAGATGTTGCAATCTAAAGCGAAATGGGTGTTTAGTCAAGAAATTATACGGCATATTTGTGTTGATCTTTAGAGGGAGGGCATTTCAGGTGATAGTGTGTCGGCTGGTGTGTTGCCTAGTTTCTACTATCCATTAGACTGCTTTCCCGTTGACGTAAAGGTATCATGTTGACTACAAATCTAAGATGTAAACAGTGATCAAATTTGCAAAGAGCGGAATTACTATGTTTCAATTATGCCGCTTAAAGGGAAATTCCCTGAAATGCCAGGCCATCCGGCATTCTAGGAACAAAAATAAGACCAAGAAATTGTCCAAGTTTTTTTTAGACATTAGACAATTTTTATTTGGGATAAACTAAATCGTGTTTGTTGTCTTAGTTCTTTCTCATCATTCCAGAGACTGGGGGAGTGATTATTTTAATTATTTATTTTCAAGTAGTTAAAAATTTATAGGGCGTACTTAGTTTCTTAGAACCTCTCTTTTTTATCGTTAGTAATAAATATTACATCATGTCCCATAATCAGATTTAATATTTAATTTTTGCTCAAGTTACAAGATTAATGATAGAAACTAATTAATAGAATAGAAGCTTAAGGATGATTCGTTACAACATCAACTCTCGACAAATTCATGGGAAAGAATGAAACCATACTTACTTTTATCTTGTTTGCTATTAGGTTCTTGTGCCAGTATGCCACAGGCAATGAAGGATGCACGCGTAGTGGATATTTCCTATGCTCAAGCAAGTCAAAACATAGATAGTTACAAGGATGTTCCTGTGCGCTGGGGTGGAGTGATTATTGATGTTGAAAACGAAGAAAATTTTAGCTTAGTCCAGGCACTGTTCTATCCTCTCAATTATTTAGGGCGCCCTCAGCTAGATGAACTACACGGGGGACGTTTTGTCATTAAAAGTACTCAATTTCTCGATCCTGTAATTTATGCTAAAGACAGGAAAATTACTGTTGTGGGAACACTAAATGGGGAGATTGAACGTACGGTAGGAAAAAGAATTATTCGAATTCCGTTGATATTATCTACAGCTACTCACCTATGGCCGAAATACCAGAATAACTATTATGGCTATGGTGGATATGGATATGGATATGGGCCTTACTATGGATCTTATGGTCATCCTTTTTTGTTCCGGGGAGGATGGGGAAGATACTATAGACCATATTGGTACTAGTAAAGTGGATGCCGATCGTCATACGGTTAATTGAACCAGTGATACTATCTGGTTCAGAAAATTATATCTTTCAATTATAAACTGGTTGAAAGAGGCATAGTCCTTAAGCAATCGATATGACATGAAATTTTCACGCGAGGCGAAATTTATTCTTTTTAATTTGAAGTGTAGAGACTTAAATATTAGCAATCTTTGTGATTCCGATCTTTCAAGTGTTGTATGAACACTGGCAATTTATTGATAGGAGTAGCGTGCTCAAACATCATGATTTCGCAATAAGAAAGTCCGATCTATCTGAAAACCCCATTTATTTTCAAAGATCATTTCAGTGATCTGGAATTAATTCAGTATCGTTATGTATAAATTCTTCTTGTTTCTAACGGTTTGCTTGTTTGCTTCTGTACTTGCGCTGTCTGCTATTTTGCTTACAGTTTTTGAAGAGAAGCCTCGCATCAGCCGCCGAGTGATCCTTACTCCCGAGCATATAAAGCGAGCGAAACAAATTATTGACGTGCATCGTTACCGGGTGCGTCCAGGTATGATTGCGGTAGCTAAAGTGCTATCCGAGGATGCTGACCTTGCCGCCAATTATCTGGTGAGCCGCTTTGTGAAGGGGAGTGCGCAGGTCACCCTTGCAAACCACAGTGCTCATGTTCTTCTGAGTATCCCTACACCGGGGAATCCGCTAGGTGCTTATCTGAATCTAGAGGCAACTCTGATCGAAACAGAGGGGATGCTTCAGCCTCGGTCTGTGCACGTTGGAAAACTGGCGCTACCGGACTTTCTTACAGACATGTTCATGTCTCAACTCATACGCTGGTTGCGACAGAGCCCGGAGTATCGTCTTGGCCTAGATGCACTTCAGAAGATTAGAATATCGCGAAGCGAATTGAATGTTACCTATCACTGGAAGGGCGGGTTTTATCAAGAGATGCGTGCATCGATCGTTAGTGAGAAGGAGCGAGAGCAGTTATTTTTCTATCATTCCCTGCTAATCGAAAATAGTCGACGTGGTGTAACAACAGCGGTGTCGCTTGCTGAAATTCTACCACCATTCTTAGGTCTTGCAGCTGAGCGTTCAGTAACAGGTAATGCTTTAGCTGAGAACCGTGCAGCAATTTTAGTTGTAACATTTTATACACTGGAGAGATCTCTAAAATCGCTCATTCCAGAGGCGGCTACTTGGCCCAGCCCCGTTAGGAGGACAGTTACAGTTAGTGGTCGTAATGACTTCGCAAAGCATTTCATGATTTCGGCCACGATCGCCGCTTATGCTGATACGGCATTATCCGATGCGGTTGGTTTGTACAAAGAAATTGAGGATTCTCGTACAGGGAGCGGTTTCTCATTCAACGATATTGCTGCAGATCGTGCAGGCACTAGGTTTGGTGAAAAAGCAGTTGCCAGTATAGATTTAGCGCAACAACTTCAACAGCGTGTAGCATCTGGATTAAGAGATTCTGATTTGATGCCGCCCTGGTCAGACTTGCCAGAGTTTATGCCCGAGGGCGAGTTCAAGCGGCGGTTCGGCGGTATTGGTACGCCAGCCTATCAACAAATGATACAGGAAATCGATCAGCGGGTTTCCATTCTGGGAGTTCTACACTGAAAATTACTAACAAACGCCTGTTCTGCAGGGTGCAACGAAGTATCATAGTAGCCTAGAAACATTCATGTGCAATTATTTTCATTTGATCACAGAATTCCGTATACCTTGGTTAGATTTAAGCATTTTATGCAAGTCTTTCCACACATTTTTTAAAATTTTTCCTTGTGCTCTTTCGTTTGGATGCATTCTGTCTGCCTGAAAGTATTCAAGTTTATCACCGAAACCTTCTAACAGAAATGGCACCAATTTGAGCTTGTGACGTTTCGCTATTTGTGGGTAAATGTCCCGAAACTTTTGTGTGTATGCTGTACCATAATTAGGAGGCAGGCGCATGCCTACTAGTAATATAGCTGCTTTGTTCCGTTGGCAAGCTTCTACAATGGCTTCCAGGTTATCGTGGATGGATTTAATAGGAAGACCACGCAATCCGTCATTAATTCCAAGTTCGACAATAACAATGTTAGGGTGGTGGGCCTTAAGTGTTTGTTCGATACGATTGCGACCACCTAGCGTAGTTTCACCGCTGATACTAACGTTGATCACCTGGTAAACTGATGATTGCGTTTGCAGTCTTTTTTTTAGCAGATTTGCCCATCCAGCTTTCTGTGGCAAGCCATAGCCGGCTGACAAGCTATCTCCATATATCATGACGGTAGTTGAAACCGTAGGTGGGGTGTCTACGCTCACACTGCTGTAAGTGATACCAGAGACAGCACTTAATAGAACACTTAGCGCAATCAGAAAGTTTTTCATGACAGATAATTTCATTATACGGCCTATTGTACAAGCAATTTCTCTGACTAAGCATGTCAGAAATAGTGATACTCAGCTTACCATTCTGCATGATATTAACTTGGAAGTGAATGCTGGTGAGGCTGTCTCCATTGTGGGTGTTTCTGGATCAGGAAAATCCACATTATTGGGGTTGTTGGCAGGATTGGATACACCATCCAACGGCAAGGTATATCTTAATGGTGAGGATATTTTCTTATTGGACGAAGACGAACGAGCTGAATTACGAGGACGTATGCTGGGTTTTGTATTTCAATCATTTCAGTTGCTTCCAGTATTGACCGCAGTTGAGAATGTAATGCTACCACTAGAACTCTCAGGCGCGAACAATGCACGTGCTGTAGCACTAGAGTTACTTGGACGAGTAGGGTTGGATGCACGCCTTAAGCATTATCCCAAACAACTTTCAGGAGGTGAACAGCAGCGTGTTGCCATTGCACGCGCTTATGTTACGCATCCACAACTACTGCTAGCTGACGAGCCTACCGGTAATTTAGATTCCACCACCGGTGCTCAAATTATAGATCTCATGTTTGAGCTGAATCGAGAGCAAGGTACCACCTTGATTATGGTAACCCATGACGTAGCTATTTCTAGTCGTTGTACACGGCAAGTGCAGCTGGTTGGAGGGAAAATCGAGAGTTAATTGGGTACGTCCATCAAATTTTTTACGGTGAAATAGGTTCTCATGAATCTTGTTAAGCTTTCATTTCGTATGCTCCGTCGCGATTTGCGTGCGGGTGAGCTACATGTGTTGATATTTGCGCTGGTAGTCGCAGTGGGCGGAATGACTACTGTAGGATTTTTCACTGACCGGATGCAGTTGGCGCTTTCTCGGCAGGGAGACCAATTGCTTGGTGCAGATCTAATTATTGTTTCCGACCGTCCGCTGCCTCAGCATTACGCTGACGAAGCAATACGGCTTGGGCTGACTACTTCTACTGTACTTAAATTTCCCAGTATGGTAGTTAAAGGAGATAACAGTATGCTGGTCGGGATAAAGGCAGTAACCGCTGGTTATCCATTGCGTGGCGAGTTGCGAATTACAGATAACATTGACGGATCATTGCCATTCTCAAAAGATCGCGTTGCTAACGCAATTCCATCACCTGGTTCAGTATGGGTGGGCGTGAAACTCGCAACCCGTCTTATCCTAAATAAAGGTGACACGATTGAAGTTGGTGCGGCGCATCTAACCGTGGCTTCACTGGTTACTCAGGATCCGAATTATTCCATCGGTTTTATCAATTTGGGACCGCTTGTATTGATCAATGCGATTGATCTACCTGCAACCGGTTTGATACAGAAAGGTAGCCGCATTACATACCGCTTACTGGTTAGAGGTGATGCTGCGTCGGTAAAAACTCTCCGGAATTGGATACAATCGCACCTGGCACTTGGAGAGAGAATAGAAGGTATTCGCGATGCCCGTCCTGAAATTAAAGCAGCACTTGAGCGTGCAGAAAAATTTCTAAGTCTTGCCGCTATGGCAAGCGTTGTGTTAGCAGCAGCAGCTATAGCGCTCGCCACCCGACGTTTCATTCTGCGCCATCTGGATGGTTGCGCAGTAATGCGTTGTCTGGGTGCAAGACAGACAGAGATACTATATCTATACCTGTATCACTTCATCATACTTGGAATGGTTTCGAGCGTGATAGGGTGCTTACTTGGGCTTGTCGCTCAAGAGGCACTGGTTTATTGGCTTTCTATGATAGTGGAGGTCGAATTACCTTGGCCCAGTTTATTGCCCGTTGTTCACGGAATACTAGTTGGCATAGTGCTATTGCTAGGCTTTGCTTTGCCTCCGTTGCTCAATTTACGAAGTGTACCTGTACTGCGTGTATTGCGCCGAGATATTGGTGTATCGAATACCCATAGCCTGACAGGCTATGCATTGGGATTGGCTGTATTGTCAGTATTATTTTTGTGGAAGGCTGGTGATGTGCGCCTAGGCATTTCTGTTATGACTGGGTTCATTGTCGCAATAGCAATTTTTGGGTTGCTTGGTTTCCTTCTGGTAAAAGTCTTGTCAAATGTACGTAGTAAAACAGGAGGACCATGGAACTATGGGCTCGCTAGTATCTGGCGACGTGCTACCACTAGTGTGGTGCAAGCCGTAGCGCTAGGGTTGGGATTGATGGCTCTACTGACGCTGACATTGATTCGCGGAGATTTGTTACAAAACTGGCGTACCAGCCTTCCGCCAGACACGCCCAACCGTTTCTTGGTGAATATTCAGGAAGATCAACTGCAACCTCTGAAAGTATTTTTTAGTCAGAATAACATCGCACAACCGACTGTATACCCAATGGTTCGGGCTCGACTGACTTCTATTAATGGCAGGATAGTATCACCGGAAGATTATTCTGATACACGGGCAAAAAGACTCGTGAAACGAGAGTTTAATCTGTCATGGGCGAGTAAAATGCGTAGCGATAACCAGATTATAAAAGGTCATTGGTGGCAAAGCGGAGACATGGGGAAAGCGGTATTGTCGATGGAGGTGGGTGTTGCAAAAACAATAGGAGTCCACTTGGGCGATACGTTGACTTACGATGTTGCCGGCAGCACATTTTCTGTCGTAGTGACCAGCTTACGTAAAGTAGATTGGGATTCATTCCGCGTTAATTTTTTTGCAGTAACACCACCCGGTGTTCTGGAACAATACCCAACAAGCTACATTACTAGTTTTTATTTGCCACAGCATCAGATGTATAAGATGAATCAATTGGCCATAGCTTTCCCAAATTTTCTGGTTATAGACGTAGCAGCCATTATCACTCAGGTGCAGAAAGTAATAGAACAAGTGACCAAGGCTGTTGAATTTGTTTTCCTATTTACACTTTTGGCAGGACTAGTAGTGCTGTATGCGGCGATCATCTCTACCCAGGATGAACGCATTTACGAGGCCGCAATATTTCGTACTTTGGGCGCAAAGCGCAGACAATTAATTAGCGCCTGGGCAGTCGAATTTGCGATAATTGGCGGTTTAGCTGGACTATTCGCTGCAATGGGAGCGAGTGTGTTGGGCTATGTTATTGGAGAGTATACGTTGAATCTACCTTACACATTTAATTTACGGATATGGTTGATAGGTCTATTTTCTGGGATTATAGGTGTGATGGTGGCAGGGTTTATGGGAACTCGTAGTGTGCTCACAAGACCGCCAATACTGACGCTTAGGAAAATAAGCTAAAGGATAAAGAAGTATATCTTGTCGTATCCTTGAATGTTGTATAGAACCAGATGCTGTTTATTTATTTTGAAAAGAATGAATGACCGCACATAGCTGCAATATTTATTATGTGTTGCAGCGATTTTTCGGTTTGCTGTGGTTAACTGGGTAAGGTTTAATAATTTCTAATCGAGACGTTAAAAGGGTATATCGTCATCCATATCTCCAAACCCGCTACTGCTCTTGACGGTAGGTCCATCTTTAGGTATCGGCGTGTTGTCATCCTTGCTTTCTACTTCAAAACTACTATCGGGTTTGCTGCCGAGCATTTTCATGTCATTTGCGATTATCTCGGTCGTGTATCGGTCAGCGCCTGCCTTATCTGTCCACTTACGGGTCTCCAACCTCCCCTCAATATACACCGAGCGACCTTTCTTCAAGTATTGCCCAGCAATCTCAGCAAGTTTTCTATAAAACGTGATGCGATGCCATTCAGTTTTTTCTTGCTTCTCACCCGTTTTATCTTTCCAGGTTTCTGTCGTTGCTAATGTGATGTTGGTCACTGCGTCGCCATTAGGCATGTAACGAGTCTCGGGGTCTTTACCGAGGTTGCCGATGAGTATGACTTTGTTTATTGATGCCATTTATACTTTTCCCCCTAGTAATTGAACAACTTGTGTTTCATCAAAACCCTTCATATCCACTTTTAGGTATGCGACTCCTTCGCTTGTCAGTACCAAGGCCTCATGTACGCCTGGCAGAGATGCCAACTTACGCGATAACCCATTGGCTTTCCCCGTTTCCATTTCCTGCACATGGTATATTTTTGTGCGTACAGCAGCAGGCTCTTTCATGGTGATAGTAAGAACCAACCATAATGCCAGTAGAACGCCACAAAATGCAAACAACGCCTGGCCGCCATAATGCCCATATAGGTAGCCTCCCATAGTTGCTCCGATAAAGGCACCGAGAAACTGGATGCTACTGTATACGCCAATGGCAGTGCCTTTTGCACCTACCGGTGCAATCTTTGAGATAAGCGATGGTAGACTGGCTTCCAGAAGATTGAATGCAGTAAAGAATACCAGCAATGCTGTCGCCATGCCCCATATAGAGTCGAGCATAAGCGCCAATAACACCTGACTTACCAATAGTGCAGACACAGCTGCTATAAATACCGGTTTAAGTTTGACCTTTTTTTCTGCGTAGATGATAGCTGGAACAATGAGCACCATGGAAATGAGCAATACTGGTAAATATATCTGCCAGTGATAATCTTCTACTAACCCAGCATCGCGTAGTGATAGCGGTACTACAAGCCATAACGCCATAAGTGTCGCATGGAGCGTAAACACACCAAAATTCAAGCGCAACAATTCGGGGTTATGCAACACATTTTGGAAGCGCTCAGCAGATGTTTCAGTGTCTGAATGGAAGCGGCAAACTAGTGGATTGGGAATGATCTTGTAAACTACTGTCATAGCCAGTAATGCAAGTATTCCAGTCATGGCGAAAATTCCTGGCACACCTATTAGACGGTTTAACCCAGGAGCAATGATCAGCGAGAGTGCAAAGACAGTACCGATAGTCATGCCAATCGCGGCCATTGCCTTGGTGCGATGTTCTTCACGGGTAAGGTCAGCAGTGAGTGCCATTACTGCAGCAGAAATTGCTCCCGAACCCTGGACAATACGGCCAAAGATTACCCAGTAAATATCATCGGCAGAAGCGGCAATGAAACTCCCCATGGCAAATAGAATCAAACCAATATAGATAACCGGCTTACGCCCGATACGGTCAGACAGCCAGCCAAAAGGAATTTGTAATATTGCCTGGGTGAGTCCGTAAGCGCCGAGAGCAACACCGACAAGCGTGTAGTTGTTACCACCGGGCAAATTTTCTGCATAAAACGCAAATACTGGAAGAATGATGAACATTCCAAACATACGCAATCCATAGATACTTGCTAAGCCAGCAGTGGCGCGCAGTTCAATCGGGGACATCTTTTCATAGGATGATGAGACGGACATCAATCAGATTAGGAAAACAGATTAGGAAAACTCTAGGAATTTGAGTATATTAGCAGGTTGACCAGAACTTAGGTAGCCGATGGAGTTCATCAAAATTCGTGGTGCACGCACCCACAATCTAAAAAATATCAGCATCGATCTGCCACGCAACAAGCTGATCGTGATTACCGGCCTATCAGGATCAGGCAAATCTTCGCTCGCGTTTGATACACTTTATGCGGAAGGTCAGCGGCGTTATGTGGAATCACTCTCAGCGTATGCGCGGCAATTCCTACAATTAATGGAAAAGCCGGACGTAGACTTGATCGAGGGGCTTTCTCCTGCAATTGCCATAGAACAGAAAGCAACCTCGCATAATCCGCGCTCTACAGTTGGTACCGTCACAGAAATTCATGATTACATGCGTTTGTTGTTTGCACGCGTGGGAGACCCACTATGTCCAGATCATCAGATCACACTGACAGCTCAAAGCGTCTCACAAATGGTGGATTATGTGCTACAACTTCCACTAGATACTCGACTGATGATTCTTTCGCCACTGGTAGTAGGGCGAAAGGGAGAACAGGTAGACTTGTTCGACGAGTTATGTGCACAGGGATTTGTGCGTTTTCGGGTAGACGGAAAGATTTATGAAATAGATGAACTACCAAAATTGCAAAAGACTAAAAAACATACTGTAGAAATCGTAGTGGATAGGCTAAAGATTTCGCTTGATTGCAAGCAGCGACTAGCGGAGTCATTCGAAACAGCGCTACGCCATGCTGACGGACGTGCGCTAGCAGTAGAAATGGATTCTGGTTACGAACATCTTTTTTCTGCAAAGTTTAGCTGTCCAGTGTGCAGCTATTCTCTACCGGAATTGGAGCCACGATTATTCTCTTTCAACAGCCCAATGGGTGCCTGCCCCGAGTGCGATGGTCTCGGACAAATCACATTCTTTGATCCTAAACGCATTGTTGCTTTCCCGTATTTGTCGTTGGCATCTGGCGCAATTAAGGGTTGGGATCGGCGTAATCAGTTCTATTTTCAGATATTGGAGGGCCTTGCTAAGCACTACAATTTTAATTTGGAAGTACCATTTGAACAACTTTCTTCGAGTATTCAAGACATCATTCTGAGCGGATCTGGCAAAGAGAAAATTTTGTTTTCTTATTTGAATGAAGGTGGTTCCAAGAACCGGAAGGAACATTCTTTTGAAGGTATTATTCCTAGCCTGAAGCGTCGTTATAAGGAAACTGATTCATCAACGGTTCGCGAAGAATTAGCAAAATACCTCAACTCTCAGATTTGTCCTAAATGTGGAGGTGCTCGCCTTTGCCGAGAAGCACGTCACGTGAAGGTGGGAGGGATGGCTATTTACGAAGTAAACGCGTTGCCCCTGAAGCAAGCCAGAATTTTCTTCGAGAAAATGAAACTGACAGGACACAAGCACGCTATCGCTGAAAGGATCATAAAGGAAATTTCTAGTCGTCTACAGTTTCTCAACAACGTCGGACTAGATTATTTGTCGCTGGATCGATCCGCTGATACTTTATCCTGTGGAGAATCACAGCGAATTCGACTAGCTAGTCAGATTGGCTCGGGGCTGACCGGTGTAATGTATGTTCTAGATGAACCTTCCATCGGTTTACACCAACGAGACAATGGGCGTCTCTTGGATACTCTAAAGAATTTGCGCGATCTTGGTAACAGTGTGATTGTAGTGGAGCACGATCGAGATGCCATTCTCGCTGCTGATTATGTGGTGGACATGGGCCCTGGTGCGGGTGAGCACGGAGGATATATCGTTGCCCAAGGCACACCACAAGCTATCCACAAAAGCGTAAATTCACTCACCGGAAAATATATTTCCGGTGAATTAGTCATCAGGCTACCGGAAAAACGTATTAAACCGAAAAACGATCGTTGGCTATCAATTAAAGGGGCCACCGGCAACAATCTGAAAAACATAAACTTTAACCTGCCGATAGGAGTGTTCGTGTGTGTCACAGGTGTATCTGGTTCAGGCAAATCTACCCTTATCAACAATACTCTCTACTATGCTATGGCGCGGCATCTTTATGGTAGCAATGCAGAGCCCGCATCCCACCAATCCCTAGAAGGGATGGATTTCTTCGATAAAGTCATCAACATGGATCAAAGCCCTATTGGGCGTACTCCGCGTTCTAATCCTGCGACTTATACTGGGCTATTCACACCGATTCGTGAATTATTTGCGGGTGTACCTCAAGCGCGAGAACGTGGTTATGGTCCCGGGCGATTTTCGTTTAACGTCAAAGGTGGTCGCTGCGAGTCCTGCCAGGGGGATGGTGTGATCAAAGTGGAAATGCATTTCCTACCAGATATATACGTGTCATGTGATGTTTGCCATGGTATGCGTTATAACCGGGAGACACTTGAGATTCAATACAAGGGCAAGAGTATCATTGAAATTCTGCAAATGACGGTTGAACAGGCGCATGAATTTTTCGGTCTGGTACCAGTGGTGGCCCGAAAACTGAGAACCTTGTTGGATGTGGGGCTAGGTTACATTACTCTAGGACAGTCTGCAACAACGCTTTCAGGTGGCGAGGCTCAGCGCGTAAAGTTGTCGCTGGAGCTTTCAAAACGCGACACCGGACGTACTCTGTACATACTTGATGAACCCACCACCGGATTACATTTCCAAGATATCGACTTACTACTAAAAGTATTGCACCGACTACGTGATCACGGCAATACTGTGGTGGTGATCGAACATAATCTTGATGTGATCAAAACTGCAGATTGGGTCATTGACCTTGGTCCTGAAGGGGGCGATGGTGGCGGTCAGATCATTGTTGAAGGTACGCCAGAGGAAGTTGCAGAAAATAAGATGAGCTTTACCGGTCATTACCTCAGAACAGTACTTAGTTTGCAATCCGCGAGAGAAGCAAAATGAATCCTCGTAAACTTTTGCTTGATAGCTTCAATGCTGCCATTGCCGCCGCTGATCCATTGCATATCATGCCCCAGCATTTGCCCAAACCACCCAAGGGCCGTACTCTTGTTGTGGGTGCTGGCAAAGCTGCCGCCGCAATGGCCCTAGCGGTGGAAAATCATTGGCCCAAAAAAGCAGCACTGGATGGCTTAGTAATTACTCGTTACGATCATGGTCTGTCTACAAATAAGATTGCAGTATATGAAGCTGGGCATCCAGTACCTGATAAGCAGGGCGAACAGATAGCGCGTGAAATTCTTATGAAAGTTAAACAACTTGGCAAAGAAGATTTGCTGTTGTGCTTAATGAGTGGTGGTGGTTCTAGTTTGTTGTCTTTTCCAGTAGCTGGTATTTCGATGAATGATCTCAAAAACGTAACCAGGGAATTGCTCCACTGTGGAGCAGTGATTCAGGAGATCAACACAGTTCGTAAACATCTTTCTAACATTCAAGGCGGGAGACTTGCAGCTTTATGTCGGGCGCCGATACTGGCACTGATAATTTCTGACGTGACCGGTGACGAACCAACCAATATTGCTTCTGGTCCGTGTGCGCCGGATCCGACGACTTCCCAAGATGCACTTTCGATACTTAAACGTTATCGGATAAGCAAGCCTATTCCTGTGATAAAAATATTGACTTCTGGTGCCAAGAGCAGGTTGAATGAGACACCAAAACCAGGCGACATCATTTTCCGAAATGTAGAAAATCGTGTGATTGCCACTTCTCATAATTCACTGGTGGCGGCAGGAGATTTTTTTCGTAGCAAGGGTATACCCACCGTGATACTTGGCGACACAGTTACTGGCGAAGCGCGCCATGTTGCCAAGGTTTATGCTGCACTAGTGCATGAAATCCGTCAGTACGGGCATCCATGGGGGCCTCCGATAGTGCTGATTTCTGGCGGGGAGACTACGGTTACCCTAAATGGAAAAGGACGTGGTGGGCGCAACACAGAATTCTTGTTATCACTTGCCATTGAACTAGCCGGTGCAAAGAAAATTTACGCTCTTGCTTGTGATACAGATGGAATAGATGGCTTGGAAAACAATGCAGGTGCTATTGTTACACCAGATTCATTGTGCCGAGCAAAACAGCTAGGCATTAACTTCACCGCCTTGCTTGCCAACAATGACACCTATACTTTTTTTAATCAGATGGGTGATTTGGTTGTCACCAATCCCACGCGTACTAACGTTAATGATTATCGGGCAATTATGATCTTATAGGGTGTGGATTGCCAGACCAAGATGACGATTACAGCAAACTACACAGAGTATTTTACGAAAAATATTTTCCATCTATTCTATTAAAATAATTAAGTTGGATCTTTTAGTTCCTTATCTTGTCACGAAATTGAAATAATGTTTTTATACTATTACAGTATTAAAATAGAATATCCGAATTGTTAAAGGAAGGAGCCAATGGCAGCAACAATACTGGTAGTAGAAGATGAGCCAGCAATTCAAGAATTGATTTCGTACGGCCTGCGGCAAGCTGGGCATGTTACTTTTTGTGCAGGAGATGCAGAACAGGCCATGGCGATAGTGAATGATGTTCTGCCTGATTTGGTGTTGCTCGACTGGATGTTACCTGGAATGAGTGGTATTGAATTTGCCAAGTTGTTGCGGCGCGTTACCCGAACTAAGAACATTCCTATCATTATGCTTACAGCACGCACTGAAGAAAGTGACAAAGTTTCAGGGTTGGAGATTGGTGCAGATGATTACATCACCAAACCATTTTCGCCACGGGAACTGATTGCCCGAATTAATGCAGTTTTGCGGAGGCGTTTACCAGAGGCTGCTGACGACGTTATCGAGATCAGTGGGCTAAGGCTTGACCCCACTACTCATCGCGTGACCGTAAGCAATAATGAAGTGATATTGGGTCCCACTGAGTTCCGATTATTGCATTTCCTGATGACTCACTCAGAACGGGTACATTCACGTTCACAACTACTCGATGGGGTGTGGGGTGATCATGTTTTTGTTGA
>Ga0114950_10000650_pt1 | contig 24438 bp, 24 predicted proteins | sample N075metaG_FD_83503 | JGI IMG/M metagenome (GOLD analysis project Ga0114950, IMG submission 83503) | Deep subsurface microbial communities from Kermadec Trench to uncover new lineages of life (NeLLi) - N075 metaG | ecosystem: Environmental > Aquatic > Marine > Ocean trench > Sediment | place... | reverse complement strand
GCTCTTTGGTGACCGGCCAGAACCAGGAATCGGTGCGCAGCATTGCCGATGCCATCCTGCGTGAGGTCAACAATCGCATCGCGAGCGGTGGACTCCGCGACAACCGATAGGACTGATCATGAATTTACGTAATCTCATTCTCATCGTCATCGCCTTTATTGCGCTGCTGTTGGTGACGAACAGCGTCTATACGGTCCACCAGACCGAACGCGCCATTCTGCTGCGCTTCGGCGCGGTGGTTATCGCGGATGTGGGGCCGGGCCTGCACTTTAAAATGCCGCTGGCTGAAGAAATCAAAAAAGCCGACGGCCGGGTGCTCACGTTGGATTCCCCTCCGGATACCTACTACACGCTCGAAAAGAAACCGCTGATCGTCGACTCCTTTGTCAAGTGGCGGATCACCGATGTTCGCAAGTACTACACCGCCACCGCGTTTGACGAGCGCCGGGGTGAGCGGCTGCTGCAGGAGCGGGTGAGCGAGGGGCTGCGCAACCAGATCAGCCGCCGCGACATGCACGAGGTGGTGTCTGGTGAGCGTGATCAGCTCATGCATGAACTTCTTGCCGACCTCAACTCCGTGATGGCCCAGGCCGTGGGCATCGAGGTCATCGATGTGCGCGTCAAACGCATCGACCTGCCCACAGACGTGTCGACCTCCGTGTACGATCGAATGAACTCCGAGCGCCAAATCGAAGCGCGCCAGTACCGTGCCCAGGGGCGCGAGATGGCATTGGGTATTCGGGCGGACGCCGAGCGGCAGGCCGTGGTCATCGAAGCGGAGGCTTACCGCCAGGCGGAGCAGGTTCGCGGTGATGGTGATGCCAAATCTGCCAGCATCTACGCGAACGCGTTCAATAAGGATCCGGAGTTCTACAAGTTCACTCGCAGCATCAAGGCGTACGCCAACATCTTCAAGGACAAGGGCGACATGTTGGTGCTGGATCCTTCGAGCGAGTTCTTCCAGTACCTGCGTAGCCAAGGGTCCTGATACCGGCCGACTTTCAATGGGCCTGTCTGCCCAGCTGAACGGACCGAAGAACCATGGTCAATAGAAACTGGCGTTTGCCCGATGGGGTGGATGAGTTGCTGCCGCCTGCGGCGTGGGGCCTCGAGCAGGTTCGGCGCCAGGTCCTCGACGTTTTTCACACCTGGGGGTTCGACTACATCGAGCCGCCGATCATCGAATACCTCGACGCGCTGCTGACCGGAACCGGGCCCGATAGGGGCCGCGGTCGTCAGGACGACCTGGATCTTCAAACGCTCAAGGTGGTGGATCAGCGCAGCGGGCGAATGCTCGGGGTGCGCGCAGACATGACGGCGCAGGCAGTGCGTATCGATGCGCACAGCCGGCCGCGAGCCGGCGTGCAGCGGTTGTGCTATGCCGGCGCGGTCGTCCATGCAAACCCCGCCGCAGCGCTTGATTCGCGGGTGCCGATTAAGGCCGGTGCGGAGATATTCGGCGCCGAAGGGGTGAGTGCTGATGCCGAGGTCGTAACCCTGTTGCTGGAGATACTCCACGCGACCGGCATCCGTGAGCCGGTGCTCGTATTGGGGCATATGGGTATCTATCTGAGCCTCATCGCACCGCTGGGGTTGGACCCGGACGCCGAGCGTGACTTGTTCGCCGCCGTGCAGAGCAAATCAGAGGCTGATATCGCAGAATTGCTGCGCGGCCGCCCCGAAGCCGCTCTCATCGAACGGCTTCCCACCCTGATGGGGGGTCGCGAGGTGTTGGTGGCTGCGCAGTCGCTGTTCCAGGACGCGCCAGCGGGCGCGTCCCGCGCTGTGGATGCGCTCGCTCGGCTGGCCGACGAGGTGGAAGCTCGCTGCTCCGGTGTCGCGCTTCGGTTCGATCTCGCAGAGCTTGCCGGCTATGGTTACCACAACGGCCCGGTATTCTCGGCTTACCAGGCCGATCTCGGGCGCGCCCTCGCTCGTGGTGGGCGCTACGATGGTATTGGTGCGGCTTTCGGGCGGGGCCGTCCCGCCACGGGGTTCGACGTCAATCTGACTCAGCTGGTTGGCGAGCCGCCCGCTGTGGCTGGCATCTGGGCGCCGTGGCCGGAGGATTCGCAATCAGCCTCTGCGTTAGATCGCGCGCCCTCGCTGGCCGCCGAGGTCAAAACGCTGCGCGCTGACGGCCAGAGGGTCGTGGCAGCGCTGGATGCCGGCGATTCACCACCGCCGGATTGTGATCGGCAATTGTGCTACGCCGCAGGTGCGTGGAGCGTCGCAAAACTCGATAAGGTGGGGGGTGGACCAAGTAGCAGCCATGGGACGTAGCGTAGTAGTCATCGGCACCCAGTGGGGCGACGAGGGGAAAGGCAAAGTGGTCGATCTGCTCACAGAGCAGGCGGCCGCGGTGGTTCGATTTCAGGGTGGTCACAACGCCGGGCACACGCTGGTGATCGATGGTGAAAAGACCGTGTTGCATCTGATCCCGTCGGGAATCCTGCGCCCGGAGGTTCAGTGCTTCATTGGCAACGGCGTGGTGCTCGAACCCAATGCCCTGATGACCGAGGTCAAGGACCTCGAAGATCGCGGCGTCCTCGTGCGCGACCGCCTGCGCATCAGCCCGGCCTGTCAGCTCATTCTGCCGTATCACGTGAAGCTCGATCTTGCCCGCGAGGACGCTCGCGGTACCCAGAAAATCGGCACCACCGGGCGTGGGATCGGGCCAGCATACGAGGACAAAGCCGCGCGGCGTGGCGTGCGCCTGGGGGATCTTTTTTACTGGCAGGAATTCGCAGCCAAGCTGTCCGAAGTCATGGAATATCACAATTTCATGCTGGAGAAGTACTACAAGACTTCCCCGGTAGATTTTTCCCAGACCCTCGATCAATGCGCGAAGGTTGCCGAGCAGATCCGCCCCATGGTGGCCGACGTTGTGCCGCTGCTGCACGATCTGCGTGGGCGCGGCGAAAACCTGCTCTTCGAAGGCGCCCAGGGGGCGTTGCTGGATGTGGACCAGGGCACCTATCCGTTCGTCACCTCGTCGAACACGACTGCGGGGAGTACAGCAGCGGGTAGCGGCTTCGGCCCACGCTATCTCGACTACGTGCTCGGGATCACCAAGGCCTATGCCACCCGGGTCGGATCGGGACCGTTTCCTACGGAGCTCTTCGATAGCACGGGTGCGCGGCTGGCCGAACGCGGTCACGAGTTCGGCTCGACGACCGGCCGACCCCGGCGCTGCGGCTGGTTCGATGCGGTGGCCCTGCGCCAGGCGGTGCAGATCAACAGCATATCCGGCTTGTGTCTGACCAAGCTCGATGTGCTCGACGGCCTGGAGCAAATCCGTATCTGCGTCGGTTACGAAGGCCCGGACGGCGTCAGTGGCACCCCGCGCTTTGGCAGCGAATACTACTCGCAGATCAAACCGTTGTACGAAGACGTGCCAGGCTGGAAGGATTCCACCGTGGGTATCCGGCGTTACGAAGACCTCCCGCAAGGCGCTAAGGGATACTTGAAGCGCATCGAGGAGACGGTGGGTGCGCCGATTGATATCATCTCCACTGGCCCGGGGCGCGCCGAAACAATAGTCCTCAAGGACCCGTTCGCCGCGTAGAAGCCGCCGCCCTCGCCCAGGACTGCGTTTCGCGAACCAGGAAATCCACATGCCACTGGACTCGAAATTGTTAGAGCTTCTCGTCTGCCCCGTGACCAAGGCGGCGCTCACTTATCGCAAGGACATTGATGAGCTGTGGTGTCGCGCCAGCGGGCTCGCCTATCCTATACGCGACGGTATTCCGGTAATGCTCGAAGACGAGGCTAGACGGCTCACGCCCGAAGAGCTCGACAGCCTGCGCGACCAGTCTTAACCCGTGGCAAGCACCGTGCATAGTTCGCTGTGCGCTCGCGTTACGATTGGTTACAATCCGGTGCCGGCTTGTGGGGACATTCCGGGCGGAGAATTTCCCGCGTTAACTTCCTGCGCTAAATAGAAGAGGACTGGCACATGAACGAACCGGAGCTCATTGTGGACAACGACCTGCCCGATGTTGCAAGTCGTGAGCTTCATCAGCCCCATGTGACCTTGGACTGGGTGGGGATGAGCGACATCCACCAACCCCTGCTGGTGCGCGACGGCAAGCACACCAAACATGTGCAGACCAAGGTGCAGATTTACGTCGATCTTAGCGATGAGTTGGCCAAGGGTATCCACATGTCGCGCCTGTACCTCATTCTGGATGAGCATTCCGAAACTCGGCCCCTTACCCCGGCCGGGCTGAAGTTGTTGCTGCGCAGCGTGCTCGAATCGCATCGCCAGCTCAGCACCCGGGCCTTCGTGCAATTCGATTTCGACTACTACCTGCGTCGGCAGGCACTGGTGAGCGAGAATTCGGGCTGGAACTCATATCCCGTGACCGTCAAGGGCACGCTGCTCGACGGCGAAATCACCTTGGAGATCGCGGTTAACGTGCAATATTCGTCCACCTGCCCGTGTTCGGCCGCGCTCGCTCGCCAGCTCATCCAGAATCAGTTTGAAGCAGATTTCGGCAGCAATGGCGGGGCCAGCGTCGACGACGTTCACGCCTGGCTCGGCACCGAGCAAGGCATCGTCGCGACCCCCCACAGCCAGCGCAGCGACGCGCGAATTCTGGTGCGCTTGCAAGACGGGCTGATAGACTTTCCGATCACCGATCTCATCGACGAGGTGGAAAGCACCCTCAAAACCCCGGTGCAGACTGCGGTCAAGCGCGAGGACGAGCAGGAGTTTGCGCGGTTGAACGGCCAGAACCTCATGTTCATCGAAGATTCCGGCCGCAAGCTCAAAGATCAGCTCAACTCAGATCCCCGGTTTTCAGACTACTGGGTGCGGGTGGAGCATCATGAGAGCCTGCACGCGCACGATGCCGTGGGCGTGTTCACTAAAGGGGTACAAGGCGGTTATCTGCCGATTCCCTAGATTGTAAAAAAGCCAGCGGTCACAAGAGACAGGAAAATAAGTGACCAATCCGGTCGTCATTAGCGGTGCAGGGCTGTGGAAGCCCGAGCACATCATCACGAACGCCGAGCTGGTGGTGGCCTACAACGGCTATGCCGACAAATTCAACCGGGACCACCGCGCAGAAATAGATGCGGGTGAGATCGCCTCGCTCGAGCATTCCAACGTTGAGTTCATCGAAAAAGCCTCCGGCATCAAGCAGCGCTACGCCTATGTGAAAGACGGCATCCTGGACGTCGATCGCATGCGTCCGCGCATACCTCATCGGTCGGAAGACCAGCTTTCGCATCAAGCCGAAATCGCCCTGAACTCCGCACGCATCGCCATGGACGCGGCACGCAAGACCGGCGCCGACGTCGATATGGTGATCGTGTCCTGCGCGTACACCGAACGATCCTATCCGGCGATTGCCATCGAGGTGCAGCACGAGCTTGGAATCGACGGGTTCGGTTTCGACATGCTGGTGGCATGCTCGGCGGCCACCTTTGCCCTGCAACGTGCGGTGGATGCGATCGCTGCCGGCTCCGCCCGCTGTGTGCTCGTGATCAATCCCGAGCTCACCTCCCCCCAGGTAAACTACACCGACCGCGATGGCCACTTCATCTTCGGTGATGTGAGCACGGCCATGGTGCTCGAAGCTCGCGACACCTGCACCTCGACGCATAGTTACGAAGTGCTGGGCAGCAAGGCCAAGACCTTGTATTCCAACAATATTCGTTCCAATTTCGGCTATCTGGCGCATGCGCAAGATACCGATCCATTTGCTGCAGAAAATCTATTCCACCAACACGGCCGGAAGGTCTTCAAAGAGGTCTGCCCGATGGCGGCCGAACATCTGCAAACCCAGGTCGCAGAGGTGGGTATGGCCGTTGCCGACATCAAACGCTGGTGGCTGCATCAGGCCAACATCAACATGAATCTGTTCATCACCAAGCGCTTGCTGGGCCGTGACGCGTCAGCCGAAGAAGCCCCGATCGTTCTCGATGAATTTGCAAATACGGCATCGGCGGGCTCCATCATCGCGTTTTGTCTGCATCATGAAGACCTGGCCGCAGGAGATTGTGGCGTGATATGTTCGTTCGGCGCCGGATATTCCATTGGCAGCCTGGTCCTTCGCAAACGCTAGCCATAGAAATTCGATACGCTGTTGCACGGGCCTGGTTTGTGTGTGGTGCCCAGGAGAGGACTTGAACCTCCACCTACTTACGTAGACATGGACCTGAACCATGCGCGTCTACCAATTCCGCCACCTGGGCTTTTGAACAATCGCTCAGACCTAGACCTGGCAGCCTTGGCCGGCAACGGGTGGCGCAATTTACTGAAGAGCCGTAGCGGTTGTCAAACCATGCACCATTCTCCTAAAAAGCCACGCAAAACGCCCAGCAAACGCAGTCGCGAATCAGACCGCCTCACCGGTCACGAGCTGAAGGAGGTACTGCGTGACGCGCCTTCACCGCTTGGCTGGCGTGAGCTCGTTGCGGCCACGCACAGCGAATCTGGCGGGGCCCGCAAAGACCTGCGGCGCCTGCTCCGAGGCATGACCGTGAACGGCGAGATCAATCAGGACCACCGGGGTTGGTATCACCTGGCTGATGCTCGAGATAATGCGACGTCGGCCCGGATAGGCGTGCTCGAGCGCCGTGCCGGGGTGTTGTATTTCGGCGAGGTGCTGGTAGAGCCTGGCCGCCGCTTGCGATTGCGAGCCGGCGATCGCGTTGAGGCCCTGGTGCACACTGAGCAAGGCAAGGCGCAGGCCCGGGTGCTGCGAGTGGTCGAGTACTCCGCCGAAACGCTCATCGGTGAGTTGAAGTGGCATTCGCGCTATCCGTATGTGGAATCCTTGAGCCCGGAATACAAAGGCCGGATCGCGTTGATCGATCCACCGGATGTTGGCCGGCACGGCGACACGGTGGCGGTGCGGATCCTGGGACAAGATCGCCGCGGCTTCACCGGGCTGGTGCAGAGCATCATTTCAGCGAACCGTGGTGCGGCGCATGCGGCGCAGACGCTGCTGGCCAGCCACGGTGTGCCCTGCGATTGGCCCCAGGCCACCGTGCAAAGCGCACAACGGCTGCCCAGGAGCGTGCAGCCAGCGAGGCACGACGATCGTCATGATCTCATGGCGCTGCCGCTCGTGACCATCGACGGCGAAACCGCCCGGGATTTCGATGATGCCGTTTTTGCCGAGGCACGCCGCGGTGGGTGGCGGTTGGTGGTTGCCATTGCCGATGTCGCTCACTACGTCAAAATTGGCGGGGCCCTCGATGCGTGCGCATTCGAACGGGGCAACTCGGTGTATCTGCCGGATCGCGTCATCCCCATGCTGCCCGAGGCGTTGTCGAACCATCTATGCTCGTTGCGTGCCGATGAACCGCGGTTGGCCATGGTGTGTGAGATGCACATATCGCGTCAGGGCAACGTGACTGGGTATGAGTTCTACGAAGCCGTCATTCGTTCGTGGCAGCGGCTCACCTATGCCCGGGTGCAGGAGTATCTGGATACCGGGGCGCTGGACGTCGAGCCGGAGGTGAGCCACTCCCTGGGTCATCTCAAGGATGCGTTTGCGGCGCTCAAGATCGCCCGTGAATCCCGCGGCGCGCTCGATTTCGAAACTCACGAAGGCGTTTTAGAGCTTGCCGACGGGATGGTTTGCGCGATCCATCCGGTGATCAGAACCGATGCGCACCGGCTCATCGAGGAAGCGATGATCTCGGCCAACGTGTGCGCCGCCCGATTTCTCGAGCAAAACTCGACGCGAGCCCTGTACCGGGTGCACGAGCCGCCCAAGGGCGACAAGGCCGAACAGTTGCGGCAGGCGTTCGCCGCCGCCGGCGTTCGACTCGCACGTGGCAAACTGAACCCGGAGTCCATTCGCAAGGCCCTGCGCCATCTGGGGGAAAGAAAAGATCGCTGGATTTTCGAGATGCTGATCCTGCGCTCCCTGACCCGGGCGATGTATAGCCCCACCAACAAAGGGCATTTCGGCCTCGCGCTGCCGCGCTACATGCACTTCACCTCACCCATTCGCCGTTATGCGGATCTCGTGGTTCACCGCGCGATCAAAGCCGTGCTGCATGGCAGGTCGACGGCCGTGACCGACGCGTGGCTGGTTGGTTGTGGGGAGCAGGTGTCCATGACCGAACGACGTGCTGAAGCGGTGGGCTGGGGCGTGGAAGGCTGGCTGAAGTGCGAGTATGTCGCCGATCGCGTTGGCGAGGTATTCGCGGGAGTGGTCATGGGTGTGACCGAGTTTGGTCTGTTTGTGGAGTTGTCGGGGTTCTATGTTCAGGGTCTGTTGCACATCTCCGAGCTAGGCGGCGATTATTTTCAGTACCAGCCCGTTGCCCAGGCCCTGGTGGGTGATCGCTCGGGGCGCCGCTTTGCGCTCGGCGATCGCCTGGAGGTGCGGCTGGTCGAGGTGCAGCCGTCCCTGGGTCGATTGGACCTCCAACTCGCCCATGCCAAACCCGGTGCCTCGAGCACAGGTCGCCGGGGGAAACGCGCCCGCCGATGACGAACAAGCCGACCAACGCCTCTTCGCATAGCAAAGACACCCAGGTGTATGGCATTCATGCCGTGAACGCGGTGATTCAAGACGATCCCGGGCGGGTTCGCGCAATCTATCTGCAACGTGGGCGGGGCGATCGACGGCTGCAGGCGGTGATCGATGCGGCCCGAAAGGCGCACATCCGTGTGGAGGTTGTGGACAAACGACGCCTCGACCGGCTCACGGGTGGTAGCCACCAGGGGGTTGCCGCGGATTGTCACGAGTTGCCCCTCGCCGACGAAAAAGCTTTCGAAGCGCGCTTCTTCGAGCTTCGCGAGCCGCGCCTGCTGCTGGTGTTGGACGGAGTCACGGATCCGCGCAACCTCGGCGCGTGTCTACGCTCGGCCGAAGCCGCTGGCGTGCAGGCGGTGCTGTTGCCGAAACGCCGCAGCGCGCCGCTCAATGCGGCCGCCCTCAAAGCGGCGGCGGGGGCTGCAGACGCGCTGTTCCTCGTTCAGGTATCTAATCTCGCCCGACGCCTGGCGTGGTTGCGCGATCAAGGCGTATGGGTGATCGGCGCGGCCGGTGCGGCCGAAACGCTGTGGCTGGAGGCGGACTTTGCCGGCGACGCAGCGCTGGTGGTTGGTAGTGAAGGCAAGGGTTTGCGCGCGCTTACCGCCAAGACTTGCGATCAGCTGGTGCGGATCCCGATGTCGGGAGCCGTTGCCAGCCTGAACGTTTCCGTGGCGACGGGTATTCTGCTGTTCGAAGCCCAGCGCCAGCGGGGCCTTGCATCCGACTGACGGGCTACCTACAATCCGCGTCCCCCCGTCAACGGGGTCCTTGCCTCACGCCATTGCCCCTGTATGAGCGGAGGCGGTAACGCCGAAAGGAGACAGATAGACGTGCGACACTACGAGGTCGTTTTTCTCGTGCACCCTGATCAGAGCGATCAGGTGCCTGGCATGACCGAGCGCTACCAGTTGCTCATCGAACGTGGCGGCGGCGTTATGCACCGGTTGGAAGACTGGGGCAGGCGGCAGCTGGCATTTCCGATTGACAAGATCCACAAAGCCCACTACGTGATGATGAACATCGAGGTAGACGGCGCGACGTTGGCGGAACTCGAAAGCGCGTTTCGTTTCAACGACGCGGTGCTGCGTAACCTGATCATCCGTCGCAAGGAAGCAATCACGGGCACCTCGAAAATCTACGAGGAGGAGCTTCGCGAAAAGGAACGGGATCGCGAGCGCGAGCAGCGACGCGAAGAAGAGTCTGCAGCACGCCGTCGTGAGTCGACTGAAGCTGCTGCCCTTTCCGAATCAACCGCCAAAGAAAGTGCCTCGGACCCTGCTCTCACTGAGCCTGCGGCTGAAGAACCTTCCGCGCTCGCCGAAGCTCCCGCAGACGCCACAGATACCGACACAGCCACCGACGAGGAGGTCACGTAAATGAGTCGACGATTTCGCCGTAAGAAGTTTGCCCGCCTGGACACGGATGGCTCGGAGATCGATTACAAGGATCTCGAGCTTTTGAAGCAGTACATCGGAGAGACCGGCAAGATCGTGCCGAGCCGGATCACCGGTACCAGCGCTCGTCATCAACGTTTGCTCGCACAGGAAATTAAACGCGCGCGCTACCTGTCGCTGTTGCCTTACACCGATCAGCACAAATAGGCGGCCCCAAAGATGAACGTAATTTTGCTGGAGAGGATCGGTAGCCTGGGTGATTTAGGTGACGAGGTCAGCGTTAAGTCCGGATTTGCGCGCAACTTCCTGATCCCGCAGGGAAAAGCGGTACGCGCAACCCCGGACAACCGGTCGCTGTTCGAAGGGCGCCGGACGGAGCTCGAACGAACCGCCAACGAGCGGGTGGGCGAAGCTCAACTGCGCGCCACCAAGCTCGAAGGATTGGCCCTGATCATCGTGGTCAAGGCAGGCGAAGAGGGTAAGCTCTACGGCTCGGTGGGTTCCCAGGACATCGTGGACGCCGCTGCGCAGCTTGGTTCCGAGATCATCAAGAGCGAAATACGTTTGCCCGATGGCGTCATTCGCATAACCGGCGAGTACGAGGTTCAACTGCGTCTGCACTCCGACGTCATCGTCCCGATTCAGGTATCCGTCGTATCCGAATAGGGCTCAATGGAACTGCATAGACATGGTCTTGGGTCGTGGCCGTTGGACCTTTTTTTTCTGGATGGCAATATCCGCTTGCAATGCCAAGCCTAAAACCCGACGCTGGTTCACCCGCCCTGGAAGCTTAACGAGCGATGTCCGAGGTCGCCCCTCCACCTGAAAACGATCACTCCGACGTCTCCAACCCGCCCGGAATCCAGGGTGCGGCCCGCAGTGGCTTGGCCGGACTGAAAGTCCCGCCACACTCCGTAGAGGCAGAGCAGTCCGTGCTCGGCGCGTTGATGCTCAACGACGATGCCTGGTTCAACGTCGCCGAGGTGGTCGAAGCGAGTGACTTCTACCGCGCCCAGCACCAGATCATTTTCGAGGCAATGACCGATCTTGCCGGCGACGCTCAACCGCTGGATGCGGTAACGGTCTCTGAGCGTCTGCAATCCCGCGGTCTCCTGGAAAAGGCCGGCGGGCTTGCCAATCTGGGCGAACTCACCGAATCCACCCCCGGTGTGAGCAACGTGGTCGCCTATGCGCGCATCGTGCGTGAGCATTCCACCCGGCGCCAACTCATCGGCGCTGCGAGTCGCATTGCCGAATCCGCGTTTGTGCCCGAGGGCAAGCCCAGCGGTGACCTGCTCGACCAGGCCGAACAGGAGGTGTTCCGAATCGCCGAGGGTCGGTTGAAAGATGGCGGGCCGGAGAAGCTCGGCCCGCTGCTGACCAGGGCCGTGGAGCGGATTGAGAAACTCCAGTCTTCACCCAACTCGATCACCGGCCTCGCCACCGGGTTCGAAGACCTCGATAAGAAAACCGCCGGTTTGCAGGCTTCAGATCTAATCATCATTGCGGCCCGACCGTCCATGGGTAAGACCGCGCTGGCGGTGAACATCGTCGAGCATGCGGTCATGGCGGGTAGCGGCGCGGTGCTGATGTTCAGCATGGAAATGCCTTCGGAGCTGCTTGTCATGCGCATGTTGTCGTCGCTTGGCCGCATCGATCAGACCCGCATGCGCACCGGCGATATGCACGACGAAGATTGGTCGCGATTCGTCTCGGCGGTGAGTCAGCTCAAGGATAAGCCGCTGTATCTCGACGACACACCTGCGCTCACGCCCAACGAAGTTCGCACCCGCGCACGCCGGGTGGCCCGCGAAAGCGGCGGCCTCAGCCTCATCGTGGTGGACTACCTGCAGCTGATGCGCGTGTCTGGCAATCCGGAGAACCGCACGAACGAAATCTCCGAGATCTCACGAGGTCTAAAAGCCATCGCCAAGGAGATGCGTTGTCCGTTGATCGCTTGTTCTCAGTTGAACAGAGCCCTGGAAAACCGCCCGAACAAGCGCCCGATCATGGCGGACCTTCGCGAGTGTGTCACCGGCGACACGCTTGTTTGTCTCTCCGACGGATCCCGAGCGTCCATTTCTGATCTCGTTGGCAGCCAGCCCGAAGTCTTGGCGATGGACGCAAGGCAACGCATCGTGTTGGCGCGCAGCGATAAGGTATGGGAAGTTGGGGAACGACCTGTATTTCGCTTGTCGCTCGCAACCGGCAGAGAACTTAAAGCCACGGCCGATCACAAGGTTTTTACCGATGCCGGCTGGAAGAAAACCGGTGACATTCGGCCCGGCGAACGAGTGGCGATTGCCCGGCGGCTGCGCATACCCTCAGCGGCCACGCCGTGGCCGGACCAGCGCCTGATTCTGCTGGCGCACCTGTTGGGTGACGGGAGTTACCTGAAAGGCCAACCTCTGCGGTACACCACGCGCTGCAAGGCCAATAGCCGGGTTGTAACGCTAGCCGCAGAACAGGAATTCGGCATGCGGGTTAATCGCCATGCAGGGCGAGGTAATTGGCATCACCTGGTTTTCAGCGGCAATGGCAATCGCTGGCATCCGGCAGGCATCAACAAGTGGTTGCGGGAACTAGGGATCTTCGATCAACGCTCTCACGACAAACGCGTACCAGAAGGCGTATTCGGTTTGTCTGACGAGCAGATCGGCCTTTTCCTGCAGCATCTGTGGGCGACCGATGGTCGTATTTTTGCGCGAGCCGAAGGTGGTTTGTCTCGGGTATTTTTCAGCACCTGCAGTCCGAGCCTCGCTCGTGACGTTGCCGCATTGCTTTTGCGTCTGGGCATGGTCGCCCGAATCAAGAAGGTGCAGCAATGTGACAGCGTTGTTTACCGCATAGACGTGTCCGGTAAGGAACAACAGCAACTCTTTTTGTCACGGGTTGGTGCTTTTGGGGAGCGCAAAGGGCCGGCTGAAAAACTAAGCGGACTGCTCGAGGCAAAGACTGCCAAACCCAACGTCGACACGCTGCCGCTTGAGGGCTTTGCCGAAATCAAATCCTCAATGGGTGCTCAACGCACATTTCAGCGGCAAATGGCCACGCTCCCGGCAACGGCATATGGCGATACCAGCCGCTTCAATTTTTCCCGCTCGCGTAAGGTAGTTGCCGGCTATGCCGGCGTTTTATCAGATGACGCGTTGCGGCAATCGTCCGCGTCGGATCTTTTTTGGGATCGGGTCGTCGCAATCGAACCCATCGGTGACCACCGAGTGTTCGACCTGACCGTGCCAGGTCTTGCGAGCTGGCTCGCCGATGGCATTGTCACTCATAACTCCGGCGCGATTGAACAGGATGCCGACGTCATCCTGTTCATCTACCGCGATGAGGTCTACAACCCGGACTCTGAAGACAAGGGCACCGCAGAAATCATCATTGCCAAGCAGCGCAACGGCCCCATTGGCACGTGTCGCTTATCGTTCATGGGTAATCTCACCAAGTTCGAAAACCTCGCTTCCGATCGCTACGACGACTTCGCGCCTTTCGACTGATCAAGGGACTGATGAAAGGAGATTAATGGCGAAGCGCAAGGCGAAACTTGCCTATGTGTGCGGCGACTGTGGCGCGGACCATGCTCAATGGCAGGGCCAGTGTGCGTCCTGCAGTGCGTGGAATACCTTGTCTCGAGTCAGCATCGGGCCCATCACAGAACCCGCTGCGGCCAGTCTTGGCTACACGGGCAGCAAAAGCGAATCGCGCTGGCTGTCCGAGGTGGAAAGCGAGGAAGCCCAACGCCTGCACACGGGATTTTCTGAGCTGGATCGCGTCCTGGGCGGCGGGTTGGTGCCCGGGTCGGTGGTGCTCATTGGCGGTGACCCGGGTGCGGGCAAGAGCACCCTGCTGTTGCAGGTCGCAAGCCGCCTGGCGCAGCAGCATGAAGTACTTTACGTGACGGGCGAAGAGTCACTGCATCAGCTGGCGCTGCGCGCCGAGCGGCTGAAGTTGCCGGTAGACAATCTGCGGGTGGCGGCGGAGACGCGGGCCGAAGCGATCGCCGATCTCATCGGCGCGCGCGCGCCCAAGGTCGTGGTGCTCGATTCCATACAGGTCATGCAGCTGGAGTCCGTCGACAGCATGGCGGGCAGCGTCTCCCAGGTTCGTGAGACCGCCGGATTCTTCACTCGGCTGGCCAAGCAGAGCAACATCGTGATGATTCTCGTGGGCCATGTCACCAAAGAGGGCAATCTTGCGGGTCCCAAAGTGCTCGAGCACATGATCGATTGTTTCATTATGCTCGACAGCCCGGCGGGCAGCCGTTACCGCACGCTGCGCGGGCTGAAAAATCGCTTCGGCGCAGTAAACGAACTCGGTGTCTTTGCCATGACCGAGCAAGGCATGAAGGAAGTTGCCAACCCGTCCGCAATTTTCCTACAACGTGGCGATCTCGACTCACCGGGCAGCGTCGCAACGGTCACCTGGGAAGGCACCCGCCCGTTGCTGGTAGAGATTCAAGCGCTGGTGGACGAAGTACACGGCGACTACCCCAAGCGAGTGGTCGTCGGCCTCGATCAACAGCGCCTTGCCATGCACCTGGCGGTACTGCACCGCCACTGCGATATAGCACTGACCGACCAAGATGTGTTTGCGAACGTGGTTGGCGGGGTGCGCATCAGTGAGACAGGTGCGGATCTCGCGACTTTGCTTGCGGTGCTGTCGTCATACCGCAGCCGCATACTGCCCAAGGATCTCATCGTTTTCGGTGAACTCGGGCTGACCGGCGAAGTGCGTCCGGTGGCCAACGGCCAGCAGCGCCTGGCCGAGGCGCGCAAGCACGGCTTCACCAAAGCCGTGGTGCCGTACGCCAATCTGCCCAAAGAAGCGATCGCCGGCATGGTGGTGCACGGGGTGAAAAGCCTCGCTTCGGCGATAGACGTACTCGACTCCCTGTAAACCCAACCCCGTATGAGCCGATCCACCCGCGAATACGCAGCGTTTCCGGACGCTCCCGCTACCGCGTCAGCGGCTTGTACCGCAGCCGTTTCGGCTCGCCGTCTATGCCTTGTTTGGCCAGCCGCTTCTTGTGGTCAACTTCGTAGTCCGAGAAATTGCCGGCAAACCACTCCACGTGCGAGGCCCCCTCGAACGCCAGGATATGGGTGGCGATGCGATCGAGAAACCAGCGATCGTGGGAGATCACCAGCACGGTCCCGGGAAAGTTGAGGAGCGCTTCTTCCAGCGCGCGCAGGGTCTCGACGTCCAGGTCATTGGTCGGTTCGTCGAGTAACAGGACGTTGCCGCCGCGCCGCAGCAGTTTCGCCAGATGAACCCGGTTGCGCTCACCGCCTGAGAGATCGCCCACGCGTTTCTGCTGATCGGCGCCCTTGAAGTTGAAGCGTGACACGTAGCTGCGCGATGGAATCTCGTAGTTGCCCACCCGGATGATGTCCTGTTCATCCGAGATTTCCTCCCAGACGGTGTGCTCAGCGACCAGCGCATCACGGCTCTGATCGACGTAGGCGAGTTTCACCGTATCGCCGAGCTCGATGGCGCCAGCGTCGGGCTGTTCCTGTCCGGTGAGCATTTTGAAGAACGTAGATTTCCCCGCGCCGTTGGCGCCGATGATTCCAACGATTGCGCCCCGGGGAATACTGACGTCGAGATCATCGATCAAGAGCTTGTCAGCGAATCCTTTGCTGACGTGCTGCGCTTGGATCACCTTCTCTCCCAGGCGCTCTCCGGGCGGAATGTAAAGCTCGGCGGTTTCGTTTCGGCTCTGAGTCTCTTTGGACATAAGCTCTTCGAAGCGTTGCAGCCGGGCCCTGCTTTTGGCCTGGCGCGCCTTGGGGTTCGATCGTACCCAGTCGAGTTCCGATCTGATGGCCCGTTGCCGGGCCTTTTCCTGGGATGCTTCCTGATCGAGACGTTTTTGCTTCGCTTCAAGCCAGGCGCTGTAGTTACCTTCATACGGGATGCCGCGGCCACGATCGAGTTCCAGAATCCAACCGGCTACGTTATCGAGAAAATACCGATCGTGGGTCACTGCAATTACGGTACCCGGGTACTCGCTCAGAAAACGCTCCAGCCAGGCGACGCTTTGCGCGTCAAGGTGGTTGGTGGGCTCATCGAGCAGCAGCATGTCGGGTTGGGACACCAGCAGCGTACACAGTGCCACGCGGCGCTTCTCGCCGCCCGACAGGTGTGTCACGTTCGAATCCCACGGCGGCAGCCGCAGCGCATCGGCGGCGATTTCCAAGGTGCGATCGATGTCCCAGCCGTTGGCTGCATCGATACTGGTTGCCAGCTCCCCCTGCCGTTCCAGCAGCGCGCTCATCTCTTCGTCGCTCATGGGTTCTGCAAACCTGTCCGAGATCTCGTTGTATTCGGTGAGCGCCGCCATGATCTCGCCCATACCCTGCTCGACGTTACCGCGGACCGTGAGCGACTCGTCCAGGCGTGGTTCCTGGGCGAGGAAACCCACGCGGATGCCTTTCTGGGCGCGCGCTTCGCCTTCGAATTCCGTATCGATTCCAGCCATGATGCGCAGCAGGCTCGATTTGCCCGAGCCGTTCAAGCCCAGCACGCCGATCTTCGCGCCCGGGAAAAACGACAGCGAAATGTTTTCCAAGATCGTGCGCTTGGGCGGGACGGTCTTGCTGACCCCCTGCATGGTGTAAACGTACTGGGCTATGACGGTGGTTTCGAGAATCAAGAGCGCGCACGCTACCGAAAACCCCGGCGCGCTTCAACGTGGCCGGCGCTTTGCCGCCACGTGTGAGCCGTTCAACATCATGATGAGCCGATTGCGTACGAGAACCCATGCAGGTGCGGTAAACTGCCGCGGTTCCGATGCACGCCTGCTTGTTTTAGACGGAAGAGATTGAGAAGAGCTGATGTTTGCACTAGACCAGCGCATAGCCGGCTTCGACGACGAAGTCGCCGCGGCCATTGGCGACGAAAACCGTCGCCAGGAAGAGCATATCGAGCTCATTGCCTCGGAGAACTACGCCAGCCCCCGGGTCCTGCAGGCGCAAGGCACGACCTTGACCAACAAGTATGCCGAGGGCTATCCGCACAAGCGCTACTACGGCGGATGCGAATATGTGGATCGGGTCGAGGATCTGGCCGTCGAGCGGGTTAAAGCGCTGTTTGGAGCCCACTATGCGAACGTCCAACCGCACTCCGGATCCCAGGCCAATGCAGCCGCCTACCTCGCGCTGCTGCAGCCCCACGACACCTTATTGGGCATGAGCCTCGATGCGGGCGGTCACCTCACCCATGGCGCCGCACCGAGCTTTTCCGGAAAGATCTACAACGCCGTGCAGTACGGGCTCAACCGTGAAACCGGTGAGCTGGACTACGATCAGATTGAGCGTCTGGCCACCGAGCATCGACCAAAATTGATCATCGGCGGGTTCTCCGCCTACTCGCGCAGGATCAATTGGCAACACCTGCGCGACATCGCCGATTCCGTTGGCGCCTATCTCATGGTGGACATGGCCCACGTTGCTGGATTGGTTGCCGTGGGCCTGTACCCGAACCCGGTCGAAATTGCCGACGTCACCACATCCACCACCCATAAGACCCTGCGCGGTCCCAGGGGCGGCATCATCCTGGCGCGGGAGAATGCCGAGATCGAAAAGAAGCTGAACTCCGCGCTGTTTCCCGGCTCTCAAGGCGGGCCGCTGATGCACGTGATAGCAGCAAAGGCCGTGTGTTTCAAAGAGGCTCAAGGCGAAGAGTTTCGTACTTACCAGGAGCAGGTGATCGCCAACGCCCAGGTCATGGCAGAAGGGTTCCAGTCGCGTGGCTACAAGGTGGTCTCCGGTGGTACCGACAACCACCTGTTTCTGCTCGACCTGATCGACCAGGACATCACCGGCAAGGCGGCCGATGCGGCGCTTGGTCGCGCCAACATCACGGTGAACAAGAACGCGGTGCCCAACGATCCACGCTCACCGTTCGTCACCTCGGGCTTGCGAATCGGAACGCCCGCGGTCACTACACGGGGATTCAAGCAGGGCGAATGCGAGACCCTCACCACCTGGATGTGCGATGTGCTCGACGACATCGACAACGAGAATATGGTGTTGAGCGTTCGCCACAAGGCGTTGGAGCTATGCCGGCAGTTTCCCGTCTACCAGGCCAACGCGGCGTAGTTGTACTCTGACCTTAAGCGGACGGCATCAATACATGCATTGCCCCTTCTGCGGAGCCGACGATACCAAGGTCATCGACTCTCGGTTGGTGGCCGAAGGCGACTCCGTGCGCCGCCGGCGCGAATGCCAAACCTGCGACGAACGCTTTACCACGTTTGAAACTGCTGAGCTTGTGATGCCCCGCATCGTCAAGCGCGATGGCAGCCGCGAACCCTTCAATGAAGACAAGCTGCGCTACGGGTTGCAAAAAGCGCTGGAAAAGCGCCCGGTGAGCATCGAGGAGATGGAGAGCGCCTTGAATAGGATCACGCACCGGCTGAGGGCCACGGGCGAGCGAGAACTGCCGTCGCGGGAGGTTGGCGAGGCGGTCATGTCGGAGTTGCGAACCCTCGACGGGGTCGCCTACGTACGGTTCGCATCGGTATACCGAGACTTTCAGGATGTGAGCGAGTTCGAGGCTGAGATCCAGAAGCTGACCACCGACCAGGAATAGCCACGTTGATGGTGAGCGCCTATGCTAGGCGACCTCACAGGTTCCCCTGCCCGCCATGATTGCCGATTCTGACCTGTTGTATCTGCATAGCTGTGTTGAGCTTGCCGCTCGAGGCATGTACTCCTGCACGCCCAACCCTCGGGTCGGCTGCATTATCGTACGTGAGGGTGAAGTCGTGGGTCGCGGCTGGCACATCCGCGCCGGCGAAGGTCATGCCGAGGTGAACGCCATCGCCGACGCCGAGGCATCCGTTGCCGGGGCGACGGTGTATGTGAGCCTGGAGCCGTGTGCGTTTCATGGCCGCACGCCGCCGTGCACCGAGGCGCTAATTCAAGCCGGGGTCGCGCGAGTGGTAGCTGCCATGACCGATCCCCATCCCAAGGTGGCGGGCCGGGGCTTCGCTGCTCTACAACACGCCGGGATCGCGGTAGACGTGGTTGAGCTTACCCAGGCGCAGACGTTGAACGCAGGATACGTAAAGCGTCTGCAGACGTCGCGGCCGCTGGTGCGGTTGAAGACCGCGATATCGCTGGACGGTCGCAGCGCCATGGCGTCCGGAGAGAGCCAGTGGATTACGGGTACCGCCGCGCGTGCCGACGTTCAGGCCTGGCGTGCCCGCAGCTGTGCGATCTTGAGCGGTTCGGGAACGCTCTTGGCCGATGATGCGAAACTCACAGTACGTGATGATCGCTTCGCGGTAGAGGGCCATATTCGTCAGCCCTTGCGAGTGATTACAGACTCGCAGCTTCAGCTCACGGCTTCTGCCGCGGTCTTCTCCGGGCCCGGACAGACGCTGCTGGTGCACGTACCGGGCGCCGTACCCCGGGTAGCCGGGGTAGAGCACCTCGCCATCGGCACCCCGGGCGGCAAGGTGGATCTCGCTGCTCTGCTTGACGAGCTCGGTGCTCGTGGTTGCAACGAGCTGCTGGTGGAAGCAGGCGCCGGGCTCCTGGGAGCGCTCCTCGAAGCCGACCTGTGGGATGAGCTGCTCGTATACCTGGCGCCCAAGCTGCTGGGCAGCGATGCACGCCCACTGGCAAAGCTGCCCCTGTTCAGCATGAGCGAGGCGGTTCACGCTAAAATAGCCGATTGCGTACAGGTGGGTGACGATCTTCGGATCCGGCTCATCCGCTCTTGAACGGGACGAACGATCATGGCCTCTAAACTGAACCCGCGGGCGCGTCGGCGCTCCCGGCGGGCGTTGGTGCAAGCCGTCTATCAATGGCAGCTGGCCGACACCGACACTGCGGTGGTGGAACGCGAGTTCCTCGAAGCCCAGGCGTTGCAAAAGGCTGACGTTGAGTTCTTTAAGGAGCTACTGCACGGCGTGCTGCCTCACAGCGCCGAGATTGACGAGTTGTTTGTGGCTTACCTTGATCGCGAACTCAGCAGCCTTGACCAGGTGGAGCTTGCCATTCTGCGTCTCGGGGCGTTCGAGCTGAAGCATCGCGTCGATGTGCCTTATCGAGTGGTGATCGACGAGTACGTGGAGCTCGCCAAACTGTTCGGTGCCCAAGACAGTTACAAGTACGTCAACGGTGTGTTGGACCGCCTGGCTCGTGAGGTTCGACAAATCGAGCGGCATGGCTCGTGAACGAGTTTGAGCTGATCGCGGAAATTCTCGCGGAACTTGCAGAAACGACAGCTGGAGCGGCGGTGCGCGTGGGTCCGGGCGATGACGCCGCAGTGACTAGCGTGCCAACGGATGCGGAACTCGTTTCATCGATCGATACGCTGGTTGCGGACGTACACTTTCCGGCATCGGCGGGGGCATCGCTGGTCGGTCATCGAGCGCTGATGGTGAGCCTTTCGGATCTGGCCGCGATGGGGGCACGGCCGGGGCTTGTGTTGGTTGCGCTGACGCTGCCGGAACTTGATGTAGATTGGGCGCGCGGCCTCGCCCGCGGCATGGCCAGTGCTGCGAGGGTGGCCGGTGTACCCATTGTCGGTGGCAACATCGCCCGTGGCCCGTTGGCCGTTACGGTGAGCGTGCACGGCTGGGTGCCGGCGGGAGCGTCGCTTGTGCGCAGCGGCGCAAGATCCGGAGACCAGATTTACCTCACGGGGTCGCTCGGCGGTGCGGCAGCGGCATTGTCGCGCGGCGATCTCGGCGCCTGCCGTGATGAAGCCGGCCTCGATGAGCTGCAGCGCAGGTACTTTCTTCCCCAGGCGCGTCTGGCCGCGGGCGTTGCCTTGCGCGGCGTTGCCAACAGTGCAATCGATGTGTCTGATGGCTTGTTGCAGGACCTTGAACACATCTGTCGCGAAAGTGGGGTAGCAGCACAGATCCTCAGCGAGCATATACCGGTGACCGTTGGCGCTCTGATCGATCACGCGCTCAACGGCGGCGATGACTACGAGTTGTGCTTTACCAGCGCAAGTGCGCCCGGGGATCTCGGAGTTGCCGTCACTCGCATAGGCGCCATCGTGAACGGGTCCGGCGTCAGCCTTGACGGCAAGGTCGTAAGCGCTGCCGGGTATCTGCACTTTCACTGATGAGCGGACTGTCCTGGCGCCAATGGCGCGATCCCGCAGTGCTCGTTTGTTGTGGTCTTGGCAGCGGATTTCTGCCGTGGGCACCGGGTACCTGGGGCAGCCTCGCAGCACTGGGTGTGTGGTGGTGGCTGCTGGCAGCCTTGCCTTGGTGGCTGCAGCTGGTCTCGGCCCTAACGGTGTTCGTCGTTGGCGTATGGTTGGTGGAGCGCGTCGCGCGACGCTACGGCGCAGGCGACGATCCCGCCATCGTCATCGACGAATTTGCCGGCTTGTGGATCACTTTGATCGGCGTGGGAGAGGAACCGGTGCCCGCACTCATCGGATTCATTGCTTTTCGCGTGTTCGACATCCTCAAGCCGTGGCCCATCAGGTTGGCCGATACTCGGGTCAAAGGCGGCTTTGGGGTGATGCTCGACGACCTCCTGGCCGGAATCTTTGCGCTTTTTGTGCTGCAAATCTCATTTCGATGGTTTGCCGGGGTGTTTTAGAAGCCTGACAACTTACACTTGGGACCGGTTGAACCCGACGATCTCGGATGCTCATGAAAGGATTTCCGGTAGCCGTATTCGCAACCCTCATCTCCCTGGCTGCAGGCCTTGCATGGTCTGTGGCTCCAATGGAAGTTGTTGGCTTGTTTAAGAATCGCGCGGTCGTGCGCATTGCCAGCGACCAGTTAATGCTCAAGGTGGGCGAAACGAAAAAAGGCGTAACGCTGATCTCCGCGGATGCCACACAGGCGCACCTGGTGTACGAAGGTCAGGATTATCACCTGTCGCTGTCCAATCGGGTCGCGAGCCGGTTTCAGCGCGCCGAGAGCGCCCGGGTGGCGATCGCGTCCGACCAGTTGGGCCAGTACCGCATTCGCGGCGCCGTTAACAATCGATTCACGAATTTTCTAATCGACACCGGAGCATCGGTCGTCGTGGTGAGTTCCAGCGACGCGATGCGCATGGGGATCGACTATGGCAACGCCCAAAAGGGCGTGGTCCACACCGCTCAGGGCACCACCGATTCGTATTTCGTGACTCTCGACGAGGTCGTGGTTGGCGGTATTACCGCCTACAACGTGCAAGCGACGGTCATCGAAGGCGACTACCCGTTAGAACCCCTGCTCGGAATGTCGTTCCTGCGGCATGTGCGTATGGAGGAAAATCGCGGCGTGCTCACCCTCACCCAGCAGAACTAGCCGCTAAAAGTCTCTTTTGACCGCAAGCTCCGCCAGTTGCTTGAGCTGAGTATGCTGCAATCCCGCCCGATCCAGCATGGGCAGAGCTTCGGCGAGCAGGTCATTGGCCATTTCGCGCGCGGCATCCACGCCGAGCAGCGCAGGATAAGTGCTTTTGCCCGCGCTGGTGTCTGAGCCGGCGGGTTTGCCCAGGTTTTCGGTACTCTGGGTGACGTCCAGCACGTCGTCGATGACCTGAAAGGCCAGGCCCACCCGCGTTGCGAACTCGGAGATGAGCACGTAGGTTTCCGGTGCCAGCTTGGGTTTGCCGATCAGAGCCCCCAGCTGCACCGCTACCTTGATCAACGCTCCGGTTTTCGTCCCGTGCAGGGTCTGCAACTCGCTTAGGCTCAGTTGCTTTCGTTCGGACTCCAGATCATAGCTTTGCCCGCCTACCATGCCGCGCCAGCCCACGGCTTCGGCCAACAGCTGCACGCCGCGCAGGCGCACCGCGTCTGTACTTGTCGGTGCTTTCGCCAGCGTCTCGAACGCCAGGGCCTGCAACGCATCACCGGCGAGCACGGCGGTAGCTTCGCCGAACTTGATGTGGTTGCTGGGCAATCCATGGCGCAGTTCGTCGTCGTCCATGGCTGGCAGATCGTCGTGAACGAGGGAGTAGGCGTGGATGAACTCCACCGCGCAGGCAGGCGCCAGGGCATCTTCCAGGGCCCCGCCCAGCCCCGTGCAGGTGGCGCATACCAGCATGGGACGGATCCTTTTGCCTCCACCCAGGGTCGCGTAACGCATGGCGTCCAAAACCGGTTGAGCGATGGATGAGGTCGTGGGTAGGTGGTGGTCCAGCGCGTCTTCGATGGTCGCGCGCAGAGCCCTGAGCTCGGGGGTCATTCGTCGGGTGGGGAATCGAGTTCGAGACTCGCCAGCTCGTCGTTTTCGGTAAGAATCTTGACCTTTAACTCGGCCGATTTGAGGGCTGCCTGGCAATGGCGGGTGAGCTTCACCCCGCGCTCGAAAGCGTGGAGGGACTCTTCCAGGGACATCTCACCGGCTTCCATGCTCTCCACGAGCGCTTCGAGATCCGCAAGAGCGGTCTCGAAGTCGAGGTCGGGATCAATCGGCTCGTTGGGGGTTTTTGCCGGTTTCGTAGCCATGGCAGCACGGTAACCGCAGGGCACGGGTGGCGCAAGGCGGCCGCTTCCAACCGCGTCCACGATTCCGGTTAGCCGGTCGCTTGTTTCGAAGCAGCCTCGCTGAGCGACCAATCGGCGCTGTCCTCATCCAGCACGATCAGGCCGTCTGCTTGCAAAATCGAAAACTCACCCCGCACTTCCCACAGCTCCAGAGGCTGCCCGCGTTCGCGAAGCGCAGACATCACCTCGCCCGCTTGAAAGGTGGTTCGACCTTGCTCGATCAGTTCCTGAATTACGGCAAAAATGATCTTTGTGCGACGGCGCTCGATGCTCAAGCCTTGCTCCTCTCCTCAAACGTGGGTTCCGGGCGGGATTTGGGCGGCGCTCTTTTACCAGAAACACCCTACTGCCGCCAGCGTTTGCCCTCCTCATAGGCAGCAAGATGGGCATTGAGTTCAGCGTGAAGGGCGCCCTGGGTCTCATCCAGCAACTTTAGAGCTTCCTGCTGGACGGTAATGGCCTCGGCGAATCGACCGATCTCTGCATAGGCAGCGGCCAGCGTGTCCAGGTATGCCGCAGTGGGTTCGGCTTCGACCGCGCGCCGTGCCAGGGTTACGGCCAGCTCGCCATCGCGCAGGCCGCTTTCGGGGTGGGTCGCCAGCATCCAGGCGTAGTCGTTTTGGGCCAGGGGATCTTCCTGCTCGGCAGCGCGCGCAAGCCATTGCATCGCTTCGATCTTTTTATCGGTGTCGTCGTTCCTCATCAGCAGGCCCGCCAGGCGCATCTGGGCGGGTAGCAGATCGGCGGCGGCGCCCAGCCGATACCAACGTTCTGCTTCGCTGAGGTCCGGCTCGACGCCAAGCCCGGCTTCGTAGATGTGTCCCAGGCCCAGATAGCTGGCAGCTACCTGTTGCGCTGCCGCCTGCTTGAAGAGGCTCAGTGCCTTGGCGTAATCCTGGGTTCCGAAATCGCCGCTCAGAAAGAGATGTCCGAGGCTCACCCGCCCAGCGCCCGAGCCCGCGTCAGCTGCGTGGGTGAACAGCTGCCTGGCACGCTTGGTGTCCTGGGCGCCAAACTCGCCGTTCTGGTACATAAATGCCAACGCAACGAGCGCGTCCGCCGCCCCG
>Ga0114950_10000649_pt1 | contig 24482 bp, 25 predicted proteins | sample N075metaG_FD_83503 | JGI IMG/M metagenome (GOLD analysis project Ga0114950, IMG submission 83503) | Deep subsurface microbial communities from Kermadec Trench to uncover new lineages of life (NeLLi) - N075 metaG | ecosystem: Environmental > Aquatic > Marine > Ocean trench > Sediment | place... | reverse complement strand
GTTGGCGATTCGGCGAATCGCGCGCAGCGCACCGCTGCCGTCGTTGCCTGCGCTGATGAATACGGCGTAGGGCAGCGACAGCACCTTCCCCTCTACCGGATAGAACGTGCGGTCGAGAAAGTCCTTCATGGCGCCAGACATATAGCCGAAGTTCTCGGGTGTCCCGAGCAGAAGCCCGTGCGCCCATAGCAGGTCGTCGGGACCCGCTTGGTGCGCCATGAGATAGCGGATTTCCACCCCCGTGAGCAGCTCGTCCGTTGCCCCTGCGAGGACGGCCTCAGCCAGCCGACGGGTATTGCCGGTCTGGGTGTGATAGACAATCAGCAGGTGTTTCATTGCGGCCATCTACAGGTGGGGGGCGAGTATACTGGCGCCGTTGTAGAAGTTCGACGAAGCTAGATGCAGCTGCAGGACATTGAAGCCGCGCGCGAGCGTATCAGAGATCAGATTGAGTACACGCCGTGTGCACACTCGGCGACGCTTTCTGCGATGACCGGGGCTGAGATCTTTCTGAAGTTCGAAAACCTCCAGTTCACTGCCTCGTTCAAGGAGCGCGGTTCACTGAATTGCCTGTTGCAGCTAACAAGCGAGCGGAAGCGAAAGGGGGTAATCGCGATGTCTGCGGGCAACCATGCACAGGCGCTCGCGTATCACGGCAAACGCTTGGGCGTTCCCACCTGCATCGTCATGCCGCGATTCACTCCCAATGCCAAGGTCGAGCAAACGCGAATACATGATGCCGAGATCATTCTGCATGGCAGAGTGTTCGACGAGACGCTCGCATTCACCCGGACGCTTGCTGAAGAACGGGCGTTGACTCTGATCCATCCATTCGACGATCTCCGGGTCATCGCGGGCCAGGGTACCGTGGGGTTGGAGATCATCGAGCAGATACCAGACCTGGAGATCGTCGTGGTCCCCATCGGTGGTGGAGGCTTGATCGGTGGAGTTTCCACCGCCGTGAAGAGCCTGCGTCCCGAGGTAAGCGTGATCGGGGTACAGGTGCAGCGGTTTGCCTCGGTCTATGACAAGTTTCATGAGCGAACGACGCCGCCCGGGTCCGAGGCTACGGTGGCCGAAGGCATCGCCGTGAAATCACCCGGTGCCAACACCTTGCCGCTGATCAAGGAGCACGTCGATGACGTGCTGCTGGTTAGTGAAGAGCACGTCGAGCAGGCGATATTCACCCTGCTCGAGATCGAGAAAACGGTGGCTGAAGGTGCCGGTGCTGCAAGCCTTGCCGCGGTCGTGGTTAACCCGGACCGCTTCGCCGGCCGACGCGTGGTGCTCATCATCAGCGGCGGCAATATCGACATGATGACGCTGTCCTCGGTGGTGCAGCGGGGTCTGGTTCGCAGCCGCCGCCTGGTCCGTTTGAAGGTGGAGATACCCGATGTTCCCGGTGCGCTGGGCGAACTCACCCGTGTGCTGGGGGATCTCGGCAGCAATATCGTGGACATTGTCCACCAGCGAGCCTTTGACGCTTCGTCGGTGAAGGCCACCCAGGTGGAACTGGTGCTGCAGATGCGCGGCGAGGAACAGGTCGACCGCGTGGTGGCCAAACTCACCGACCTCGGCTATCAGACAACCCAATAGCAACGGGCCGGGCCCGCTGTTACTGGCACTGGGTCAACGTTGGCGTGCTCTATCCGCGAGACCCGCCAGCTCATCAAGCATCGGCAATATCGTCTCGGCCGATGCGTCGGGCAGGGTGAATACAAGCTCATCGAAACCCTGTTCGATGCGGCCTTGCAGCTCATCGTAGGTGTCGGGCGCGCCGAACAGAGCAAGGTCCAGGTCCTCAACCTTGCGTCCCTTCGCTTGCAGCGCCTCGGTGAGGCGATCCATGTTGCCAGAGCCCATACCACCGATTGGCATCCAGCCGTCGGCGTAGTCGGCGACCCGGTCGAACACCCACTTCGAGTTGGCGCCGATCCAGATGGGTGGTCCGCCTTCCTGAACCGGCTTCGGATAGGACCAGATCGGGTCGAAATCGACGAACTCGCCGTGAAACTCCGCGTCTTCTGCCTTCCAGATCTCACGTATGGCGAGAACCTTCTCGCGAACGATCTTCCAGCGATTTTTGTAGTCCGCGCCGTGGTTCTCCATCTCTTCGCGGTTCCAGCCGGCGCCGATCCCGAGGATCACCCGACCCTGGGAGATTACGTCCAGCGACGCGACTTCTTTAGCGAGGATGATGGGGTCGCGCTCGATGACCAGACAGATACCGGTACCCAGGCGCAGCGTTTTCGTAGCAGCCGCGCAGGCACCCAGGGCCACGAAAGGATCGTGCGTGTGCCAGTATTGTCGCGGCAGATCTGTGCCGGCCGGGAACGGAGTCGCTCGCGAGGCCGGGATATGCGTGTGCTCTGGAAAGAACAGGCTTTCGAACCCGCGCTCTTCGGCAGCCTGGGCCAATGCCACAGGTTGGATCGCGTAGTCCGTTGGAAACATTGTCAGTCCGAAGCGTGGTTTGCCGAATGCCATGGCTGTCCCCTTGAGATTTTAGTTTCGTGTGGTTGTCGTTATATCAGATTTCGTTGAAGTCGCCATGGCGGCCGGCGCCGGCGGCAAACCGGCTCGCGCCTTCGCGGGTCTCACCGGACCGGATTACCTCCAGCCCCAGGCGGGTTTCTTCGAGCAGCGCTTCTTGCAACGGGTTCGACCACTGGCCGTACGCGGACAATCGATCGTTGCGCAGACACAGCTGAGGAAAACGCGCAAGTTGATCTGCCAGCGCCAGGGCTCCCTCTAGAGCCGCTCCCGGTTCGGTCAACCGATTGGCGAGACCCATGGCTTTTGCTTCATCGCCCGATACGCCGCGCCCGGTAAGAATCAGATCCATGGCATGACTCATGCCGATTAATCGCGGCAGGCGAATGCTGCCGCCGTCGATCAACGGAACGCCCCAGCGGCGACAGTACACGCCAAACACGGCGTCTCGGGCGGCTACGCGCAAATCACACCATATTGCCAGCTCCAGACCACCAGCCACGGCATGGCCTTCCACAGCAGCGATGACCGGTTTGCTGAGCAGCATTCGTGACGGGCCCATCGGTCCGTCGCCGTCCATCCGGACCCGATTGCCATCGCCAGCAGAAACAGCTTTGAGATCGGCACCCGCGCAGAAGGTCCCCCGGGCGCCCGTGAGGATCGCAACGTAGCTTTCGTCATCGTCGTCGAAGCGTCGAAACGCTTCGGCAAGCTCCTCCGCGGTCGCGCCATTCACGGCGTTCCTCACCTCGGGTCGGTTGATCGTGATGACAGTGGTCTTGCCGTGTTTTTCAATATTGACGTTCATGGGTCGTTCCTGCCTCCAAGTCACATACAGATGCCGCGTAAAGAAGCGGTGTATATTAGCCACGTCGTAGAAGAATAAAGGCAACTCCCGGAACAATCATGCGCGTTTCAGAGCCACGGGTAGCCCCGCTGGAAGAAGACCAATGGAGTGCCGCGGCTCGCGAGGTTATGCAGCCGTTTCTCGGCCAGGATCGCATTTTCAACATATTCAAGACGCTCGCCAACCATCCTGCCCTCATGCGTCGGTGGATGGTGTTTGCCAATCACATTCTGGGAAAGTCGACGCTCGCTGTACGCGCGCGTGAGCTCGTCATTCTGCGCATCGGGTATCTGTGTCAGTCCGGTTACGAATGGGGCCAGCATGTGCTCATTGCGAGAGGTGCGGGGATGAGTGACGCAGAGATCCGCTCGGCTAAAACCGGGCCGGACACTCCCGGGTTGGCCGAGTTCGATCGGCTGCTGCTGCGGGCCACCGATGAGCTGCACGCTGATGCCCACGTGAGCGATGCAACCTGGGCAGGGCTCTGCGAGCACCTGTCCACCGAGCAGCTGATGGATCTCGTGTTTACCGTAGGTCAGTACAACCTGGTCTCCATGGCGTTGAACAGCTTCGGCGTGCAACTCGACGAGGGCCTGCCCGGATGGGACGTCTAGACGACAAGATCGCCATCGTCGTCGGCGCGGGTCAGACCCCGGGTCAGACCATCGGTAACGGACGCGCCACCTCCATCCGCTTTGCCGAGGAGGGCGCGCGTGTCATGTTGGTGGATCGCGACGAAATGTCTGCGCTTGAGACGCTGGCGATGATGCGTGAACGCGGCGGTGAGGGGAGCGTGTTCGTTGCCGATGTGACCAGCGAGGCGGAATGTGAGGCCATGATTGGCGCCTGCGTGGATCGCTACGGTCGCATCGACATTCTGCACAACAATGTCGGAATCGGTGCAGGCGATCGCGGCGCTGCCAGCGTAACCGAGGAAGTCTGGGACCGGATCTTTACCACCAACATGAAAGCCGTCATGTTTACCTGTAAGCACGTGTTGCCGATCATGCGTGAGCAGGGCAGCGGTGCGATCACCAACATCTCCTCGGTTGCCGCCGTCTGTGCGGTTGGCCTGACCGCGTATAAAGCATCCAAAGCTGCGTTGAACGCATACACCCACGCGCTGGCGACGGGCAACGCACGCTACGGAATCCGTGCCAACGTGATAATGCCCGGTTTGATTAACACGCCCATGGCCATCGAAGGCAACGTCGCGCTCGGCAACGATCGCGACGAGGTCATTGCCCGGCGCGACGCCCAGGTGCCACTTGGGGCGAAAATGGGAACCGGTTGGGATGTGGCCAACGCGGCCTTGTTTCTAGCCTCTGACGAAGCCGGCTTCATCACCGGCGTGTGCTTGCCGGTGGACGGTGGGCAGGCCGCAAAAATTGGTTAGCAACCACCCATAGAAACGCCGGCGAGAAGGTTGATGGCAAGCGATGCAATGCGTGAGATGGCTGAGTTCATGCGGATGAAGCCGGCGTTCGAAGTCGACATGTCGATCGAGGGTTTCTGGAGTCAGCCTGGGAGGGCGAGACATGAGGTTTGTGTTCGGTTTGTTGAAGGGGTTGGTGTACGTTGCGGTCGGCCTGGCGCTGGCCGTCATGCTGTTTGTCTTCGGCACGCGATTCGCGGACGGTCCTTACGGAATTATCCCTGGGGGTCAGTTCGCGTCCGGGGAGCGCTACGTCGGTTCCGAACCGGATTGGTCGTTCGTAAAAGACCGACAGGAAGTCGAGTTTCAGCTGATGGATCCGGGGCGCTCGAGAACCACCTGGATCGTCGAACATGAAGGCCGAATCTACATTCCTTGCGGGTACATGAACTCGACCTGGGGCCGGTTGTGGAAGCAGTGGCCCATCGAGGCCGAGCAGGATGGGCGCGCCGTATTGCGGGTGGATGGGGTGCTCTACGATCGCCAGCTGGTGCGGATCAGGCAGGGAGAGCAGTTGCCCATGCTGCTTGCCGAGCTGGGGCGCAAATACCTGTTTGGTGACACGAGGATGTCGGTTGAAGACCAGAATCGAGCCCTCACGGACGGGCTGCAGCGGATTGCGGACGGCTCGTTGTGGATTTTTGAGCTGGCGCCTAGAGCGTAGAGACATCAGGTAGTTTGACGTAATTTACTTTACATAATTCGCGTCACAGCGTTTTTTCTCTCTGCTATGAGGAAACGCTGAAGAAACAGCCAAACCCAAGTCTCAAATTGCAGCCTAAATTGTGTAGATAGGTAGCTGGTTTGTCACCTACCGTAACAAAGTGGTTGACTGCCGAGGTATGATTCTGGAACATTGGTGAAGCTGCGACACAAAGGATATTAGGGCCTCATGAGTCGCAAAGCGCGCTCTCAAGGATAGAGAAGGCCACCAAAATGGCAGCTGTGATGTTTACATGACAGGGGGTGTCGCCGGTATATGTTGTACGTAAACGGGCTCATCGGATCCATTTTCATTCTGATAACGCTGCTGCACGTTCCGCATCCTATGCCATTTTCCTGGGTTCCCTACCTGGGTGCCGCGGCGCTTGCGCTGATCACGCTAAAACGTGAGATCAGCGACATTATCTCCCGAGCCCTGGCCGTGATCACTACGCTCACGATGTTCTTCTTCTTTGCCGGATTCTTCGTGGTTGTGCCAAGGCTTGCAGAGGGTTGGTATTCACACCAGGAAGGTTGGGACGCCGTCTGCCTGCTGCTGGGCGCTTTCGCCATGATCCCCATCCTGTCCGAATACAGCTGCCGTTTGAAGGCAGACTGTCTTGAGGCTAGAGCCGATCGCCGGGCCTTTTTCTCCGTGCCGAGCCACATCCGCCCCCACAGATAAGCACTTCGCTCCATTTTCGCCCTGTGACCCAGTTCATGTTCTCCGGTCAACGGTTATGCCGCTGGCACGTTGGGAACCCTACTGCTGGTGCTATGTCCGCTGACCGGGGACTGTCCGCGCTGGCCTGGTCAGCCTACGGCTGCGCGCACCTTGGGCATGATGTCCGTCAGATAGGCGTCCAGAGCCTCTTCATGCCACGGTGCGCGTAGCGCAATGTTGATCTCGTCTGCGCCGGCTGCCACGTACTCCATGATGCGATCCACGGCATCATTCGGCGTGCACAACAAAGCACCCTCGGCCACCCGGTCCGCCATTTCCCCCCAATCGTCCTTGAGGGCCTCGCGTTGTCGCTGCAGATCTTTGTCATCCATGCCGAGGTTGAACATAACGTTTGCTGCACGTTTCAATGAGTTCGGATCTCGCGATTCATCTTCACACCAGTGATTGAGTACCTCGTTGACGCGCGCGAACTCCTGGGGCGACAGGTAGGCGGCGTTCCAGCCGTCGGCAAAGTCGGCAACCAGCTTTAGGGTACGCTTTTCGCCAACGCCGCCGATCCAGATCGGCAGCCGCTCCTGAACCGGTTTGGGTAGGCAGCTCGCGTTGTCCACCTGGTAGTGTTTGCCCGAAAAATTGGTTCGATCCTGGGTGAGCATCTGCCGAATGATCTGGGCGGCCTCCTCGAGCATGTCCAGCCGCGTGCCGATGTCGGGGAACGGAAAACCGTAGGCCGATGCTTCCCAGACGTGCCAGCCGGCGCCGAGTCCGAGCTCGAAACGACCACCCGTGATGTGGTCAAGGGTCGTCGCCGCTTTGGCGAGCAACGCGGGATTGCGGTAACCAACATAAAAAACCAGGCAGCCGATGCGGGCATTGCGCGTCTCCGCGGCAAGCGCCCCCAAGGTCGTCAACGCTTCGAAGTGGGGTTCGGTACCGCCCTTTGGCGGCGCTTCGTAGAAATGATCCCAGGCCGAGATCCAGTCGACGGCGTTGCTGTCGAGTTTGCGCCACAGCGAACGCATCGCGTCCATCGTCATGTTCTGTTGACCAACATGGACACCCAGGGAAATGCTCATTCCGACTTCTACCGTATACTCCGTGCGTCGGGAGGATACATGAGCGAGGGCGGGAAAACCGCCCTCCCAATGGGAGCGGGAGGGAGAACGATGCCATGCACCCAAGCAAACGGCATCAGGATCCACTACGAGGTTGGCGGATCGGGACAGCGATTGGTATTCATCAGCGGCACGGGTGGTGATCTTCGCAATCGACCTAATGCTTTCGACGGTCCGTTGGTCGCTGAATTTGAGGTCCTAAGCTACGATCAACGTGGCCTTGGCCAGACCGATAAACCCGCCGTGGAATGCTCGATGGCTGACTACGCCGACGATGCGGCGGCGTTGCTTGACGTGCTGGATTGGGGCACCGGACCGGTCATGGGCGTCTCTTTTGGAGGCATGGTGGCTCAGGAACTGGCGCTACGGTATCCGGAAAAGGTGACGGCTGTGGTGCTCGCTTGTACCAGTGCGGGCGGGGAGGGCGGTGCATCATACCCGCTGCAGGACCTTGCCGATCTCGATCCTGAGGCCCGGCTTGCGCGGCATCTGGCGCTTTCCGACGTGCGACGAACACCTCAGTGGCAAGCCGCTAACCCGGAGCGCTGGTTGCAGCTGGCCGAGATTGCTCGTCGTGCCCAGCGCAGCGATCGCGACCAAGGCGGTGCAGCGCGCCAGCTTCAGGCGCGAGCTGGGCACGATACCTGGGATCGCCTCGCACAGCTCGAAATGCCCGTGCTGCTGGCGGGTGGCGAGTATGACGGCATTGCAGCGCCTGCGAATATGGCTGCGATGCACACACGTATTGCGGGTTCTGAGCTTACGATGTTTGCCGGTGGGCATCTGTTTCTCGTCCAGGACAAATCCGCGTATCCCTATATAATTCAATGGCTTAAGCGCCGGACAAAAAAAAATTAGGCAGTTGGTCGGAACTCTTACGCCGAATATCGGACAAATCCTGGAGAGAACTGAGCCTTCTGCTATAACTATGCGTGAAGGATGTGCGGAAACTATGCGTGAAGGATGTGCGGAGAATCTCCACGACGATCGGTTTTAAAGTGCCCCGGCGGCAAAATCCCCTTCCCTCCCCAATCCCTTGTCGCCGGGGTTCTTTTCCCCTTCAGTCGATTCGCTTGACGTTGAATCCGCGGTGGATGATCAGCCAGCGGCTCACGCCGAATAAAGTCAGGTGCAAAACGATCACGGTGAGGAATCCCCACAGGATGGGTGCTCGTCCGTGAGGACCAACCAGATAAATGAATGCGATAACGGCCAGACACCGAGTGCTGATCCGAACGACGGCGGCCGTGGTGTCGGTATCGTCGATCAGGGAAAACGGCGCGGCAAGGGCCCACACGGCCAGCGGCAGGCTGGCCAGAAATACCAGCACGCTCATTGGACCACCTCAATCCGGCCTTCGCTGGCAAACACCCTGACCCGTTGTCCCGTCTTAAGTCGGCGTGTGCAGGCTTCAACATCGACCAGGCAGGGTATCTGGTATTCGCGCGCGACGGTTCCGGCGTGGGAGAGGTAGCTTCCCACCTCGACGATGATGGCAGCGGCGCTGGGAAACAACGGCGTCCAGGCGGGGTCGGTGTACGGTGCGACAAGGATTTCCCCGGGGTCGAGATCCGCGCTCACGGTCGGGTCCAGAATCACTTTTACGATACCCTCCGCGTAACCCGGACAGGCACATTCGCCCTGCAGCTCGCCGGTGGCCTGTCCGCCTAGGGGTGAACGTTCCGGCAATTTCAGATTGAAGCTCTCCTGGGGCAGTACCCGGGATTCCCGCTGATGGCGTTGACGTCGTTCGCGGATGGTGGGTTCCACCTCCTGCCACGATCGTTTGCCCTCGTCGAGCGCTTTGGCTTCGTCCCAGTGGAGGAAAAAGATATCGTCCGGACAGCGCAGGCGACCCTGCTCGATGAGGTGTTGCTCCATGCGCTTGAGCTTGGTGCGTACCGCGGCAAAAACCATGGTGTGGTAATGGCGGGTGTTCTCCCGCCATGTCACGTAGTAACGAATTCGCCGGATCAGATAGTCGGCCCACCAACGTTGCCAGCGCCTGGCGAGCGCTTGATGCAGCTCGTCCTGGGCCGCCAGGCGCAGGCCATAAGGGTCGCTTGTGCGAACGCTGTCGGACTTGAGGTAGTTGCGCAGCATCATCAGCACCGCGCTGGGGTCCTCCTGCCAACGCGGCGTGATCAGATCCATTTCTTTGATGCAGCGGTGACCGAAGCGGGTGAGAAAGGCTTGTAGGGCAACGATGAAGGGGTGGTTCTGTGGCAGTTCGGCCAGAGCTAGGGCCAGTTGCTCGGGGGGTTTGTCCAGCAATGCTCTGCGTAGCTCGACGTCTTCTCCGGCCTGCCTGGCAAGCATGCGAACCTGTTCCACCATCTGCCGCGACAGCATATCTTCGTGGCCTGTGCACACCCGCGTAATGACACTCTGATCGAGCGTTGGCGCGAAACGTTTCAGAAGCGCCTGCAGCGCACCCAGCAACCCGAAATAGCGACCAGCCGAGACGTTGACTTGAAATACCTGGTGCCAGATGGGTGCAAAAAAATTTCGCTGGAGGAACAGGCGCTGAAAGGTTGCGAGTGCATCGTAGTCCGCGTTGTCACGCACGTTCCTGGTCAACGTTGCGAATGCCGAGAGTGTCTCCATGCGTACGTTCGCGGTTCGATGCCAGAAGATTCCGTTGCTGAGGTAGAACCCGGCCAGTAGTCCCAGCGACGCTGGTAAGCGGCGCCAGTCGATCCCCGCCTTGGGACTGCCGCCACGCAGCAACAACAACTCGCCCAGTTCGGCTTCGCTGAGCTTCAACGGGATCAACCACTGCAGTTGATCGACGTTGATGTACAGGCGCCCGCGAATGAACTGGCCGAGCGGCGGCAAGACCTGGCTGAACAGATCCACGGTCATGGGTGTGAAGGGTTCGTGGAAGTTCTCGGCCAGCGGTTTGAACAGCACCCAGCGGCCGGAAATTTCGAGGGGCTCGGGCGCTCTGGCGGACGCGGTGATCGCGCGGCTCTGCAGGATGTAAAGAGTGTCGTCCTGGTAAGCCCACTCAACGTCCTGGGCTGAGCCGAACAGCTTCTCGGCGCGCTTAGCCAGCGCGATAATGGCTTCGACTTCTTCGGGCTGCAGGCATGCCACGCGTTGCTGATGAGCCGGTACCGGCTCCAGCCGGCTGCCGAGGGGATTGTCGAGGTTTTCGGCCACCTTGAAGCGTTTGCGGCCGATTCGGGTTTCGCTGATCTTGTTGTCTGGCCCGATGAAAAATCGATCGGGCGAAACGCGGCCGTCGACCAACGCGGCTCCGAGGCCCCAACTGGCTTCTACCAGGCTATGCTCGGGATACTGTCCGGTAGGATCAGCCGTAAAACACACGCCGGAGCGTTCGGCCTGGATCATGCGTTGCACGATAACGGCCATTGCGAAATCTTCTGGCCCCAGTGCGCGGTCTGCTTGTCTGACTCGATAGGCTCGCGCGCTGTCTGACCACAACGACAGCCAGCAATTCATCACCGCGCGAACGAGGTCGTCACGCGTGACATAGTAGTAGGTGGAGTGTTGGCCGGCGTAGCTCAGATTCACGCCGTCTTCGCCCAGAGCCGAACTGCGTACGGCCACGGGCTGCTCGCGTTCACCCGTCAACGCTTGCAGGGCGGCGTCGATCTCTTTGGCGAGTTCAGGCGAGAACTCCGGACGCGCAGGCCGCACGTGCGGATCGCAACCTTCGAAGTGGCTATGGAATGCGTCGACGTTGATGACGAACGCTTCGGGTACGGGAAACCCGGCCTGGTTGAGACGGCTCAGCTGCGCGGCTTTACCACCTACGAGCAGTGGATCCTGAGAAGCCGGGCTTTCCAACGCCATGACCCACTCATTCATTTTCGGGGCCGGCTGGGTGTGGTGCGCATGCGCATGGCGCGGAATGGTACGCAGGTCGCCTGTGCTAAGACAACAATTGCACGCTCACGCGCGGAGTTGAATCCCCTCAATCAGCCCCACGCCAAGGCCGTGCGACCCCTACGCTGTCGCGCTTGACCTCCTCGACATGCGCTCAAACCATGCGTGAACATTCTCATTGCTTTCACCGTACGGCTGCCCGACGGTATTTCCGAACGCCAGGAAGCAGTAGAGCAGAACGTCGGCCAGGCTGATCCTGTCGCCGCAGACGAATTCGCGGCCGTCCATGAGGCCGTCCAGCCAGGTGATCTTTTCAGCGGCGATACGCTTCATGCCCTTGGAGGCTTCGGGCAGCGTTGTGATGCGATCTTTGAACATCGCCAGGCCCTCGCCGAACCGAAAACCGTTGCCCATTGGTTCGCAGATGTTCAGGTCGATGCGCCGAGTCCACATCCTGGTCTCGGCGCGCTCCTCGGGCGTGCTGCCCAGCAGTGACGTTCCCGGGTTGGACTCGTCGAGGTATTCGCAGATGGCCGTGATTTCGGAGATGTACTCGTCGTTGTCGAGTTGCAGGCAGGGTAGCTGACCGGTGGGATTCCTCTCCAGGTAAGGGCCCTGGCGGTTTTCGCCGGCCATGATATCGACTTCGACGGTATCCAGGGTGATGCCGCGTTCGGCTGCGAACATACGAACGACCTGGGGGTTTGGACCTACGGAATTGTAGAATTTCATGGGTGCCTCCCGGGCAGAATGGAATGCGAATTGTAGGTATCAGTGGCGGCTTGTGCCAGGATATCCAAACAGGCCGGCCGCAGCGGTACCGATTAGGCCACGTGGAGATCGGGTGGCTACCATTCGCCTACATTCGCCATATCCTGCCACGGTGCGGCCGGAGCGAGGGGGGCTCCCTTCTGCAGCAGTTCCACCGAGATGCCGTCGGGCGAGCGAATGAATGCCATGTGGCCATCTCGTGGGGGGCGGTTGATGGTGACACCCGAATCCCTCAGATGCTGGCACAGCGCGTAGATGTCATCGACCTGATAGGCGAGATGACCGAAGTTGCGGCCACCATCGTAGGGTTCCGGGTCCCAGTTGTGGGTGAGTTCGACCTGAGCATCTTCGTCGCCAGGTGCAGCTAGAAATACCAGCGTGAATCTGCCCGCCTCGTTGTCGTAGCGGCCCATCTCGGTGAGGCCGAGTTTGTTGCAGTAGAAGTCGATCGAATTATCGAGATCGGTCACCCGGACCATGGTGTGCAGGTACTTCATGGGAGTTCCTTTTTCCGCTTGTGGTTCTTGATGGCTTGTTAGCTGAACTGTGTCACCTGCATCATACCCTCAAGGCAGCGGCCACAGGCCCAGACGAGCAAAAAAAAGCCCCGCGAGAGCGGGGCTAGCCATTTGGTCATCACAAGGTCTATGGAGAGTTGAGTTTGTTGGCCTCGGTCAGAGTGTTGCGAGCGAAATCAGACTCAGCATCACGGTAAGAAGCGCACCGAGGAGTAGTGCGCTCTCGCCCATAGTCAACTGACCCTGGTCGCTATGAGCGGTTATCGCAACCGCTCGCGGCATGTGCGCATGGGGTTGTATACGCTTGCCCTCCAACCACTCGTCCTCAGTCTCAACAACACGGTGATATCTTAGGGATCAACTGTGAATTCAGGGGTTAGGGATAGTGGAATCAATATGGAGAGCAAACCCCAGTAAAAATGGTACCTGTGGGCGATATTTCCGATTTGCTGACCGTCCCTTGCGTAGAGAACGTGGTGGTTTTTCTAGCGGTCGTATCGCTCAAGGTAGCCTCTGGCCCCCTCCAGATAGCCAGGGTCATTGCGCATCTGTGTCGGGTGGCCCCAGGCACGCCTGCCGGTCGCTAGATGTCGTCAGTTGCGCGCGTCGGAGTAGTCGTTGCGTTTGTGCACGTCGTCCACCATCCAGCCCAGATGATTCAGCCCGGTATCGTTGCCATAGGGCGTGCGCACGAGCCTGGTGGGTACGGTTTGAATTGCGACGTAAAACTCGTCGTTACCGACATGGCGCCAGGGTCGGCCGTGCCCGTCGAGGCCTGCGCCGCGAACGCGAAAGTCGGGCATTGCGCATATTATGATGAATCGGGTTGTTGCTTCGGCACCGTGACCGAAATGTCGGCGTGTTCGAGTTTGCTCAAGACCGGCTCGGCCATCTTGCGTCAATTTAGAAATAAAAATATTTCTCAATTAAGCGGATGTCCATCTTATTTTTAAACTTTTTTGTTATAAAATTGACCGTTCTTAAGATGTCGGATGCTCTCTTGGACCCTGTAACAGATCCTGTATTGGAGATGGATCGTACCTCCGATCGTTTGCTCATTCTTCTGAAAACCCGCGGCGGTCTGACCACCAAAGCCCTGGCGGCGGCGCTCGATATCAGCGTACCTGCGGTTCGTCAGCACCTGCGTGGTCTGGGTACGCTGGTCGCGATGGAGGAGCGCCGCGCCGGTGTTGGCAGACCGCCTCAGGTATGGCGGCTCACCGAAGCGGCCCAGAGCCGCTTTCCAGATACCCATGGCGAGCTTACCGTTCGTCTGATCGAGTCGATTGAAGGGGTGCTCGGCTCGGCTGCGCTCGACAGGGTCATCGACGATCGCTTTGCGCAGATGCTGCAATCGTATCGGCAACGCCTGGACGGCGTGAGTTCTGTGGGCGGAAAGCTCCGGCGCCTGGCTGCTATCCGTACAGAGGAAGGGTACATGGCTGAGGTGCAACGCCATGACGATGGCTGGCTACTGATCGAAAACCATTGTCCGATCTGTGCTGCCGCGACCCGTTGTCAGGGGTTTTGCCGCAATGAGTTGGCGCTGTTCCGATCGGTTTTAGGTGATGACGTCAGCGTGGAACGCGTGGAGCATCTGCTGGATTCTGCGGACCGCTGTGTCTACGCGGTGCGAGCTTAGTCGTTGCGTGCGTCCTCGGTTTGTCGGGCACGCTCCGTCGCCGCTTCGGTCATGGCCTTGGCGGCCGCCTTGGAACGTTCCAGGGCTTTTTGCTGAGCGGAAAGGAAATGCTCGCCGTCGGCTTTCTTTTTGCTTTGAGAATCGCCACCGCAGCCCGCGACAGCCAAGAGACAGGTCACGAGGAAAAGTGCCTTGGCGCCGTTACGTATGTGATTAGCCTTCACCATAGCCTCCGGTTATTCGGGCTGGTCCGGTGGGGTTGCCCACAACGCACCTGCGCTGTCTTGATGATAGCGCCAACCCAGTTCATCGAGTAGGCCGCGTAGGTCTGCAGGAGAAACGTTCAACAGCTCCGACAGCTCTTGCTGATTGAGCACCGCCACCCGCTTGCGCCGTCCCTTGCGGCGCCGATGCAGAGGCCTGATCCTGAAATCCGACATATTTGCCCCTTCCGATACATATCTGCAGATACTGTACATATATACAGTATCGACGACAAGCTGCGGATAGAAGCGACTGCATGGCCATCAGGTCTGCTGGAGATATTCGCTTGGCTGAATTCACCTACGCAGCACGCAGCGGATGACAGGGCCTCGTGCTACTCCGACAATAGGAGCGCGAGGAACATCGATCTAGAAATCCAGCCATAAGCGCACCAACAAGACGTGGAAGTACTGCAGTTACTCATTAGCGGCATCTCTCAGGGCTGTGTTTACGGCCTCATTGCGCTCGGATTTGTGCTGATCTACAAGGCCACCGAGATGGTCAACTTCGCCCAGGGCGACATCATGATGCTGGGCGCGTTCGTCGCCGTGACCCTGGTCAATGTCATGGGTGTGCCTTTCTTCTGGGGAGTTCTCGGCACCCTGGTGATCATGGCCATTGTTGGAGTGCTGCTCGAGCGGCTGTTGCTGCGGCCGATGATCGGCCAGCCGCACTTTGCCGTGCTCATGCTGACCATTGGCCTGGGCTTCATCCTGCGTGCTGTAGCCGGGGCGATCTGGGGCAACGAGCCCCGCGCACTGAACACACCTTACGTTGGCAAGGTCATCCGCATGGGCGAGTTGGTGGTTGGCTACGAAAACATCGCCATCGTGGTAGGTACGGCCCTGTTATGCGCGCTGTTGTACCTGTTCTTCCGTTTTACGCGGCTTGGCGTCGCCATGCAGGCGGCGTCGCAGAATCAGCTGGCGGCCTACTACGTCGGCATCCCGGTCAAGCGGATCTGCTCGCTGGTCTGGGCACTGTCCGCTGTAATCGCTGCGTGCGCGGGCATACTGACGGCGCCTGTATCGCTCATCGACCCACTTATGGGGTTCGTCGGCATCAAGGCATTTGCCGCGGCGATCGTGGGTGGATTTGGCAGCTTGCCAGGTGCGATTCTGGGCGGGCTGCTGGTCGGCGTGACCGAACAGTTTGCTGGCTTGTACCTGCCGCCCGGATTCTCCGAGGTGAGTGCGTACGTACTGCTGCTTGTCATACTCATGGTTCGCCCCGCAGGGCTTTTTGCCACCATGCAGCTCAAAAAAGTATAGAGCCCCGCTTATGCGCTTCGTTCGCAAGACTCACTACGTCCAGGATATCAATATCATCAAGCACGGCGGCCAGCGTTTCTGGTACGGGCTGTTGGCCGTTGTGGTGGTGCTTGCGCCGCTCGGACTCGATCGTTTCTACCTCGGCGAGCTGTCCCAGGTGTTCATCTACGCCATTGCGGGCATCGGTCTGATGCTGCTGATGGGCTATACCGGCCTGGTGAGCCTGGGGCATGCCGCATTTCTCGCGATCGGCGCTTACTGCCATACGTGGTTGCTGGGTCACGGCGTGCCCTTCCCGGTCTCGTTGTTCATCGCGACACTGTTCACGGCCGGCGTTGGTGGCATCGTCGGGATTCCGGCTCTGCGCATGACGGGCATCTACCTGGCCGTTGCTACCCTGGCGTTTGCGGTGATCGTGGAGCAGGTGCTCATGCACTGGGAATCGGTTACGGGTGGATTCCGCGGTATGGCCGTGCCCAAGGCGGAAATTCTGGGGTGGAATATCACCAGCCCCACGTCGTTCTACTATGTGTGTCTTGGCCTGTTGACGGCGGGGTTACTGGTGGCGCTCAATCTGCTGCGTAGCCCGTCGGGCCGCGCCATGATCGCGGTTCGAGATTCCGAGACCTCCGCCCAGAGCATGGGCATTCACATCAACCGCACGAAAAACCTCGCATTCACGATATCGGCGGGATTTACCGGCCTCGCAGGCGGCTTGTTTGCGCATAAGATCGGCTACCTGGCGCCGGATGCTTTCACCTTGCTTACTTCAATTCAGTTGCTGCTCATGGTGGTGGTTGGCGGTCTGGGGTCCCTGCACGGGGTAGTCTACGGCGCCATCTTCATCGGCCTGCTGCCCCAAGCCATCGCGATCTTTCGCGACGTGGTGCCGCCGGCGGTATCTCAATTACCGGGCCTGGAGCCTGGCATATTTGGCCTCATTCTGGTGCTGTTCCTGATCTACGAGCCGCAGGGAATCTACGGCCGTTGGCTGAAGATACGATTGTACTTCGAAGAGTTCCCCCTGTATCGAAAGGCGACCCACAAGCGCCAGAAGAGCTACCTCAGAACCGAGCGGCTGCGATGAGCCTGCTGGTCGCAAACAACATTGCGGTGAGCTTTGGCGGTATCAAGGCGGTTCACGATCTGAGCTTTGCGGTAGACGCGGGTGAAGTGTTCAGCATCGTCGGGCCCAACGGCGCGGGTAAAACGACCATCTTCAACCTGATCAGCCGCATCTACGACATGGACGAAGGCACGCTCAACTTCAATGGTGCGGACATCAGCCATGTACCTGCCCATGCGATCGCAGAGATGGGTATCGCCCGAACGTTTCAAAATACGGAGCTGTTCGACCGGGAAACGGTATTGAAAAACCTGTTGATCGGTTGTCATGTGCATCGCCGCACCAACATCGTTCAGGAGCTGGCGTTTTTGCCGTCCGTGAAAGCCCAGGAGCTGGCGTTTCGCAAGCAGGCAGAGGATGTCATCGACCTGCTCGATCTGCAGAACTATCGCGATCAGGTCATCGGAAATCTGCCCTATGGGGTGCGCAAAATGATCGAGATCGCCAGGGCGCTTTGCGTGCAGCCGAGGCTCCTACTGCTCGATGAGCCTTCGTCGGGACTGAATCCTGAAGAGACCGAAGACCTCTCGTTCTGGCTGGAAGACATCAACGATGACCTGGGGATCACCATCATCATGGTAGAGCACGACATGAACCTGGTGTCGCGCGCATCGGATCGGGTCATGGCGTTGGCCGATGGTGTTCTCATCACGATCGGTACACCGGCAGAGGTACAGAACCATCCTGAAGTGCTGCGCGCGTATATGGGAGACTGATGTTGAGCGCTCTGTTAGAACTCAAAAACATTGAGACTTACTATGGCCCAGTCATGGCCATACGCGGGATCAGCATGGAAATCCCCGAGGGCAAGATCGTCTGTGTGCTCGGGGCCAACGGTGCTGGCAAAACTACGGTGCTGAAGACCATCAGCGGCGTGATGGACCCGCAGAAAGGAACGGTGCGCTACAAAGGAGAAGAGATCCAGGCTCGGGATCCAGATTGGGTGGCGCGCAAAGGGATTGCCCACGTGCCCGAGGGGCGCGAGGTGTTTCCGTTTCTCTCGGTGGAGGACAACCTGCGCATGGGTGCCTTCTCCCGTCGGGATTCCCACATTGGTGAAGATCTCGAACTCGTCTACGGCTACTTCCCGATTCTGCGCGAGCTTTACCGGCAGCAGGCGGAGTATCTTTCGGGCGGCCAGCAACAGATGCTCGCGATCGGCCGCGCGCTCATGTTGAGGCCACGGCTGATGCTGCTTGATGAGCCGTCACTGGGTCTAGCGCCTCGGTTGGTACACGAAATCGCAGAGATCATTGTTCGAGTGAACAAAGAGCAATCGGTAACGATGTTGCTGGTCGAACAGAATGCGAAGATGGCGTTAAATATCGGCGACTACGGTTACGTGATGGAGATCGGCCGTATTGTGATGGAAGACACCTGTGAACGGCTGCGGAACGCAACCGACATCAAGGAATTTTATCTGGGCATGAAGGATGAAGGTGTGCGCGGGAGCCGGCGTTGGAAGCGGAGGAAGACCTGGCGATGAGCGGGCAGAGCATTGATGGTTGCAGCACTGTTTCGAAGCTGTTCTGGAAGCGGGTACAGCAGCTGCCCGACAAGATTGCCCTGCGGGAAAAGGACTTTGGTATCTGGAACGAATATACCTGGGCCGATTGGGGCGAACAGGCGCGCCTGGTGGGGCTCGGATTGAAGGCACTGGGTCTCGTACGTGGCGATGTGTGCGCGGTTGCGACCCACGTCAACAAGGAGTGGTTGTTCGCCGACCATGGGATCATCGGGGTGGGCGGGGTCGTCAACGGTGTATACCCGACGGACGCTTCCAATCAGGTCGAGTACCTGGTCCGCGACAGCGGCGCCCGATTCTACTTTGCCGAAGATGAAGAGCAACTCGACAAGGTGCTTGAGGTGCGCGGCAACTTGCCGAGCCTCGAGAAAATCATCATTTTCGACATCGAAGGGTTGCGTAGGTTTACCGACGAGCAGTGTATGAGTTTCGATGCTCTGTTGGCGCTTGGCAGGGAATACGCGAGACAACATCCGGATCTGTGGGATCAGGAGGTGGCGGCCGCGTCTCCGGAAGATCTGCTGATGCTCACCTACACCTCGGGCACCACTGGCGATCCCAAGGGAGCGATGATCAGCCACCGCAACATGATCTTCATGATGCGCAACCTGCAAAGAATGTACGGTCTTACTCCAAGTGATGAGCAACTCGGCTTTCTGCCAACCGCCCATGTGGCGGCGCAGATGTTTTACAACTTTGCGGTCCTCGAATCGTGTTGCGTCATCAATTTTGTCGAGCAGCTTGAAACCACAAATCAGGATCAGCAGGAAATTGCACCCACCGTTCACTTTGCAGTACCAAGAGTCTGGGAGAAACACCACTCCCATGTAACCATTAAGCTAAAGGAAGGAACCGCGTTGGGGCGCTGGGCGTATGAGGTTGCCATAAAGATCGGCGCGTGGGTGGCCGATGCGAAGAAGCGCGGCGAATCACCGTCGCTGCTTGCCTCACTGCTATATCGAGTCGTCGACCCTCTGGTGCTCAAGAACATTCGGGTTCTGCTGGGCATCGATAACTGTCGCTGGCTGTCTACCGGTGCCGCGCCTATTGCGCCGGAGTTGATCGACTGGTTCTGGGCGCTCGGCACGCCCATGTATGAAGTGTATGGCCAGACCGAGTGCACCGGGCTTGCGACGGCAAATTGCCCCGCCGACTTCCGGCTCGGAAGCGTGGGCAAACCGGCACAGGAGATTGAAATCGTGCTTTCGGAAGAAGGTGAAATTCTCATCCGTAGCCCCGGGGTGATCCGTGGTTACTGGAACAACCCCGAGAAGACCGCAGAGACCTTTCGACAAGGATGGCTGCATACCGGAGACGTAGGCCGAATCGACGATGATGGGTTTGTGTACGTGATTGATCGGATGAAGGACATCATCATTACGGCCGGTGGCAAAAATATCACGCCCAGCGAAATAGAAAACCAGCTCAAGTTCTCGCCCTACATCACGGATGCGGTAGTGGTGGGCGACCGGCGCCCATACCTCACGTGCCTGGTGATGATCGACCACGAAAACGTGACCAAGTATGCTCAGGATCGCGGCGTGCCGTTCACGAACTATGCAAGTCTGTGTCATACACAGGAGGTGCAGGATCTGGTGGGGGAGGAGATCGAGAAGGTCAACATGAAGTTTGCACGGGTGGAGACCATCAAGAAGTTCCGCCTGATCGACCAGATGCTGGACGAAGAAGATGAGGAGCTCACACCCACCATGAAGCTCAAACGCAAGGTGGTGAACGAGAAGTATGCTGAACTCATCGAGGCAATGTATTAGTGGCAACCGATTGACGAAGAGGTGTGGATGAAAGCTTGCAGGAGCGCGTGGCTAGCGGTGCTTGTGGTTCTGGGTAGTGCTGGTTGCGGCCAAGGCGGCGAGGCCCAAGCTGCGCCGTCGGTGCGCGGCGTGAGCGATGACGAGATCGTTCTGGGTGTGCACACCGACCTCTCGGGGCCCACGGCGATTTGGGGCGTTGGTGCGACTAACGCGGCGCGCATGCGCTTCGATGCGGCGAATGCCGCCGGCGGCATTCACGGTCGGCGCATCCGCTACGTGGTTGAGGATGCGCAATACCAAGTTCCGCGGGCTATTCAGGCGGCCAACAAGCTCATCCACCGTGATGAGGTCCTGGCGATGGTGCTCGCGGTCGGTACGCCCATGAACAACGCCATTATGCCCCAGCAGTTCGAGCAGGGCGTGCCGAATCTGTTTCCGATCACGGGCGCGAGATCCATGGTGGAGCCGTTTCATCGCTTGAAGTTCACACAACGCGGCATTTACTACCATGAGATTCGTGCGGCGGTCAGATATTTCGTTGAGGAACAGGGCAAGACTGCGGTGTGCTCAATCTATCAGGATACCGACTACGGCCAGGAGATTCTCGAGGGGGTGAAAGATCAGCTGGCCTCCATGGGAATGTCGCTGGTAGCCCGGTCGGCTCACAAACCCACGGAAAGCGAATTTACCGCGGCTATTCTCAGATTGAAGAAGGCTGGCTGCGATCTGGTACTCATGGGCACCGTACATCGCGATACGATTCTAGTACTCGCCAGCGCGCGCAAGATGGGTTGGAAGGATGTCGCTTGGGTGGGTAACAATGCGGCGTACGCACAGGTGATCGCTGACTCAGAAAGTTGTCAGGGTTACTACGCCTTCGTGCATATGGCTAAAATCTATGCTGAGGATGAAAAATCCCCTGAGGTACAGGCTTGGTGGGACAAGTATATCGAGCTCTATGGCAAGGAGCCGGACCTGCCCGCCATGGAAGGTTACCGGGGTGCCGACCTGGTTGTTATCGCGCTCGACAAGGCGGGTCGTGATCTTACCGTGGACAGATTGGTGGCGGCTCTGGAGGGGATCACCGACTACCAAGACATCTTCGGTTACAAGGTTTCGTTTTCACCGGAGAAACACAGCGGGGCCACGGAGTCATCGCTGTCGCAGGTGCAAAATGGCCGCTGGGTGACGCTGCAGCAATCCGTTAGTTACTAGTCGGGTATTGCCCGCGCGGACCGCAGCGCTCCTGCGGCTAGATGTTCCGCTCGGCGATACGTTGACGGAAACGCCGTGCGCTTGCTCGCGATCGTTGAATTCCGGTCAGGACAGCCGTCTTGAGAGCTTCAGCGAACGCTTCATTGACTTTTTACCTGCCGGGCTTGGTTCGTAGTACGGACGCTCGCCCTTGATGGTCACACGGTGACCCTTGCGTTCTTCCGGCCAGTAATCCCACAGAGCGAAGTGCTGGGTACAGCGATTGTCCCAGATCGCGATGGCATTTTGCGTCCATTGAAAACGGACCTGGAACTCGGAGCGCTGCTGGTGGTGGTACAACAGGTCCAGCAGCGCACGGCTCTCGTCGGACGAAAGTTCGTTGATGTGCGTGGTGAAGCTTGGATTTACGTAGAGTGCCTGGCGACCGGATTTGGGGTGGGTACGTACCACCGGATGCACCGCGCTCGGGTAGGTCTGGTTAGCGTCTTCCGCTCCTACGTCGGCATAGCGTCCGCGATAGATGTGTTCCGAAGCATGGGTCGCCGTCAAGCCTGTCAGGAAGCGCTGCAGGGTTGGTGACAATGTTTCGAACGCTGCATACATGCTCGCGAACAGCGTATCGCCACCCATGCTGGGCAACACGTGGAGTTGCAGCATGGTCGCCAGCGGCGGCTCTGCGTCGCAGGAAACATCCGTGTGCCAGCCATTACCATTTGCGACCTTGGAATCTTTGTGGGCGTGAATAACCATCAACTCAGGGTAGTCTTCGAGATGTGGTGCAGCCGGATGGATGTGCAGGTCACCGAAGCGGCGAGCGAATTCGATCTGAGTTTCCGGTGGCAGCTCGGGCTGGTCGCGGAAAAATACCACCTGGTGGTTGGTCAACGCCTGCTCGATCAGGGCAAACTCCTGGTCGACTACGTTCGCCAGATCGGCGCCGTGTATTTCGGCGCCGATGACGGGAGTTGAAGGTTTGACGAGAAGCTTCATGGGATTTGCTCGTGTAGTGGTTTCCGTCGTGTGGTCCAGCGTCGCCTCAAACCAGCAACCGATAGGGCGCCTGCAACAGATCACGCACGGAACTAAGGAACTGGGCAGCAGGCGCCCCATCCACGGCCCGATGGTCCCACGTTAGTGACAACCGCATCGCCTGACGCTTGACGGGCACCGCGCCGTCCCACGCGACGTCGTCGCGCAGTCGGTTGATCCCGAGTATTGCCACTTGTGGCGCATTGATAATCGGGGTGAAGGAATCTACGCCGAACATGCCGAGTGCGGAGACCGTGAACGTGCCGCCCTGGAGATCGTCCGGTGTGAGATTGCCGTCTCTCGTTGCGGCAGCAAGGCGCGTGGATTCCTGGGCCAGCGCCTTCATGCTGAGGATGTTTGCGTTCCTGATCACCGGCACGATCAGGCCCTCATCCAACGCCACCGCCATGCCTACATTCACCTCCCCGAGCAAGGTCATCTCGGAATCGCCGAACCGGCTATTCATCAGCGGATGATTTTCAAGCGCTTTCGCCGCAGCACGAATCACCAGGTCGGTGTAGCTGGGACGAATGCCTTCTGCCTCCCATTCTTCGATCAACTGGCCCCTCAGCTTAACGGCGTCATCCATCACCACGTCCATGTCCATGGTGAGCTGGGCCATCGACTGTAAGCTCTCGTACATGCGGGTTGCGATGGTTTTGCGCATGCCGCGGACCGGCACAACTTGGTCCGCTCGAGCGGCTGCGGCGGCGACCGGTTGCGCGGGTGTACGGGCTGCAGTTTCGACATCTTCCTTGGTGATACGCCCGCCAGGCCCAGTACCCACGACGTTCGCCAGATCGACGTCGAGTTCGCGGGCGATTTTTCGTGCCATTGGCGACGATCGACCGCCCCGCTTGGCGCTCACACCGGCGACGGAAGCGGCATTGACGTCGGCTTCAACAATTCTACCGCCGGGACCGGTACCGGTCAGATCGGCGATGTCCACACCCAGTTCACCTGCAAGTCGGCGTGCTGCGCGCGAGGCAAGGACCCGATCGCCGGCGCCTCTTGCCATGGTCTCAACGCGCGCAGCGCCAGCGGGTTCAGGTGTGGCGGCCACGGCTTCGACCGCGGCTTCGGCACCACCAGCCATGGGTAGATCATCGGGTATGGGTTCATCGGGGGCGAATACGAAGCCCACGACATCGCCGGGTTTCATCGTGACCCCTTCTTCCACGATGTGTTTCACGATGCCGGCCACTTCGGCATCAACGTCCAGGTTGACCTTCTCGGTCTCGAGTCGGTAGAGCAACTCACCTACCGCAACGGCGTCGCCGTCGGGTATATACCACTCTTCCACCACACCTTCGGTCATGTTCATCCCGACCTTTATCAGGTATATCTCGGTGGGCATTGCCTTGTCTTCCCCCTAGTATGCGTGTTGTTGGATTGCTGACCGGTCATCCTATCGTGTGAAACAGCCTTTTTCAGCAGCCCGGCGCAGAGTTTTTTCCACGTCGACCACCCACGGACCCGACCTGCTCAGCCTCATCATGGCTCGCTGGCCAGGTTTGAGCACCCGTTCCCGTTCGCCGTCGAAGGCGAGGACGCCGGGGCCTTGCACGGTGATCTCTTCTGCAAAGTTGACCAGGCGATGGCTTGCCACGTGAACCTCACGGTAGTAACCCGGGGCGATCGGGGCGTTCACGCGGCGGCCGTTGCCACCGCGGTCGTTGTCACTACCGAGTTCGAGCAGCAATCCGAACTCTTCCTTATCGCCGAGCGGCGCCAGCAGACCGCCGACAGCCGTCATGCCCACCGCAGCCGGGTCGGCACGCGTCAACAGCACCATTTGCAGCTGCTCCGGCGCCAGCAGCGCCCGCGCGCCAACAAAGCGTTCGTTGCTGAGCACCGCATCGATGAGCGCCACGTCTTCACGCTCACCGTCGACAGCCACCTGGATGACCTTGTGTTGTGTCGACACTTCGTCGAAAGACACCTTTCCTGAAGCGATGAGCCCGGCCGCGGCGCCCGCGATGGTTGCTTCGAGGAGCATGGGAAAGACGTTGTTGGTTCCGGTGGACATCGGGATCAACGGCGCGTCACGCCAACCCAGGGCGAACGCGCGATTGGTACCATCGCCGCCAAGGGTGATCACCACGTCGCAGCCAACGTCTTTCAAGGCTCTGGCGGCGCTTATGGTGTCCAGCGCGTTGGCCATCTGGGTCGCGGCGACGGCCGTGCTCTGCAGCGGGACGCGCAAGTCATCCAGAG
>Ga0114950_10000648_pt1 | contig 24499 bp, 21 predicted proteins | sample N075metaG_FD_83503 | JGI IMG/M metagenome (GOLD analysis project Ga0114950, IMG submission 83503) | Deep subsurface microbial communities from Kermadec Trench to uncover new lineages of life (NeLLi) - N075 metaG | ecosystem: Environmental > Aquatic > Marine > Ocean trench > Sediment | place... | reverse complement strand
GTGCTGAAGAACTCCCGGCCGTGCCTCGAACCACAGCGGGCCGAACTCGGAGTCAATCCGGCGTGACGCTTCCCGACCTCCCCATACGCACCGTCCTCGAGCCCTTGCGCCAAGCGTTGGCGGCGCACACTGCGGCGGTGCTGATCGCGCCGCCGGGCGCCGGCAAGACGACCGTGGTGCCGCTGGCGCTGCGCCAGACGGCGTGGCTCGGCGACAACAAGATCGTGATGCTCGAACCGCGCCGGCTGGCGACGCGGGCGGCGGCGCAGCGCATGGCGAGCCTACTCGGGGAAGAGGTCGGCGAAACGGTCGGCTATCGCATTCGCCGCGACACGCGTGTGGGTTCCGAAACTCGTATCGAGGTGGTCACCGAGGGCATCCTCACCCGCATGCTGCAGTCGGACCCGGCGCTGGACAACGTCGGCCTGGTGGTGTTCGACGAGTTTCACGAACGCTCGGTGCACGCCGACCTGGGTCTGGCTCTGGCGCTGCAGGCGAAGCGGCTTTTTCGTAACGACCTGAGACTGTTGGTGATGTCGGCGACGCTCGATGCAGCACCGGTGGCAGCGCTGCTCGCCGATGCGCCGGTGATCGAAGCCTGGGGGCGGGCGCACCCCGTACAGACACGCTACCGCGAGCGCTCGGTCGACGGCCGTATCGAACCGCTGGTCGCTGCCCAGGTGGCGCGGATACTCCGGGAAACGTGCCCCAACGAAGACTTGGGCGATAACTCTCCGAGCGGCAAAAACCCTTCGGGCAGCGCCCATCCCACCGGCGGCGACATCCTCGTCTTCCTCCCCGGCGCCGGCGAGATCGCGCGTACCGCGGAGCGCTTGGACACCATCGGCCTGCCCGGCAGCGTCGACGTGTACCCCCTCTTCGGCCGCCTCTCACGCCAGCAGCAGGACGCGGCCATCGCCCCCAGCCCGAAGGGACGGCGCAAAGTCGTGCTGGCCACCGCCATCGCGCAGACCTCGCTGACCATCGAGGGCGTCCGCGTAGTCATCGACAGCGGCCTGATGCGGGTGCCGCGCTTCAACCCGGGTACCGGCATGACGGGCCTCGAGACGCTGCGCGTTACCGCCGACGTCGCCGACCAGCGCCGCGGCCGCGCCGGACGCACCGCGCCCGGTGTCTGCTATCGAATGTGGACCGAGAGCGAGCAGCGCGGCCTGGTGCCACAGCTCCGCCCGGAGATCTTCGAGGCCGATCTGGCGTCGCTGATGTTGGAGCTGGCGCTGTGGGGCGCGGAGCCTCAGGAGTTGACCTGGCCCGACCCACCGCCGGCGCCGGCAGCGCAACAGGCGCGGGAGTTATTGCGCGAGCTCGACGCCGTTTCCGCCGACGGCACCATTACGGAGCAGGGCCGACAGATGGCCGGGCTCGGCCTGCATCCACGCTTGGCGCGCATGCTGGTTGGTGCCCGTGACATGAAGCTCGGCCCCTTGGCCTGCGACCTGGCGGCGCTGCTGAGCGAGCGCGGCGTACTCCACCGCGACACCGGCGCCGCCGACGCGGACCTGCGGCTACAGGTCGAAGCCTTGCGACGAGCGCGCCGCGACGGGGCCCGAGGTGCTGCGCCGAGAGACCACAGGCTTCACCGGGGAAGGCTTCGTCGCGCCTTGGAAGAGGCGCGCACGCTGCGTCGCGCCCTGGGCTCGTCCGGCGCTGCGTGCATGCCTGGGAGCCCCGGCGAGGACACCGAGGAGCGCAGCGGCGAGGACACCGGGGAGCGCAGCGGCGCGGACACCGTCGAGCGCACCGGTGAGCTGCTCGCCTTGGCATATCCGGATCGGATCGGCCGGCGCCGGGCGCACCCGACCAACCTGCACCAGGGCGCCCGCTACCTGTTACGCAACGGACGTGGTGCCGAGCTGACCGGCGGCCAAGGCCTGGCGCGGTACGAATGGATCGTCGCCTCCGACCTCGAAGACCGCGGCCGTGACGCCCGTATCTATCAGGCGGCCCCCATCGAGCTGCCGCACATCGAGGCGCTGTTCGCGGCACAGATCGAGGAAGTCGACGACGTTACCTGGAACGCAGAGACGGAGCGCGTGGAGGCAACACGCCGGCGGCAATTGGGCGCGCTGGTGCTCGCCGAAAAGCCACTAGGCAATGTCGACGCGAGCCTGATCGTAGCGGCGTTGCTCGAAGGCGTTCGCGCCTCGGGCCTGCGCGTGCTGCCGTGGAACAAGAAGACGAGCCAGCTGCTGGAGCGGCTCCGTTTCATGCATCACGCCGATGCAAACACTTGGCCCGATGTCTCCGAGAAGGCGCTCATCAACTCGCTGCCCGACTGGCTGGGGCCGTTCCTTTCGGGCATGCGACGGCTCGACGACCTATCGCGGCTCGACCTGGCGGAGGTCCTATGGACGCATATCGGCTGGCAGCACCGCGAGGCGCTCGAAGCGATGGCCCCGACCCATCTCGAGGTGCCGAGCGGCTCGCGTATCCCGCTGGACTACGCCGACCCTCGGGCTCCGGCGCTGGCGGTGCGCCTGCAGGAAGTGTTCGGCTGGTCCGAGACCCCGCGCATCGGCGGCGGCCGGGTGCCCGTTACCCTGCGGCTGCTGTCCCCAGCACAGCGGCCGGTGCAGGTCACCGCCGACCTGGCGAGCTTCTGGAGCGACACCTACTTCGAGGTCAAGAAGGACCTCAAGGGCCGCTACCCCAAGCACTACTGGCCCGACGATCCGCTGAGCGCGAAGGCTACGCGCCGGGTACGCCCTTCGTAAGGGGGGGACCGCATGGATAGTTGCTCCGCCGATGTTATGGTGCGGGCGATGCGATCAACAGCTACCTCTTCGCGAGTCTTGCGGTCGGCGGTGCATCTGGCCTTGGCGCTGGTCGCCGTTCGTATCTGGAACTTGCTGCTTTTCAAGGAGCACCTGGATCGCCCCGGTCTGGTGGCGACCTGGCTCACCGTTGGCTTCGTCCTGGTCATGCTGTCGCGCGGTGTCGCCCGTCGTACGTCTCCGCACCAGCGGAGTCGGCTGCAGAAGCGCTGGGCGGCGATCGAAGGCCCCGACCTCGCCTTCGTAGCAATCTTCTTCCTTCTGTTGTTTCTGTTCCATTGGGGATTTCAGCGGGCCGCCTCGGACGGTCGCGAGTACTTCGTGCAGGTGCGCTCGCTGGTGATGGATGGGGACCTCGACTTCGCCAACGAGAACGCCGTCTTCGGCGTTCGCGGCACCGCCGGCATTTACGCCTTCGGCGCGCCGCTCCTGTGGACACCGTTTTTCGTCGCCGCGCATCTCACCATCGGGGTGTGGAACGTGCTGGGGGCGGGACTAGCGGCCAACGGTTTTGCCAACCCCTATCAACGCGCCATCGGCCTGGGAACGCTGATCTACGGCTTCATCGCCCTGGTGCTCATATACCGGTTGCTGTCGCACTACTTCTCCCGCCGGCTGGCAGCCCTGTCGACGCTGACGATCACCGGCGGGTCCTTCATCCTCTGGTATCTCGTGGTCGACAACTCGATGTCGCACGGCGCCTCGATGTTCGCCGTGACGTTGTTCGTGTACTTGTGGCACGAGAACCGCGACGACGACTCGCTGCGCCGCTGGGCGCTGCTGGGCGCAACCGCCGGCCTCATGGCCATGGTTCGCTGGCAGAACATCTTGTTCGTCGTGTTTCCGCTCGCCGAGGAGCTCGCCAGGCTGCGCCATCGCCGCGGCGAGCGGCTCGGCGAGCGGCTCAAAGATGCCGTTGCGCGGTACGGGGTGTTCGGGGCGGTCTTCCTGCTCGCCTCCTTGCCCCAGCTGATTTTCTGGAAGGTGGTAAGCGGTCGATGGATCGCACCGCCCGCCTCGAGCCACTCGGTGGCGTGGACCGAGCCACAGATCGCCGACGTGCTGTTCAGCTCCGATCGTGGTCTCTTCGCCTGGACGCCGCTCCTGCTGCTGGCGGTTCTGGGGCTGCCGTTGTTCCTGCGGCGCGACCGGCTATTCACCGTGGCCATGGCGCTGGCGTTCGCCGGCCAGGTGTACATCAACAGCCTGGTCGAACAGGGGGGCCACGGATTCGGCGCCCGCAAGTTCGCCGGCTGCGCCCTGATCTTCGCCATCGGCCTCGCCGCCCTACTCGAGTGGATGCGGGACCGGCCTCGGTTGACGGTGGGCCTGCTGATGGGAGCGCTGGTGCTGCTCAACACCTTCTTCATGCTCGACATGAACCGTTCTCGGCTTCCGGCAACCGGCAGCATCACTTTCGACGAGATGCTCGGATCGGTGACCTCGAAGGTGGGGAATCCCTTTACCCTGCCGATGGCCGCGTTCGTAGCCTGGCGCTACGATGCCGACCTGACGCTGTACGAGAGACTCGGCCAGCAGACCTTCAACAACGTCCACATCGATCTTGGCTCGCCAACCGACGCTCGCTTTCTGGTGCGCGGCTGGTCGGAACGCGAGGCGGCGCCCGGTCTCGACTACCGTTGGAGCCTGGGTTCCGCTTCGAGCTTCGTCGTGCGGCTCAAAGAGGGTGTCGACTACCGGCTCGAAGTGCGCTGTGCGCCGTTTCCCCACCCCCACGAAGAACGGCAGGTCATCGAGGTGTGGGTGAACGGCGAGTTCGCCGACCGGCTGGTGCTGGGGGCGGCCATGGACACCTATCGCGCGCGCCTTTCCGCCGACCTGATGCGCACCGGCTACAACGAGATCCTGCTGCGCTACGGCTACGCCGCCTCGCCGCTGGCGCTGGGGATCTCCAGCGACCCCCGCGAGCTCGCCGTGCAGTTCGACACCCTGTCGCTCATTCGAGAAGGCTGACGGCACAGCCCGGTCCGCCGACCAGCAATTCGTTCGCGGATAGCGAGCGCTACCCGCCGACCTCCACCACCAGCGACACGTCCTGGCGCCGGTACAGGCAGATGCCGTTGACGTCTTCGCACACGTAGTAGAGCGCGTAGCCGGGGAGCTCGTAGCGACCGCTGGCGTCTTCAGGCGCCTTGATCTCGAGCTCGACCCTGCGGGTCTCGTTGCTGACCGTCTCCGGCGGGTTGGGCACGGTGACGGCGCGGCGGTCGAGTTGCCAGCCGGCGGGAACCTCGACCCAGAAGATCAGATCGTCGACCTCGTTGTTCCAGTGCGCCTTGATGGCCTCGTTGGGAACGAACGACAGGTGGGCGCGGGTGCTGGCACCGGGCGCGATGGCGCTCGGAACCATCGTGGCTTCGACCTCCACGTATTCGCCGTTGTCGCGGTAGATGCGGTCGTCCATCTCCGGGGGCTCGAGGCCAGCCTCGTCGACGGTGAAAGCGCGTTGCGGCTGGGCGAACTCGGCGCCGCCGGGCTCGACCACGAGGGGTGACGGTTCACCGCCCCGCGCGCTGATCTCACGGCGCGCCGTAGCGACCCAATCGTAAAACGAGTAAGGCTTGGCCAGGCGCGGGCCATATTGCTGGATACGCCGGCGCCAGATGTAGTTGTTGGGATCGACGCTCAGGGCGCGCTCCCAGTAGTGAACGGCGCGCTGGAAGTCGCCCGGTTGGACGGCCTCGGAGTCGTAGCGCCAGCGGTAGGCAACGCCGGTGCGAAACAGGGTGTAGCCGTGTTCCGCATCGGCATCGACGGCGCGCTCGAAGGCGCCGACGACGGCATTGGGGTCGACAGCACCATCCCACAGGTATAGCGAGACGGCTTCGGTCGCCGCATCGCTCATCTCCGGCAGCAAGCTACCAGCGGCGGCATCCGGCGCCTCGAATGCGACGTCGAGAAAGTTGGCGCGCAGCTCGTCGAGCCGGTCACGCGGCGGCTGAATCTGCCGGATGACCCCATGCTCATCGATCAGCAGTGTCATGGGCACGACGGTAGTCTCCAGCAGATCCAGCGAGTCGATCAGGATCGGCCAGTCCATTTCCTTCCACTGCATGAAGAGACGGGCGCGGTCGGGGTGCTGCTCCTGAATGATGCCGACCATCTGCAGATCGCCGGCCTCCTGCCACTCCTTGGTCGCTTCGTGCCACCCGGGCACGTGCACGCGGCAGCCCGCTCACCAGGAGGCGAAGACGTGCAGCATCACCTTCTTGCCGCGGAAGTCCGACAGCCGTGTGGGAGTGCCGTCCTCGAGCGACGGGAAGGCGAGGTCCGGGAAGAGGTCACCTACGGCGAACGGGGAGTCACGGCGTTGGGCGCTGCTCGTGGCAACTTCCTCGGGGACGAGCAAGGCCGCGTTCCCATCGATGCTCGCCGGGAGCGCGGCTCCGCCCGCAGGGATCGCCAAGGCGACGACGCTCGCGACCGCCACTGCACGTGGAGAGAACATGCCGCAAGCGTGACCGAAGCGTTCGAGAAAGTCCATGGCCGAGGGTCTCGAAACGAGTCTCATCGTACACGCGTGATAGTTTGCCTCCGCCGCCCGTCGCTGAATCGGCAGCGGCAGGGGCCAGCCTGCATTTCCCAACGGGTCGCGAAGCGAGCGAGGTAAGGGGCCGCGAGACCAAGCGCGCCCAAATGCGGGCGAAGGAGGGAGCCTATGGCCAGGAGCATCATCGCCGTGTTCGCGGGGATTCTCGTCGTCCTCGTTGTGGTGGCATCGCTGCAGTACCTCGGGGCACTGTTTTATCCGCTGCCCGAAGGGCTTGACCCGTTCGACCCTGCTGACGCCGAAGCTTTTGCGGCGCACATGGCGAGCATGCCGGCAGCAGCCTGGCTATTGGCGTTCGCCTCGGAGATTGTGGGCGTCTTTCTCGGCGCCCTGGCGGCTGGATCGATCGCCCGCGCGCGCCAGGCAGTGTTCGCCGGCGCCCTCGTCGCGGTCGGCCTCGCGGGCAGCATCCTGAACTGGGTGAGCTTCAGCCACCCCCTGTGGTTCATCATCGGTCAGCTCATCGCCTACCCACTGGTGTTCTTCGCCGTCGTACGATTGCTAGGGCGCTCGGGCGAGCAACCGGCGTGACGACTCGCGCGTCATAGCGCTCGCGCAGCAACCACCGGTCACACCCACGGACTCGGCCATGTCATCGAGTGCGGAAGGCGACCACCTACTTGCGCACCAGTTCCATGACTTCCAGCGCCGGGAAACGTCCGCGGGCGGCCTCGAGCACCGGCGCCGCGGCAGGCCGTAGCTCGTAGTACTTGCGTGTCGGCCGGTTTTCCCGGCGCGCCTCTCCGACCCTCTCCCATTTTGATCGAACCAGGCCGACTTCTTCGAGGCGGCGCAGCAGCGGATACACGGTGCCGCTGCGCAACCGCGTGGCGTCGATGATGTCGAAGCCGTATTCGTGTCCTTGATCGAGGGCCTCGAGCACCAACGCGGTGGCATAGGTCATCCGGATGGGCAGTTTCACTCCGACCTCAGTGCCTCGGTGGGATCGACGCCGACGGCCCGTCGCGCGGGCACGATACAGGCGAGCATCGACACCACCAGAACCACGGCCGCGGTCGCCACCAGGGCAATCGGGTCGGCGGCGCCGACACCGAACAAGACGCTCTCCAACAGGCGCGCCGCGGCAATTGCGGCAACAACCCCGGCGGCGACACCGACCCCCACAATCGCAAACGTACCGGATGTAACGTCGCGCACCACCCTCGACGGCAACGCTCCCAAGGCGCGGCGAATGCCGATTTCCCGCCGGCGCGACGCGACGTCGTGGCCGACGACAGCGAACAAGCCGAGCGCCACCAACAGAGTGGCGAAGGCGGCAAACCCCGACAACAGCAGCGCCGGGATGGTACGGGTCAGCATGGCGGGCGAGGAATCGATCAAGCCGCGCATCGAGCTGACCTCATAGATGTCGAGCGCCGGATCCATGGCAATCACCTGGGCCCGCACCGCCGCCACCAGCGCTGCCGGCTGGTCGCGTGTGCGCACTACCAAGCCGGTCCCGGTGCTCGGCAGCTGCGCCGTGTGGATGTACATCGCGGGCACTTCGGGCGCATCGATCGTTTGCACCTTCACGTCGGCGACAACGCCGACCACCGCGAGGGTCCGTCCACCGCCGGCGAGCACGTCAAGCCCCAGAGGATCGCGATCACCGAACAGCGCCGCGGCCAGAAGCTCGTTGACCACCACCACCGGGCGCGAGCCGGCGTCATCTCCGGCCACCAACGCGCGGCCGTCGATGAGTTGCATACGCATGACGTCGAAGTACTCCGGCGTGATCACATGGAAGTTGGCACGCACCCGATCTTCTTCGGACTCGGCCCCCGGGATGCCCACGTAGGTGGCGGCCGAGTTGCCGGTCAACGGGATGCGGTCGATGGCCGCGGCACCCAGAACCCCGGGAAGCCCCGAGACACGCTCGACCAGCTCACGGTTGAAGGCCACGATGCGCGCCTCGTCGTGGTAGGCGGCGCCGGGCAGCGAAATCCTCAAGGTCAGGAGGTTCTCGGTATCGAAGCCCGGGTCAACCTCGAGCAGCTCGAGCGTGCTGCGCACCAATAGCAGCGTTGACGCCATCAACACCACCGCGACGGCGACCTGCGAGCCGACGAGCAGGCGCGAGCCCGCCCGCGGAAGGGCACCGCGTGTCGCCATCGAACTTCCCACGCTTTTGGAGGCGCCAATCTGCAGCGCCGGGATCAAGCCGAAGAGGCCGCCGCACAGGAGCGCCAAGCCGAGACCATAGGCAAGCACGCCCCCGTGTATCGAGAGGTCGCCGAGAAAAGGCGCCTGCAGCAAGGCGCCGGCGGGCATGACGGCCACGACGGCGTCGAGAAGCCACCCGGCGAACACCGCACCGGCGGCACCGCCGATCAAGAACAGCAGCATCACCTCGACAAGGACATGACGAACGAGCTGCCAGCGCGTCGCTCCCAACGCTTTACGCACCGCGATCTCACTGCGCCGGCCGGCGACCCGGGCGAGAAGAAGGTGCGCCAAGTTGGCACAGGTGATCAGCAGCACCAGCATGACCGCGCCATACACAGCGGTCACCGCGGGGCCGATATCGCCGATCACCTGATCGCGCATCGAGATCAACCGCAGCCCTCGCCCACCGTTCTCCTGGGGTGATTCAAGCGCCAGATCGGCGGCGATGCGGTCCATCTCGTCCTGCGCCTGGACAGCGTTCGCATCGTCGGCAAGACGGCCGATGACGTGCATCCAGCGAAAACCACGCGCTGTGGCTTCGCGCTCCGTCGGAATCATCGGCCGCCACACTTCGGCCCGGCGCTCGCGCGGAAACACGAAGTCCTGCGGCAGCACGCCGACCACGGAGTACGGCGTGCCGTCGAGAATCAGCGTGCGGCCGATAATCTCTGGATCGGCACCGAACTCGGTGCGCCAGAACCCGTCGCCTAGTACCACGATGCGATCGGCGGCCAGCTGGTCGTCCGTTTCACGGAAATTGCGACCGAGAACCGGCGCGACGCCGAGCAGCGTGAAGAAATTCGGGGTGACGCGCACCGACTCGACGGTGCGCGTCGACTCGCCGAGGAACGTTTACCGGTGTACGGAAGAAATTCCCAGGTGGTCCCAGCCTTAGCCAAAGCGGCCCGATAGACTCGCCGCATGATCCGCCGAACGACTCCGGCCCTGACCATCAAACCGCTCACACCAGACCTGTGGCCTCCCTTCGAGGAGCTCTTCGGGCCGCGCGGTGCGTGTGGTGGCTGCTGGTGCATGACGCCCCGGCTGACCCGGTCGGACTACGAGGCCAACAAGGGCGCGGGCAACAAGCGGGCGATGAGGGCACTCGTCGACGCCGGCGAGACACCAGGGGTCATTGCTTTCGATGGCGAAGCGCCGGTGGCATGGTGCTCGTTGGGGCCCCGCAGCGGCTTCGGGTCGCTGGCGCGTTCACGCATCCTGAAGCCGGTGGACGATCGTGAGGTGTGGTCGATCGTCTGCTTGTTCGTCGCCAAGGCGGCGCGCCGCAAAGGCGTGTCGATCAAGATCATCGACGCCGCCTGCGACTACGCCGCGCTGCGGGGCGCTACCTGCATGGAGGGCTATCCGGTCGAGCCCAAGAAGGACGACATGCCGCCGGTGTTTGCCTACACCGGCATCGCTTCCGCCTACCTTGCCGCCGGCTTCCACGAAGTGGCCCGCCGCTCTGAGACCCGGCCGATCATGCGCCGCGAGTTGTAGGAAGGCAGGGTCACCCGTGTCGCGGGGCTCCGAGATGGAAGATTCCTGCAGGTGATTCTCGCCCTTTCGCACAGTTTCATCGTCTTAATCTATCGACAGCCCAAACTCGGAGTATCGACCCCCTGGAGATGTGCCTCTCGTGCGAATCACTGAAGCTGGCCGTACCGTTCTCACCCCCGTACTTCTGTTGTCCGTCGCCCTGCCGCTGGCGGCGTGCAGCGGCAGCGAATCCGGTGGCGGCGATGCCGCGTCCGTCGGCACCGACGAGTACGTCGTCGAACGATCCGAGGCCGACGGCGTCCAGACCGTCCGCACCGTCTCCGGCTCGCGCTGGGGTGGACAGCCACGGCTGGTCGAGGAACTCTCGATCGGCGAAGAGATAGGCGAAGACGCTTACCTGTTCGGCTCGATCTCCAGCGCTTGGGCGACGGACGATCGCATCTACGTGGTCGACTCGCAGATTCCCGCGGTGCGGGCGTTCGATCACCAGGGCGACTTCCTGTTCGACGTTGGCCGTACCGGCCAGGGACCGGGCGAGTACAGCCGCCCCATCGGCATTGCCGTGAAAGACGGCGGACAGGTGCTGATTACCGATCTGCAGGGAGCGCGGCTGAGCCTGTTCGACACCGAGGGCAACGGAGTCGACGACTGGTCGCTGGGGTCGCCGCAGGCGGCACTCGGCCTGCAGCTCACCTACGACGGCGAGATCTACACGCGAATGCTCGAGCTGCCCGAAGAAATTGGAGCCGGCGTGATGGGCGACCTTCGCGAGGGCATGCAGCCGCTGGGACCCGACGGTGAGATGGGCGAGCCCATCTTTCCGCCCGAGATTGCCTACGACCCACCGACCGTCGACATCGACATGCGCGGCAACTCGCTGTCGATGGCGATCCTGCCGTTCACGCCCAGCTATCAATGGGCTTTCACTCCCGGCGGGGAGATGATCGCCGGCGTCGGCAACGAGTACCGCTTCCTTATCCGCGCCGCCGACGGCCGCCGCACGGCCGTCGAGAAAGTCTGGGACGCGGTGGCAGTGAACCCCGAGGAACGCGGCTTCCGCGCCGAGCTCGCCGCCAGCCAGTTCCGAAGAATGTCTCCCGACTTCTCCATCCCCGAATCCGACGTACCCGGCAGCAAGCCCGCCTTCACCCGACTGAGCCCCGATCGCTCGGGGCGGGTGTGGGTTACGCGCCAGGGTCCCAGCTTGCCGGACGCGGCGTGCACCGAAGCCAGCGGCGGAGGTGGCGGCATGGCGATCATGCTGGGCTCCTCGGGCGCCGTCAGCGTGATGCCCTCAGGCACCGTCATCGGCGGTGGCGGCGGTGAGGTGGAGGACGAGCGGGAGTGCTGGGCCAACACCTACATGTTCGACGTCTTCGAGCTCGCCACCGGAGAGTTCCTCGGCACCGTGCCGGCACCCGAGCAAGGCTTCACCCGGCCGCTGTTCATCGAGGGCGACACAGTGCTGGCGGCGGTGACCGACGAGATGGGCACGGTGCGGCTGAAGAAGTATCGTTTGGTCATCGACTGACGTTGGGCCTGCCAAAGTCCCCGCCGCGTGCGGGCGGTTTGGCGAGCACGAACCGCAGTGCGTTGGCGGGGTGGAGACGCTGATCTCGCACCCGGCAGAGCGCTGCAAGGATATGCCGGAATCATGACCAGCAACAACTACTCGCGGCCCGCGCTGGCGATCCTGGCGATGGTCGTTGCTACACTGGCCGGCTGGCAGCTCGCCGGACGTCCAGTGCCGGAGCCCGCCGAGCGGCAGCGCGTCGCGGTACTGCCGTTCATGGATCCCGACACCGGCGAGAACAGTTCCTTCAACCGCGCACTGACGGGCGCTTTCGACCGCGCGCTGACACTTGCCTACCCCGAGCACCTCGCCATAATCGGGCCCGATACCACCGCACGCATGATGGGCGCCGGCCTGTCACCCACAGAAGTAGCGCGGCGCGCCACCGCCGATTTCTTCCTCATGGGAGGACATCGCGAGTCGGACCATGCCACGTTCATCGAGCTTTGGCCGGCATCGGGCGACGAATCGTTGCTGCGCCGCGACTTTGAGCTCGACGAGTCCCGGCCGGCGCACGCGCCACCGGAGTTGGTCGAGGCGATCCGCATGGCGATAAGCGAGGCGGCAAACCGGTAGTGTGCCGCGTCGCTAGCCCGGATATCCCCCGACCTACCAGCGAAACTCCGTCGCGCGGGCTTCGGCGTACAGGCGCCGCGATATCCCCCGAGCGACCTCGAGGTCGAGGTAGGGGATATGAATGCGGTGGCCCATCTTGCCGGCGCCGGCGGTGTCGACGGCGACCGATGCCATGTGGTGGCGACGGTCAAAGGGGGACTCGCTCATCCACACCGTCTGGATCGTGTTGAAGCGCACGACGCTGATCTTGCGCGCCAGCCAACCGCTGCGGAAGAACACGGCGGTGTCGGTAAGGGCGTACCCGGCGTTGCGCACCCAGCCGCTGACCCAAACGTAGATCAGCGGCAGGATGAACGCCGGCAACCATAGGCCGTGGAAGCCGCTGACCGGAATTCGTGTCAATGACAGCAGCGCCATGGCGGCGCCGGTGGGGAGCATCAACAACAACACCGATTTCCTCAGAATCCGCCGCGCCGCGCGCGGCGCCAGCGGTTCCCATTCGACGGCGTCGAGATGGATCTCGGGCATCACCTCGCGTATCAAAGCAAGGGCACGGTCGGCCTCGATGATGGGGGCAAGCCACTGACGGCTGCCCGTCGCGCCCGCAGCGGCAAGCTGACCGCCGAGCCCGGAGCCGCTTTCCATTGCGCCGGCGGTCTCCAGGTCGACATCGGCGCGGCCGAACCAGCGGTGCAGCAGCGAAGCGCTGCTAGTGAGCAGCTGGATGCGGTGCACCGGTATGAGCGATGAAACCCGGGTGAACAGGCCGAACTCGATGTGCAGGTCTTCGTCGTCACGTTGCAGGGTGAAGTCGTAGTACTTCACCACGTACCAGACGATGGAAAACAGGCGCAGCAAGGCTACGAACAACAGGAACAGCCCGGCACCCAGCAGGATGCGCATCGTGAGGGAGCCGGGCTCGAGCAGCCACGTCGTCCATGTCGGCGCGCTCTCGCGCAGTGTGTCGTAGTACGCCTCCCAATCCTGGTCCCACCAGTTGGCCTGCGACACGAGGCCGATGAAAGCGGCGACGACGATAAAGCCTCGATTGGAAATGAGACCGAGGCGAACGAGCTCGCTTTGCGGCAGGCGTAGCAGTACCGACGGCGTCGACGACGGCGCACCCATCGAATGTTCTGCAATGTCAGCAGTCATTGCGCTGTTGGCGACCCCGTCGTCGTTAGACTCGATGATGTCGTGCTCGCCGGCGTTCGCCCCCACCGATGCCGTCCCGGCGCCGGCCGCAAGGGTTCCGGCGCGCTCCTTACCGAGTGTGTAGCGCCGCAGCTCGTCGACCGCTTCCAGGGTCAGCACTCGCATCACCGCTTCGGGCTCACCGCCGGCGGCGGTCTCGACGCGCGCCGAGACGACTCCCAACATGCGGTGAAACGGATTGCGCACCAGGGCGATGTTGTGCACCCGGTCGTAGGGGATGTGGCGTTCCTTCTTGGTAAAGATGCCGTCGCGTATCACTAACTCCTCGTCGGTGAAGCGGTAGTTGTAGATCCCTTGCTTGAGCAGCGCGGCGACGAAGGCGGGCCCGATGACCAGCAGCGACAGCAGCTCGTAACGCGCCCACGGGTTCGCGCTCGACGCGAACAGCACGATGATCACCGGGAAAATCAGCCCCTTGACCGAAGTGGCGGTCATGAACAACCACGACATCGGATGCAGCCGCCGGATCTCAGACGTCATCGGGCTCATGGTCGGGCAGAAGATGGTCGCGCAGACGCTTGGCGACGCCGTGCTCGAGACCGCTCAATGAGATCGATGCCCCTTCGGTGCCGGCGGTGTGCACGGTCAGCGTGGCGAGCCCGTAGCTGCGCTGCACCGGCCCCTGCGACACGTCGGTGTGCTGCACGCGCGAAGTGGGGATGGAGATGACGGTCCGCCACAGCACGCCGCGGCGGATGCGCACGCCGCTTTCATCGACGCGGTAGCGCAGGTGTCGGTGGTGCAGCTCCGGCCACTTGTAGCCGATCACCAGCGAGAGGACGAATAGCACCACCCCCCCCGCGAGTAGGGAAAAGTACACACGGGCCGGAATGCCGCCCAGCCCCCAGCCGATGGTAAAGCCGACGAAGGGGACCACCGCGCTGGCGAGGATCGAGCCCAGCCCAACGACGCGGTCGAGGGTCACAGACCGCGGATCGACCCTGTGCTCCCGGCCGTCGATGATGGACACCGACTGCCCGGCTTGCTCGATCAGCTCGACCGACTCGATCGGCTCCACCCGCTCCATCGGCTCCACCGGCTCTACCGGCACCACCGGGTCCGCCCGTTCGACCGGCTCCACCGGCTGCACCGGCTCTACCTCTTGAGGATCCTCGACTTCTTCCACCGCAACCTCCCGCGAGTAGACTGCTAGGTTAGCCTGCCCGCGTTTCTGAGTACGATCTGAGCATGGACTCTTCCTTGTACGGCCTGCTAGCCGACTTCGTTTTCCTGCTGCACCTCGCGTTCGTGGTTTTCGTGGCGGTCGGCGCACTGTTGGTGCTGCGTTGGCCGCGTGTTGCCTGGGTACACCTACCCTGTGCCGCATGGGGCGCTCTTGTCGAGTTCGCCGGATTGATTTGTCCGCTCACGCCGCTGGAGAACGGGCTGCGCCGTATGGCGGGCGGGCAGGGATTCGAGGGCGGCTTTATCGGGCACTACCTACTGCCGCTGCTGTACCCCGCGGAGTTGACCCGAGGTCTTCAGCTAACCCTGGGGCTGACGGTAATCGTCGTCAACGTGGTGATCTACGGATGGGCGTGGCGCCGACTCCACTCCCATTCCGTGGATTGAGTGTGGTGACGCGAGTAACATCCGCCGCCCTGAACACACGCGCCGAAGCTACCGTCCGTCCCGTCATTGCTGCGCTTCATCAGGGCACCAGCTCGAAGCCGCGCCGGCCACCAATGCGGTAAATCGAAAAATCCTTGCGGTCGGTGGTGAGAATCAGGTTGGTGCCGAGGTCTTCGGCGAGCACAACGAGCGTTGCGTCGGCGAAATCCATCGGGACATCGGCATAACGCTCGACGAGAGCACGGCAGCCCTCCAGGGTTGCGCGCGACGACGGGATGAGCGTGACCCCACCGGCAAGGACAAAATCGAGACAAACCCTGCGGCCCCCCGGCACGCGCCCGAGCAGGTGCGAGGCTTCGGTGAGCACCGCCTCGGTGCTGACAACCGCACCCTGCCAGCGCTCGAAAAACTCGACGAAGGCAGCATGGTCACGCTGGCTACGGTCGAGCAATGTGACCAGCCCGCCGGTGTCGAGCAGCAAGCTCATGCGCCCCGCTGGAGCACCTCCAAAAGATACTCGCGGTGCTTTTCGGCGAGATCGGGAACGCCGGAGTCGAGGGAGCCGAGGAGTCCCCGCACCCGGCTCGACGGCGGCCGACTCGACGCCGGTGGCAAGTCCAGGAACTCGCGCAACGCCATGCGCACGACCTCGGAGCGCTTGCGCTGCGAGGCACGGGCGGCCGCGTCGAGAGCTTCTCTCAGATCGGCCGGCAGCCTGATGGTGAGCTGATCGGTCATCGATTGTTCTCCTTGTAACGTGCATTGTAATGCAATGCATGACACCGCTCCAGAGACGAGCCCACATCCTTCCTTGTTGGAGGGCCACCGCCGGGGCCCTCGCCGCGGGCGAGACGCTTTGCCGGGCGCCGTGTTTCTGTCGTCATGTTGAGAGAGAAGGCACTCTCGGCGTAAGGTCTGGGAGTCCTCGTCAACAAACCTGGGGCAACACGTCGGCACCGCGGTACAGGTGTGGCGGCGGCTGTTTGCCTCGACAGGAGTTGCACCATGCGCAAGCTGTCTTCCGTGATGATGATCCTCGTAATCGCCCTGCTCGCCGGCGCGCCGGCTGCGTCGTTGGCACAGAGCGCCGGGCCGCAGGTCGGCGACATGGCCCCCGACTTCACCCTGCAGGCCTCCGACGGCAACACCTACACGCTGGCGGATTTTCGCGGCGAGCAGGCGGTGGTCATCGCCTGGTACCCGAAGGCGTTTACGCGCGGCTGTACCATCGAGTGCAAGTCGCTGGCCGAGAACGGCGAGATGATCCGCGAGTACAACGTGACCTACTTCATGGCGAGCGTCGATCCGTTGGAAGAGAACATCGCCTTCGCCAACGAACACAAGGCCGACTTCCCGCTGCTGTCCGACCCCACCAAGGAAACCGCCACCGCCTACGGCGTGCTCGGCGGCCGCCAGGTGGCGAGCCGCTGGACCTTCTATATCGGCAAGGAAGGCCGCATCTTGCACATCGACAAGCGAGTGAACCCGGCCACCTCGGCGGAGGACATGGCGGCCAAGCTCGGGGAGCTCGGCGTCGAGGTGCGCTGACATATGGCGAAACGCTACTGGCTGATGAAATCCGAGCCTTACGTCTACTCGATCGACGATCTCGAGCGCGACGGATCCACCTACTGGGAGGGCGTGCGCAACTACAAGGCCCGCAACAATATGCGCGAGATGAAGATCGGCGACGGGGTGATCTTCTATCACAGCAATGCCAAGCCGCCGTCGGCGGTGGGTACGGCGCGGGTGTGCAAGGAGGCCTACCCCGACAAGTTCCAGTTCGACAGAAAGAGCAAGTACTGCGATCCCAAGTCCGATCCGGACAACCCGCGCTGGGACCTGGTCGATGTCGAGTTCGTTTCGAGGTTCAAGCACCCGGTGTCGCTGACCGACATCAAGGAAGACCCCAACCTGCGCGACATGGAACTGGTGCGTTACGGGCGCCTGTCGGTGCAGTCGGTAACCAAAGATGAGTTCGACTACGTGAAAAAGATGGGGAAGGGATAGCAGGCCCCAGCGCCGCAACGGCGCCGATGCGGAGGGACGCTGACCCACCTTCGCACCAACCACCGGTTATGGTCTCGCCATGAGTGATTCGATGCGCCCCGAACCCGTTCGCCCCTCGGCGGCGGCCTGCCGGGCAATCGAGATCATCGAAGCCGAATCCGACTACTCGCAACACATGTGCGCGCCGCCGCATGAGGCGAAGCGGCTGGGCTTGACCGCCGACCGTATGGGATCGGCGGTCGTGATCCTGACCCGTAAGAGCCAAAATCTGATGTACAACAAGCTCGCCGCGTTGGGGCAAGGGTCACCGGCAACCGAGCGTCAAATTGATCGGTTCGTCGACATGGCTCGCCGTCACCGAGTGAAGAAGATCTCGGTGCCGCTGGGCGCCGGCATGCGCCCGCGGCACCTGCCCCGTCTTCTCGAGGGCCGCGGCTTCCGGCGTGGGCATCCCGGCGCGAAGCTATGGCGTGATGGGTCGCCCCTGGTGCCACCGCACAGCGACCGGGAACACCGCCCGGGCGAAACGACGAACATCAGCGTACGGCGGGTACGCCCTTCCGAGGCGTCGGCGTGGGTGGATGTGGTCTCCGAAGTATGGCGCGCGTTCGGTTTTCGGCGAGCATGGTACGAAGCCCGCGTAGTAACGCCCGGGTGGTGCCACTACCTGGCCTGGATCGACGAGAAGCCGGTAGCGGCCGCGGCGCTCTTCATCGGCACCGTGGGCTCAGGCAGCAGCGCCGTCAAGGTGGGGCACCTCGTCGACGGCGTCACCCTCAAGGGCTGGCGCCGCCGGGGTGCGCAAGCGGCGATCATCCGTCGGCGCCTCACCGCCGGCCGCCGCCTCGGCTGCGAGCTCTTCACCAGCGAAACCGCACCGCCGCTGCCGCGCATGCCGCTAGTAGCGTTCCGCAACCTGCGGCGCCAGGGCTTCGAGCTCGCCTACCTGCGCTACCCCTGGAACCTGGAGTTGTAGCCAGGTACATCCTCGGTAATCGCCTACCCAGCTCCGCCTCATGTCCCAGGAGCTGCGAGTCGATGCGATTCTCGAGGGTTCCGTGATACGAGCCGGTGACGAGGTACGCATTACAGCCCAGCTCATCCATGCCGCCTCCGACACGCATCTTTCAGTTTGCCCCGCGGGCTTATAGCTCGGTCAAGCCGCCGTCGACGACCAACTCGTGTCCGAGCACGAACGAAGAGTCGTTCGACGCCAGGAACACCACAGCCTTGGCGATTTCGTCGGCGGCGCCCATGCGCTTCATCGGCACGCGCTCGGCGAGACCCTGCGCCATCTCGTCGAGGGCGTCCTGTGGCAGACCGAGCCTGCCGAAGATCGGCGTGTCGATGGGGCCGGGGCTGATCGCGTTCACCCGGATACCGCGCCCGACGAGCTCGGCCGACAGTGTCCGGGCCAGCGAGCGAAGCGCGGCCTTCGTCGCCGAGTACACGCTGGTGTTGGGGTCACCCAACTGGTTGGAGATCGAAGTGGTCAAGATGATCGCGGCGCCATCGCGAAGCAGCGGCAACGACTTCTGCACGGCGAAATAGGCACCCTTCACGTTGACGTCGAATTGGACATCGAAATCAGCCTCGTCGACGTCTTCGAAGGGCCGAAAATTGGCGACTCCGGCATTGACGAACAACACGTCGATGGCCTCGAGTTGGTCGCGGACCGACGCGTACAAGCGGTCGAGGTCCCCGAGGTTCCGGACGTCGCCCTGGATGCCGATGGCCCCATCGCCGAGTTGCTCGAGCGCCGCGGCGAGGGTCGCGGGGTCGCGACCCATGATGGCAACGCGGGCGCCCTGATCGACAAACGCCTGCGCCGTTGCCAACCCGATACCGCTGTTGCCGCCGGTGATGACGGCTACTTTTCCGTCCAGCTTGCCCATTGATAGGTTCTCCTTTCCGGAGGCGAACGATACAGGGAGGATGATCCTGCTACAAGAAACAGGCTCAGCTCGGCACCAACATGATCATGCTTCGGTCTGTCGTGGGGTGTGCCGGACCACCCAGCGTCGCTCAACGCGCCAGCCTTCAGCGGATCAACGCCTGGTAGAGCATGTAGGCGCCGGTGGCGAGCAACAGCAGCAGAACAAGGCGGCGAAAGACACGCTCGGTGACATGGTGGCAGAGCCGGTGGCCGGCGGTGGCGCCGAGCGCCGCCACCGGCACCAGGACGAGAGCGTACGCCCACACCCTTGTATCGATGCCGACGAAGAGTGACTGCCCCAGCAGGGAGCCGGCCTGCATGACGATGAAGGTCGACAAGGCAAGCGCCCGGAAGGTGGTCTTGTCGAGGCCGAGCCCGGTGAGATACAGCGCCACCGGCGGACCTGGCATGCCGAGCGACGAGGTCAGCGCACCAGCCGACATGCCGACGGCCAACGCCGACACAGATCGGTGCGCCACCTCGACGCCGGCGGCACTCACCTCGAGGCTGTCACCGACATCGTCCGCGGCCGGCGGCGGGCTGGCGCCACGAGCTCCGGCGCTCCGGGTCTCCTGCAACAACACCGCCACGGCGAAGGTAATGGTGACGCCGGCCACCGCGAGCTCGATGAGCTCGAGGTCGGCATGCGCGAACACCCACAGCCCGACGGGGAAGCCCAGCAGCCCACCGCCCGCCAGCAGCGCCCACAGACGGCGCGGCACGGCGTGCCAGAGCCGGGCCACCAGCACCACCGAAATGGCGAGGTTGATCAGGATGACCAGTTGCACCGCGTCGGTCGAACGCAGGATGAGCAGGTAAAACGACACCGCCAGCAGGGTGAAGCCGAAACCGGCGACGCCCTGAGCGATTGCTGCAAACAGCGTAACAATGATGAGTTGTGGCCACATCGGCGACGGGCACCTGTGAACGAAAGGGCCCCGCCGTTGGGGCGGGGCCCCTTCCCTACGGAGAAACCAGGGGAACTTCGCTCGTTTTCTCCGTTAGAACCGCTTGTCCCACCAGTGGTCCTCGAGGACCCGGGCGGTGGTGCTGAACTCCTGACCGTCGACGCTCAACACGACGCGGTAGGTGCCCTCGGGCGCCGGCTGGTACACATTGGTCGGCGGGCGGTTCGGATCGTCGTCATCGCCGTCGCGGCCGCGGAACCCGCGCCGGCCGCCGCGGCTCGATGCCGCTGCCGCTGCCGCCGCCACCGCTTCCTCGGGGGTGCGAGCGCGTCCGAAGTCCATGTCCCAGACCACCTGGTTCAAGCCCGCCTCGTTGCTGCCGGTGAGCTCGCGCACCATGCGATCGCCGTCATAGACACGGATGGTCGGCGCCGCAGCCGCCGGGGACGCCAACATGTAGTTGATGACGCTCCCGTTCACCACCGAGCCACCTCCAAAGTTCTGCGCCGAGCGGTCGTTGCGCGAGGTGTCCTTCCAGCGCACCGCGGTCTCGACACCGAACAGGTGCACCGCATGGCTCAAGTTCTCTTCCGTCAGCTCCTGCATCCAGGAGATGTCGGTGATGAAGATGCCGCGGCCGTGCGTGCCCACCACGAGGTCGTTCTCGCGAGCGTGCAGCTTGATGTCGTGCACCGGGCTGGTGGGCATGTCGCCCTTCATCTTGTGCCAGGAGCCGCCGCCGTCGATCGAGGCCCAGACGCCGAGCTCGTTGCCGACAAACAACAGGTTCGGGTTCTTGTGGTCCTCGCGGACCACGTTGATCGAAGCGTTCGGCAAACCGGCCGAGATGTCGGTCCAGGTCTCGCCGTAATCGTCGGTCTTGTAGAGGAAGGGGCGGAAGTCGTCGCGGCGGTAGCCGGTATACGACAGGTAGGCGACCGCCGGGTCGTGGTGACCCGGCTCGATGCGGCTGACCCAGTAGCCCGGGTTACCGCCGATGTTGTCGTTGAGCTGCGTCCAGTTGGCGCCGGTGTCTTTGGTCACCCACACGTTGCCGTCGTCGGTACCGACCCACAGCAGGCCGGGGACGATGGTCGATTCGTCGAGCGCCGTGATGGTGCTGTACTGGATGTTGCCGGTGCCCCGGATCTTGGTGGGGTCGTTGGTGGTCAAGTCCGGCGAGATCTCTTCCCAGTTCTCGGCGCGAAAGCTCGAGCGCAACACCACATTGCCGGCGTGGTAAATCACGTCGGCGTTATGCGGCGACACGACAATCGGTGAGAGCCAGTTCCAGCGTAGTTCTTCCTCGCCCTCGGGACGGTCGTAGCGGCTGCCGCCGCGCTCGTTGGTGAGCATGTCGAGACGACCGAAGCCACCGGCGAACTGCGACGAGTTGTACAGGTAGCGGTTGTTGCTCCAGTCGACGACGTTGTACATGCCGTCGCCGCCGCCAACGCGCTCCCAGTCCTCGAAGGCGATGGAGTCGCCGGAGCGCGTGCGCGACGGCCCGCGCTTGGAGCCGTTGTCCTGGATGCCGCCGTAGACGTTGTACGGATAAGCGTTGTCGATGCCGATGGCGTAGAACTGCGCCAGCGACAGGTTGTCGGGGTGGTACCAGGTGTCGCCGCCGTCGCGACTGATGCCGAGGCCGTGGTCGTAGCCCAGAATCATGTGGCCGGAGTCTTGCGGGTTGATCCACACGGCGTGATCGTCGCCGCCGATTCCCTGCCAGGCGCGCACCCACTCGCGGCCTCCGTCGATGGACTTTTGCGAGCGGCTCGACAGCATGAACAGGCTATTGGCGTTGTTGGGGTCGGCGATGATGCGGGCGTAGTAGTAGGGTGGACCACCGCCGACGTTGCGATCGGGGGGCGACACCGCCTCCCAGCTGGCGCCGGCGTCCTGGCTGCGCCATATGCGGTCGTCGTTGACCCGACCGTTCTGCGACGGCATACCGGAGAGCAGCTCCTGGTAGCGCACGTCGTCCGAGACGCCCTCGACGTTGACGTCCTCGATCACCGCGAAGACGGTGTCGGGGGCGGCGGCCGAGACCGCCAGGCCGATGCGGCCGATCATGCCCAAGGGCAAGCCGCCTTCGAGCATGGTCCAGTCCCCACCGGCGTTGGTGCTCTTGTAGATGCGGCTGCCGGGCGCGCCTTCATTGAAGGTCCAGGGCCGGCGTACCTTGTCGTAGGTAGCGGCGTACAGCGTGTCGGGGTCGGTGGGGTGCATGACCACTTCGACGACGCCGATGTGGCGCGTCGTTTCGTCTTCGAAGCGACCCGTCGCCTCGATGACGTCGGTCAGGACCAGCTCCCAGGTGCGACCCCCGTTGGAGGTCTTGTAGAGGCCACGCTCCGGATTATCGCTGTACAGGTGACCCAGCGCCGCGACGTAGACAATGTCGGGGTTGGTGGGGTGCACCACGATGCGGGCAATGTGCCCGGAGTTCGGCAGGCCCATGTTGGTCCAGGTGCGGCCCGCATCGGTGCTCTTGTAGATGCCGTTGCCCCAGTAGGAGCTGCGCGAGTTGTTGCCTTCGCCGGTGCCCACCCACACGGTATCGGGCGCCGTCGGCGCCACCGTCACGGCGCCGATCGAGAACACGTCGTCGACGTGGAAGATCGACTCGAAGTTGACGCCGTCGTGGGTCTTCCACAAGCCGCCCGATGCGGTGGCAGCGTAGAAAGTATCGGGGTCACGCGGATCGACGGCGAAATCGACAAAGCGACCCGACTGCCGCGTCGGGCCGACTTCGCGGTAGCGGACATTGGAGAGAATCGTATCGAGGTCGGGCGCCTGGGCCACCGCCGACTCGGAATAGAGCGACGATGACGCTGCCGTCACGTTCTCGGCGACCGCCTGGGCCGCGGCATCGGCGGAGCCGACGTTGACGACGAGAACCGCCGCCAGCCCGAGTCCAAGAGCACCCGAGGCTAGATTGGAAAAGAAACGCATGGGATACACCTCCATGATGCGGGCCGCGACGGGCGGCAGTGCAGCAGCCGAGCGCCGGAACGACACCGCGTTCAGAAACTGATCGTTATCGTTGAGGAGACTCTAAGTGGGTGTCGCGGAGCCGGCAACGAGGTATCGGTGGTCGGGGCCAGGTTTTACATACTTAACAAGGCGTCGGCGGAGCTTGCGCCCAGTCGATCGCTCGCCGCCCGTTGCGATGATGGTCGCCGGCGTCGAGGTTGGATGGGTACACACCCACCCCGGCGGCGAATATGTCGAGGCCGTAGAAGCCACTCGGTTGCCAGGCCCTCCTCAGGCCGGCAGCCGGGCAAGCTCTTGCTGCACGGCCTCGACCAGCGGCTGGATGGTGTCGGCGCTGAAGTCAAAGCGCGCACCGGCGGCCTCGAAGAGCTCCGGCAGTGGACGCGAGCCACCCAGCGCCAACGCCGCGCGATAGCCACCGAGTGCCTGCTTCGGGTCGCGTTTGAAGCGCAGCCAGAGCTGTAGCGCGCCGAGCTGCGCGATGCCGTACTCGATGTAATAGAACGGGTGCACGAAGAGATGCAGTTGGCGCTGCCAGTAGCTCTCGCGGTTTTCCTGGTAGCCGCTCCAGTCGACGGCGGCGCCGAAAGCCTTGTCGAGCTCCAGCCACTTCGCCGTGCGTTCTTGGCGCGAGTGCGTCGGGTGGGCGTAGATCCAGTGCTGGAAGGCATCGATGTGGGCGATCCACGGCAGGATCTTGATGATGCTCTCGAGGTGTTTGCGCTTGGCGCGCGCCGCGTCTTCTGCGGAGTAAAAAACGTCGAGCTCGTCGTTGGCGAAGAGCTCCATGGTCATCGATGCCACCTCGGCGAATTCGATGGGAGAGTGGCGATAGCCGACCAGCGGCTCGTGCTGCGTGGCGAAGGCGTGGAAGGCGTGGCCCGCCTCGTGCAGCAGCGTTTCGACGTCGCGCTGCACGCCGGCGGCGTTCATGAAGATGAAGGGGCGGCGCTTCTCGTCGCGCGTCGACATGTAGCCGCCCGGTGCCTTGCCCTTGCGCGACTCGAGGTCGAGATCGCCCTCGGAGCGCATGCTGGCGAACAGCGCTTCGAGCTCGGGGTCGAGGCGCGCGAAGATTCGCTGGACACCGTCTTCGAGCTCCTCGGAGGACGTGAACGGGCGCAACGGGCCGCGCCCGAGGGGATCGACCTCCAGGTCCCACGGACGCAGAACGTCAAACTCGGCGGTGATGCGCTCGCTGAACGGTACCGTGGATTCTTCCTTCTTTTTCAGGGGCCGCGCCAGCGTCTTGAACTGGCGCGCATTGAGCTCGCGGTAGAGCGGCACGATGAGCTCGCGAATCGTCTTCTGAAAGCTCTCCGAGTCCTCGATGCCGTAGTCGAAACGCATCATCGATTTAAAGGCGTAACCACGGTAGTCGTCGAAGCCTGCGTTGACGGCGATCTGCTGGCGCAGCTCGAGCTGGCGGTCGAAGATGTCGTCCATCTCGTCGCGGTCCTGCAGGCGGCGACCGGCAACCAGTTCCCAGGCTTCCTGACGTACCTTGCGATCGGGCTCCTCGAGATACTTGGCCATCATCGGGAGAGTGCGCTCCTCGCCCTCGTGCTGCACCGTCATCGCACCGGTCACCTTCTGGTATTGCTGCGCCAGCTTGGCGACCTCGGTCTGCAGCGGGATGTTGTCCTCGCGAAAGATGCTGATCTCGGCCTCGATCTC
>Ga0114950_10000645_pt1 | contig 24535 bp, 16 predicted proteins | sample N075metaG_FD_83503 | JGI IMG/M metagenome (GOLD analysis project Ga0114950, IMG submission 83503) | Deep subsurface microbial communities from Kermadec Trench to uncover new lineages of life (NeLLi) - N075 metaG | ecosystem: Environmental > Aquatic > Marine > Ocean trench > Sediment | place... | reverse complement strand
CCAAGGAGCTGTTCGGAGCCGAGCACGCCAACGTCCAGCCGCATTCCGGGACGCAGGCGAACATGGGCGTCTACTTCGCCGCCATCCAACCCGGCGACACCATTCTGGGAATGGAGTTGCCGCACGGCGGTCACCTGTCGCACGGCCACAAGCTGAACTTCTCCGGCCAGTTGTACGACGTCGTCTCGTATGGAGTGAACCGCGACACCGAGCTGCTCGACTACGACCAGATGGCCGCCAAAGCGGAGAAACATCGGCCCAAGCTCATCGTCGTCGGAGCTTCAGCCTACCCGCGAACGATTGACTTCGCCCGCGTGCAGGCGATCGCCGACAACGTCGGCGCCAAAGTCATGGCCGACATCGCCCACCCGGCCGGCCTCGTCGCCGCCGGCCTGTTCCCCAACCCCTGCGAGCACGCCGACTTCGTTACCTCCACCACCCACAAGACCCTGCGCGGGCCGCGCGGCGGGTTCATTCTCTGCAAGGAGGAGTACGCCAAAGACGTCGACCGGAGCGTGTTCCCGGGCGCTCAGGGGGGGCCATTCATGCACCTGATCGCCGCCAAGGCAGTCTGTTTCCGCGAGGCGCGCAGCGACGGCTTCAAGAGCTACGCGGCACAGGTCATTGCCAACGCCAAAGCGCTCGCCGCCGCGCTCGCCGAGCGCGGCCACCGCATCGTGTCGGGCGGAACCGACAGCCACATCGTGCTGGTCGACGTCGGCACCGCCGGCCTCACCGGCAAGGACGGCGAGGCGTGGCTCGACGAAGCCGGCATCATCGTCAACAAGAACACCATTCCCTTCGATCCCAACCCGCCGATGGTCACCTCGGGGCTGCGGCTGGGAACCGCGGCGGTCGCCACCCGCGGCATGAAAGAAGCGGAAATGGACCAGATCGCCGACTGGATCCACCAGGTGCTCGACAGCGGTGGCGGCGAGCAGGTGTGCGCTGCCGTCCGAGCCGAGGTCGACGAGGTCTGCCACGGCTTTCCGATCTACGACTGGCGCCTCGACGAGATGCCCGACATCGTCTGACCCGGCTGCAATGACACTTCAAATCAACATGATGATTTGAAGCGCTTGTCCAGGTGATCCTCCCACCCGTCGAAGGGACGATATATCGGATTCCTCGGCGCCTCGCTGACGTTCGGGATCCCCCGTCTGATGGCGTGGGGGATGCCTGCGGCGATCGAGGAGGGCCGCTCGAGCCCATGCTAGACTAGCGCCGTTTCCACCCTGTTGGAGGGGTGACGGGTGGGGAGCGCTAGGGGCGAAACAGCGGCAACACGGGCCCGCGCCAGGGGCGCGACGGGAGGTTGAACGATGAAGTTTTTCCTGGACACCGCGAACGTCGATGAGATCCGCGAGGCCACCAGCCTCGGGTTGATCGACGGCGTCACCACCAACCCTTCGCTGGTTGCCAAGGAAGGGCGACCGTTCGAAGAGCTCATCCACGAGATCTGCGAGCTGGTGCAGGGACCGGTGAGCGCCGAGGTGGTCTCCACCGAGGCCGACGGCATGCTCGAAGAGGCCCGCCGCCTGGCGACAATCCACGAGCACGTGGTGGTCAAGTGCCCGCTGACCCGCGAGGGTCTGAAGGCCACCCGCACGCTCGCCGACGAGGACATACGCGTCAACGTAACCCTGTGCTTCTCCCCCACCCAGGCCCTGCTCGCCGCCAAGGCGGGCGCCGCCTACATCTCGCCGTTTGTTGGCCGGCTCGACGACATCAGCTACGACGGCATGGAGCTCATCCAGCAGATCCTCACGATCTACGAGAACTACGGGTTCCCGACCGAGGTCCTGGTCGCCTCGATCCGCCATCCGAAGCACATCCTGGAAGCGGCGCTCATGGGCGCCGATGTGGCGACGATTCCGTTCAAGGCCTTCGACGCGATGTTTAACCACCCGCTGACCGACAAGGGTCTGGCCGCGTTTCTTGCCGACTGGGAAAAGGCGCGCGAGACCGTAGCCCCCGAGGCTGTCGAGGCCTAGCCAACTAGATGTCGATCGAAAATCGCCTCGAGGAGCTGGCGCGGCGCGAGCAGGAGGCGCGTGCCGGCGGCGGCGATGAGCGGATCAAGAAGCAACACGACGCCGGCAAGCTGACCGCCCGCGAGCGACTCGACCTGCTGCTCGATCCCAACACCTTCGAAGAGCTGGATCGCTTCGTCGTGCACGGCTGCCGCGACTTCGGCATGGAAGAGCGCCGGATCGCCGGCGACGGCGTCGTCTGCGGCCACGGGCGCATCGAAGGCCGGCTCGTCTACGCCTTCGCGCAGGACTTCACCGTTTTCGGCGGCAGCGTTTCTGCAGCCAACGCGGAGAAGATCTGCAAGATCATGGACCTGGCGATGAAGATGGGAGCGCCGCTTATCGGGTTGAATGACTCCGGTGGCGCCCGCATCCAGGAAGGGGTCGCGTCGCTAGCCGGCTACGCCGACATCTTCCTGCGCAATACGCTGGCGTCGGGCGTGGTACCGCAGATCTCCGCGATCATGGGACCGTGCGCCGGGGGCGCCGTCTATTCGCCCGCCATCACCGACTTCGTCATCATGGTCGAGGACAGCTCGTACATGTTCCTGACCGGCCCCGAAGTCATCCGAACCGTGATGCACGAGGAGGTCACGGCGCAGGAGCTGGGTGGCGCCGAGATGCACACCGCGCGCAGCGGCGTGGCCCACTTCGCCACCGCCGACGATCGCTCGTGTGTGGCGTTGATCCGCGAGCTCCTGTCGTACCTACCGTCGAACAACCGCGAAGACCCGCCGCGCCTCGAGCCCACCGACGATCCCGAACGCGTCGATAAAAATCTCGACGACTTGATTCCCGAGGACCCGAACAAGCCTTACGACATCGTCGACTTGATCCACGGGGTTGTCGACCACGGCCAGTTTCTCCAGGTTCACGAACGCTTCGCACGCAACATCGTGGTCGGTTTCGCGCGTCTGCACGGGATGGCGGTGGGAATCGTCGCCAACCAGCCCGACCACCTCGCCGGCACGCTCGATATCGACGCCTCGATCAAAGCGGCCCGCTTCGTGCGTTGTTGCGACGCCTTCAACGTGCCGCTGGTGGTCTTCGAGGACGTACCGGGCTTTCTACCCGGCACCGAGCAGGAGTTCGGCGGCATCATCAAGCACGGCGCCAAGTTGCTGTACGCCTTCGCCGAAGCGACCGTACCGAAGCTCACCGTCATCACCCGCAAGGCCTACGGCGGCGCCTACTGCGTGATGGCCTCCAAGCACCTCCGCACCGATGTGAACTTCGCCTACCCGACCGCCGAGATCGCGGTCATGGGCGCCGAAGGTGCCGTGAACGTCCTGTTTCGGCGCGAGCTTGCCGCCGCCGACGACCCCGAGGCGCTACGCGCCGAGAAGGTGGCCAGCTTCCGCGACAAGTTCGCCAACCCCTACATCGCCGCGGAACGCGGCTGGATCGACGCCATCATCCGGCCCCGCGACACCCGCCGCAAGCTCATCAAGTCGCTGCTCGCGCTCGACACCAAGGTCGACCGCAACCCGCCGAAGAAGCACGGAAACATTCCCCTGTGACCAACACCGAATCAGGGAGCGAGGAGCGCGAGCCGGCACCTGGCAAGCGCCGTCGGAGCGCGCGAAGTCCTGCCGGATTTTCCGGCGCCACCGCGTGATGCCGCGCCGTACCTGCTGTTCGCGGCGCTGAGACCCGATCTTGATCGCTCGCAACCGGCGGCATGGCGAGGAACCCCTGCCCCGGGCTACGCTTGGACGATGAGCGAAGCTCGTGCAATCCGCCGTATTCTGGTCGCAAATCGCGGCGAAATAGCGGTTCGCGTGATTCGTGCCTGCCGGGATCTGGGCCTGGAATCGGTCGCCATCTACTCGGAAGCCGACCGCGAGGCGCTCCACGTCAGATTCGCCACCTACGCCTATCCCGTGGGGCAGGCGACGGCGAGCGAATCCTACTTGAATATTGACCGCGTTCTTCAAGCCGCCCGTGAGGCCGAAGCCGATGCCATCCACCCGGGGTACGGGTTTCTCTCCGAAAACCCGGAGTTCGCCCGCCGTTGCGAGGACGAAGGGCTGATCTTCATCGGGCCGACGGCCGAATGCATGGCGCTCGTCGGTGACAAGGCGCGGGCACGCCAGGCCGCTATCGATGCCGGTGTAACGGTGGTGCCGGGGTCACCTGGCGCCGTCGAGAACGCTGCCGAGGCTCGCCGCTTCGCCGAGGAGCTCGGCTATCCGATCATGCTCAAGGCGGCGGCGGGGGGCGGCGGCAAGGGCATGCGCCTCGTCAACGCCGACGACGAGCTCGACAGAGCCTTCGAAACGGCCGGCAGCGAAGCGCGCTCGGCGTTCGGTGACGGCCGCATCTACGTCGAGAAAGCGATTGTCGCGCCGCGCCACGTCGAGATCCAGATACTCGCCGATCTGCACGGCAACCAGGTGTATCTCGGGGAGCGCGAGTGCACCCTGCAACGCCGACACCAGAAAGTTCTCGAGGAGGCGCCGTCGCCCGTCGTCGGCCAAGAGCTACGCGAGAAGATGGGGGCGGCAGCCCTGGCCGTCGCGGCGCAGGCCGGGTACAGCAACGCCGGTACCGTCGAATTTCTTCTCGATGCGGCGCAGGACTTCTACTTTATCGAGGTAAACGCTCGTCTCCAGGTCGAGCATCCGGTCACCGAGTTGGTCACCGGGATCGACCTGGTCGCTGAACAAATCTCCCTCGCCCAGGGGGAAAAGCTGTCGTTCGAGCAAGCAGACGTCGAGCTCCGCGGCCACGCGATCGAGTGTCGCATCTACGCCGAGGATCCAGACGACAACTTCGCCCCGTCGCCGGGCGTCGTCGAGGCGCTGCGCATCCCCGGCGGCCCCGGTATCCGCGACGATTCGTGCCTGTTCGAGGGCTGCGAAGTGCCGATCCACTACGATCCGATCGTCGGTAAGCTCATCGCCTGGGGCGCCGACCGGCCGACCGCGATACGGAGGCTGCGACGGGCCCTCACGGAGTACAAGGTCGGCGGCATCGCGACCACGATCCCGCTGTTCCAACGGGTGTTGGCGGACGCCGACTTCATCAACGCCGACTTCGATACCGGCTATCTCGACCGCTTTCTGAACGGTGCGCCCGAAGCCTCCGAGGACGCCGCAGGTGATCCCGATCCGATCGCTGAGGCAGCCCGGCTGGCGATAGCGTTGCACGTCTTTCTGAGCGAGGAAGAGCGCGCCTACCGGCCGCCCTCGACCGTCGGTTCACCCTGGAAGCTCGCCGGCCGCGCCGCCGGGCTCGACCACGAGCCGTGATGGAGGTGGGGGCGTGATCGTTGAAGTCAGTATCGGCGAGGAGACGCCCCGACGCTATCAAGTGCGCCGTGACGGCGAGCGCGTCGTCGTGCGCCACCTGGGCGACTCCGACGCCGCTGAGGGCAACGGCGGCGGCACCCGCGAGACCTCCATCGACTGGCGCCGCCCGCAGCCGGGGATCTACTCGCTATTGATCGACAACACTTCGTACGAGGTGTTCATCGAGGAGGAGCCCGACCATTTCACCGTCCACTTGAAGAAGCGGAGCTATCGTGTCCACGCTGCCGACGTCCGCCGTCACCGTCCCGCCGCACACGAGCCCGGGACAACGGACGGGCTGGTCCGTATCACGGCGCCGATACCCGGCCGCGTCGCCCGCGTTCTCGTGTCGCCCGGTCAGCGGATCGGCCGCGGTGACGGCATCGTCGTTGTCGAAGCCATGAAGATGGAGAACGAGTTGCGCTCTCCACGGGATGGAATCGTCGGTTCGATCGAGGTCAAGGAGGGCCAAACAATAGACGGAGGCGCCTTGTTGGCGACTATCGAATGAGCGCTAGCCCGCATGTCTCAACGCCCCCCGTCGCGCCCGCAGCAGGAGGGCGTTGAGATATGCGGGCCAAGACCAAGCCCCGTTCTCGCCGACGTCGCCTGTTGTTCCGCACCCTGGTCGTCGTCGCGCTGCTCGTGGTGGTGGCCATGCTGGCCGCATGGGCCTGGATCGAGAGCAACGCCGGCCAGGAAACCATCCGCGTTTGGCTCGAGCGCCGTGGCACCGAGCTGCTCGGCCGCACCGTTCACATCGGGTCTCTCGAGCTCGACCTGCTGCCGTTCGATGCCGTGCTCAGCGACATTCAGGTCGACGGCGGCCCGGACAGCGACGAGTTGTTGCTGCGCGTCGATTCGGCGCGGCTGCGGGTGGGCCCTTGGGGGTTGTTGTCGCGACAACTTCTGATCCGCGCACTCGAGGTCGAATCCCCGGTGGTTCACTGGGACGTTCCGACCAGCCCCGAGGGCCTGAATCTGTCGAGCTCCAGCAGCAGCCGGCTGAGAGTGACGATCGAAAGCCTGAGCATCGAGAACGGCTCCCTCGAAATCAACCACCAGCGTTGGAACCTCGACACGTCGCTCAACGAGGTCAGCCTCGGCCTGCAACCAGCCGGAGGCCTGACGGGGATCAGCCGGGTTCGATCCGGTTTTCTGAGCATCGGCGGAGGCAGACTACGCCTCGCTCCCGGGCAGGACGAGGGCATTCGCGCCGACGGCGGCTCTCTGGACCTGTCGGAGGCCACCTTTCGCTTTACCATCGCCGACAACCTGCTGAGAATCGATAGCGGACGACTCGTCGTCGGCAATAGCGAGCTGTCGACGAGTGGCACGGTGACCGACTGGCGCGACGGCGACTTCGTCGTCGACGGGCGTATCGAGGTCGCCGACATGGTCATGCTGGCAGGCATCGAGTCCGTAGTAGAGCATCGCGGCGCGGTCACGCTCAGCGGAACCTTCACCTTCGGCGACGAGGCGCTCCACTTCGCCGGCATGCTTTCCTCGCCTATGATCACCATCGCCGGCATCGAAGCGACCGACATCAGCGCCGAGATCGATGCGACCCGCAACCGCCTGCTGGTAGACACGATCCGGGCATCGCTTTACAGCGGCAGCATTGCGGCGCGAATCGAAACCGAACTGGGGTCAGCCCCTCGCGCCTGGTCGCTGGACTACGAGGCGACCGACATCAACCTGTCCTCGCTGACGACCGCCCCCCGGCGGCTGGGCTTCCGGTTCGCCGGCGTCGCTGGCGGGCGCGGCAGCTTCCGCTGGCAAGCGCCGGTTGCCGACACCATCACGGGTTCAGGGTCGTTCGACGTCGCGTTGCCTCCCGGCACCCTGGGGCGCCTCTCCTCGGAGGCGCGCTCGGTCGATCGATCTGGGACCGGGCAATCCCCTGCCGTCGGCGCCACGGCGGCGGCACCTTCGCGGAGCCGAGGGACGGGCCTGCAAACAGCGGCGCCGTCGCTACCGGTGCCGATCGAGGCGCATGTGGACTACGAGCTCGACCAGGGGTCGCTCATCGTCGGCAACGCCACGGCGTCGCTGCCGGGAACCGAGGCAAGCATCCAGGGATCCATCGGCCGCGATCGTTCGATCTCGGGTAGCTTCCGGGTGGAAAGCGGCGACCTCCGCACTCTCGACCAGGTCTTCACGCAAATACGCCGGTTTCGCGGCGAGCTACCGGTGCCGCAGCCGCTGGGGATCGACGGCAGCGGCGTGGTGTCGGGGACCATTGCCGGAACCCTCGACGGGGCAACGCTCGACGGTTTCCTCGAGGTGCGCGACCTCTTCGTTTCGAACAACCCGGTGGGCGACGTCGACGGGAGTCTACGACTGGCGGGATCAGCGCTCGAGATCAACGACCTGCATGTCCGCCGGGGCGCGGGCAGCGCCACAGGCGAGGGCCGTTTCCGAATCGGCCGACAATTCGCCACCGCCTCCGACTACACGGTCAACTTGCGCCTCGACGGCTACCCGATGGAGGTCAACCTGCCGCGACTCGGCGTTCCACTGGTCGTCGCCGGTGAGACTACGGGGGAATTGACCCTGTCGGGTGCGTACGGCGCGCCGCCCTCTGGGGAGGTGACCCTCCGGGGTACCGACGTCCGACTCAACGACCTCGGCGAGCTGAGCGCCGACGTCCGCCTCCGCCTCAGCCCGGGCGAGTGGGTTGCAGAGCGATTCGAGCTCGTCGGTCCGCGCGGCCGTCTGGCGGCCTCGGGCTCGTGGAATCGAAACGATGATACGGTGCAAGCGCGCATCGACGGATTCGAGATCGACGCTTCGATCGTCGGCGACCTCACCGGCGCGAACCTGCCGATTGGCGGCTCACTCCAGTTACAAGCGCAGCTCACCGGGGCCTTCGCCGCTCCCGACGCCGCCGCCACGCTGCGCTGGACCGACGCCACGGTGAACGGGGTGAGGCTGGGTTCTGTCGCCTTGAGCACCGAACTACGCGCCGGCAGCATGGCGATCGCGGCCGTAGGTCGATCCGATCCGACGGCGCCGGCTATTCCTCCGCCGACCCCGACCGCCACCGGCGGCGGCAACGTGATTCCCTTGCCCGTGGTGCCGACGGCGGGCTGGGCGGCAACTTTGAGCGCCGACCTGCAGGCGCCGCGGCTCGCGACCCTGCGAGCCGCCGGTGAGTCCGACCTCGTCCTCGCGATGCTTGCAGCGCAAGGGTACGAGACCGGCGACGACCTGGAGGTCATCGGAACACTGGAGATCGAGGGCAGCGGGCCGCTCGGCGAGTGGACCGGGTGGAACGGTCGGGCAACTGTCGCTGACTTCTCGCTGAGCCGACCGGGACTGACCTTCTCGCTACCGGACCCGCTGACGCTGGCGCTCGACAATGGCGTGCTGGAGGTCGATCTGCCGCGCCTGCTCAGCGCTGCCGGGAGCCTCGAAGCGAGCGCCGCCATCGACGTGGTGGAGGGCCGCTGGCTCGAGGCCAGCGCGTCCGGGAGCCTCTCACTCGAGATTCTCGAGATGTTCACTGAGGAATTCGAGGCCGGCGGCAGCGTTGACGTCGCCATGCGTGCCAGCGGTGACGTCCTGGGGGGCGAGGTTGCCGGTACTTTCGTTCTGCGGGATGTCTCGATCGGTCATCCGAAATCACCCTGGTCTGCGGAAGGCGTCAACGGCACCATTCGCCTGGTCGACAACAGCCTCGACCTTGTCGACGTGACCGGAGTGTCGGGAGGCGAGCCTTTCGAGATCGACGGCATTCTGCCGATCGGAGCGCTGGCCGGTGACGAGGCCGCCGACCCGGCCCGGCTCGACCTCACCATGGCCGCCTTACCGCTCGCCCCGATGTGGGAACGTTCCGGGCCGCTTCACGAACTGATCACCGGCGGCCAGGCATCTGTTGCGCTCTCGATCCAGGGTCATGGCACCAACTGGAGAACGTGGGACGGCCGCATCGATGTGCGCTCCCTCAGCGTCGAGCTCAATGACCTCGATCTGGTGATGGACCTGCCGACCTCGCTGATGCTGGCAGACGGGCGACTCGACCTCACCGACCCGATCGCCTTGCGGGGACCCGGCACCGCGCTGGAGCTCACCGGCGGCTTCCTGCTCGGGCCGCTGCGGCTCGACGCCCGGCTGCAGGGAAGCACCAACCTCGACCCCCTCAACGCGGTCACCGAAGGCTGGGGGGTGGCCGGCCGTAGCACCATCGACGTGCATATCAGCGGCGACCCACCAGACCTCTCCTACGACGGCACCATCGAGATTACCTCGGGACTCCTGAACCCGCCGATACTGCAACCGATCGAGAACATCTCGGCGTTGCTGACGCTCCAGAACCGCCTCGTCTCCATCGAATGGTTTACCGGATCGCTCGGCGCCAGCAGGGCACCCAACGACACCAACCTCTCGGGGAACGGCGAGATCCAACTGGTCGACAGCGTGCCCCGGCGCTTCGTTCTCAACGTCACGGTCGACGCTGCCGAAATCCGCCCGCAGCCCGGTATCCGTCTTGTCGGCTCCGCCGATCTGGTGTACGAGGGCACCTTCGAGCGCTCGGTCTTGTCGGGAACTATGCAACTCCTGGAGGCCGAGTACACCAGGCGTTGGGAGAGCGAGGCCGACCTGCTCGCGCTTTCAGGCTCCGAGGTTGTCGGCGTCGTCCACGAGATGGCTCGGACGGTCATCCTCGACGTTGACGTTCTCGCCCCCGGCAATATCCGCATCGTCAACAACATGGTCGACGTCGAGCTCAACGCCGACCTGCAGGTCCGTGGCACGCTCGCCGAGCCCGTGCTCCTCGGCAGCACGACCGTGCTCGACGGTTCGGTGACGTTGCGCGACCAGAGGTACCAGTTTCTGCGCGGCTCGATCGAGTTCCAGAACCCGTTGCGCACCGAGCCCAACTTCGACATCGCGGTCGAAACCTCGATCCGCCAGTACTTGGTCACCGTCAACGTCTCGGGATCTCCTTCTCGCGGCGACCTGCAGGCGAACTTCGCGTCGTCCCCACCGCTCTCGGACCTGCAGTTAATTCAGTTGCTGACCGTCGGGAATGCTCCCGAAAGGACCCTGCGGACGGACGACGAAACGCTCGGTGCGGTGGGAGCTCAGGCGACCTCGTTTTTGACCAGGCAATACCTCAGCCACGTCGAGCGCGGCGCCCAGCGAGTGTTCGGGGTCGATCGTTTCCGTGTCGAGCCGGCGGTGGTCAATGGCTCGGGCGACCCGACGGCCCGGGTGACGCTGGGGAAGCAGGTCACGCCGGATTTGTGGATCAGCTGGACAACAAAGCTGGGCACGACCGAGGAGCAGCTCGTGACCCTGGAGTACCAATTGACGCGTGGCATCCGCGTCACCGCGACGCGTGAGGACGACGGCTCGATCGGCATCGACTTCCGCTTCGACCACCGGTTCCGATGACAAGCCCGGACCGCGGCACGAAACACCGGGCGCTGACGATCATCGCCGCTGTTGCGGTTTGGATCGTCCCGGCGGCGACGCAGGCGCAAGACTCCGCCGGGAACAGTGGTGCGGTCTCCACGTCCGGCACCTATGCCTTCCAGGGGATCCCTGTCTCCGCCATCCTGGTGCACGCGCCCGACGGTCTCCATCAACCCGCGACCGAGGCCCTGGCGATCCGGGTAGGCGAGCCCTTCGAGATCGCCGACATGCGCCGCACCCTGCAGAACATTTACTCGCTGGGCGTCGTTTCCGACGTCCAGGTCAACGGGCGGAAAACCGAGGACGGCGGTGTGCTTCTCGAGTTCACCGTATTGCCGGCGGCGCACCTGCACGCCGTCCGTTTCGTCGGCGACAGTCCATTCCGCAAGAGCATCCTGGAGGACGCCCTCACCGCCACGCTGGGCGACCGCATCAGCCGTCAGATGCTACAGGCGCAAGCCACCCGAGTGCGGCAGGCGCTTGCCAATCGAGGCTACGAGCAAGCCAGGGTCGAGCCCGAGCTCGTGCTCGATGAAACAGGCCTCGAGGGAACGATCGTCTTCCACCTGGACGCCGGTTCCGCGACGCGGTTACGACGTCTGGAGTTCGTCGGCAATCCGGGGATCAGCGACGCCGAGGTGCGGGCCGCGTTCGGCCTCGCCGAGAGCAGCGTCTTTCGTCCCGACGATCTTGGCGACAGCATCGATCGATTGCTGCGGCGACTCGCCGAGGCGCGCTTCTTCTACGCCAGCGTCGAGATCGGCCCGGGCGCGGTCAACCCTAGCGAGAACACTCGCGATTTGCAGATAATCATCGAGGCCGGGCCGCACGTCGAGCTCAACGTCACGGGTTGGGATCGCAGCGAAGAGGAACTGCGCGACATGCTGCCCTTCTTCGAGGCAACGACGGTCGCCGATTGGATCCTCAAACAGGCGCGCGCCGACATCATCGCCCAGCTCCAACAACAGGGGCACTGGAAACCGCTGGTCGCTTTCGGGCGCGAGCGTGATTCCGAGGGGCGCAACGTGGTGGTGAACTTCACCGTGATCCCGGCGCGCAAGGTCGACGTCGAGCGTATCGAAATCGTCGGCAACGAGCAGATCCCCACCGCAACGATTCGCAGCGCGATGCGAACCGAAGAGCGGCGACTGCTGCGTGGGGCGCCTTTCCTGAGCACCACGTGGCAGCAAGACCAGCGCAACATTCTGGCGCTCTACCGTCGCAGCGGTTTTCTGCAGGTGAGCATCGTCGACACGGTGAGCTACGACGATGAAATCGGCGGGCTGCGTGCCCGGCTGGAGATCGACGAGGGCGGGCGCACGATCGTAGACCGGGTCGTCATCAACCCGCAGACCCACCTCGACGCCCACGGAATCGACACTACCGGGTGGGCGCAAGAGATCCAGCTCCGCGCCGGCGGGCCCTACGACCCCGACGCCCTGCAAGGCGACGAGACCCGGCTCCGCATCCTGCTCGCCAATCAGGGATTCCGCCGCGCCACCGTCATTGGCGAGGCCCAAACGCGGCCCGACCCGTACTCGATGGGGGTCACGTTCTCGGTTTTCCCGGGACCGCGCGTTCGGGTCGGCCAGCTGCTGATATCGGGGAACCAGAAGGTCCGCGACGAGGTCATCCGACGCCAGCTCTCGCTCGTTCCCGGATCGCCGTACACGCAGGAGAGCGTGATCCTGAGCCAAAGCCGCCTCTACCAACTCGGCTTGTTCTCGCGCGTCGATATCGACACAGCGCGACCCGACTCGACCGAAACGGAACCGACGGTCGTCGTTCGCGTCGAGGAAGGCTCGAGCCGGCGTTTGTCCTGGGGGCTCGGCTACTCCACCGAGGAACAGGTGCGCGGCCTCGTGGTTGTGGGGCAGGAAAACCTCTGGGAACGCAACCACCGTGCCACTTTCAGCGTCCGCGCCTCGTTCGCCGAACAGAGGGCGCGCTTCATTTACACGGACCCCTATCTTCTCGGCCGCGACGTCGAAGGTTCCGCCGTCGCCTACTTCGAGAGCGTCGATCGTGAGGGATTCAAGGCGCAGAGCTTCGGAACGTCGTTTCGCCTGGTCAAGCGCCACTCCCCGACGCTGACCAGCGTCGGACGGTACTCGTTTCGTAACCAGCAGACGTTCGACGTGTTGATCGACGAGGAGCTGCTCGAGCCCGAGGACCGCGACGCGGTGATCGGCAGCGCCATCTACACGCTGCTGTCGGACACCCGCCCGAACCCGATCAACCCGCGCGGCGGCAACTACCACACCGTCGATCTCGAGTGGGCCGCCAACGCGCTCGGTAGCGAGAGCAACTTCGTCAAGATGTTCGGGCGCTCGTACTGGTATTGGGAGCTACCCAACGACGCCGTCTTCGTTGCCGCGGCGCGCGCCGGGCTCGCGGTCCCCTTCGGCGACTCGATCGTGCCGCTGCCAGAGAGGTTCTTCGCCGGAGGCTCGACAACGCTGCGAGGATTCGGCCGCAACCGGGCCGGATCCACAGACGAAGACGGCAACCCGCTGGGCGGCAACGTGCTGCTGATCGGCAACCTCGAGTATCGGTTCCCGATCCGCGGCGACCTCGGCGCGGTGATCTTCACCGATATCGGCAGCGTGTTCGACGACCTCGAGCATGTGTCGGTCAGCGGCATCCGCGAAACGCTGGGGGTCGGCGTACGCTACGACTCCCCGATCGGCCCCCTTCGCCTCGACTGGGGATACCTGCTCGACGCCCGCACCGGCGAAGACAGCTCCCGGTTTCACTTCGCCATCGGGCAGGCGTTCTGATGCGCGGACGCCGGATCATGAGACCCGCCGTTGTCGCGGTGGCCGTCGCCTCCTCCCTCTTGCTGGGCGCAACAGGCGCCGACGCCCAGGAGCCTCGACTCGTCGATCGCATCGTCGCGGTCGTAGATGGTGAGGTCATCACCCTCGGCCAGCTCGACCGTACCATCGGCCGGGACCGAACCAATTCGAGTATCGACACCGGAATCTGCGCCCCGGGGGCGGAACCGGTCGAGGCAGCGGAAGCGGAAACCGACGAGGGGCTGGCGCGCCGTGTCCTCGAGTGCATGATCGACGACCTGCTGACATTCCAATACGTGCGCAGGTTCCCGCAGTTCGACGTCCTGCAGGACGACATCGACGCCGAGTACCAGCGGATGGTGCGGCAGTACGACAATCGCGCTGCCTTCGAGGAGACGCTCAAACGGCAGGGATGGACAGCGGCCGAGGTGCGCTACGATCTCGAGCGAGCGGCGTTAGTCGACAACTACGTCCAGGTCCGCTATCGGGACGTGATCGACGTCAGGGAATCCGAGATCCGCCGTTACTACGAGGACGTTCTGCGGCCCGAGATGGCGCGCGAGGGCGCCGAGATGCCGGCCTTCGATGCGGTCGACGGTATGATCGAAGCGATCCTGGTCGGCGCCGAGTACAACCGCCGCATGGACGATTGGATCGCCGACCTGCGGCGGCGCGCCGATATCGTCGTCTATCTCTGGTAACGAGGTCCCGCCGTGTGCCCAGCCCGCAAACCAGGCAAACCGACAAAGACAGAGCTCGCCGCCCGCGATGAGGCCATCGCCTCCGCCGGCGGTGAGGCGGGTCCCCAGGCCGCGGGGCCCGGTTTCGGCGCCATCATCGGCCAGGATCAGGCGGTCAGCGCGTTGCAGAGCGCCCTAGGTCGTGACCGTTTACCCCACGCGCTCCTGCTCCACGGCCCGATCGGCGTCGGCAAGGCGACCGCCGCCGGGGTACTGGCGCAGGCGTTGAACTGCCCGCAATCGGGGCCCGACGACGGCTGCGGGACATGCTCCTCGTGCCGCAAGATCAAACGTGGACTTCACCCCGACGTTCTCTGGGTGGCGCCGCAGAGAGGCAGCATCCGGCTCAACCAGATCTCGCCGCGCAAAACCGCCGGCAGCGAGACGGCACCACCGCACGAGCCTATCGTCAGTTGGGTGGGCTACCGTCCCTACGAGGGCAATCGCCGCGTCGTGGTCATCGACGACGCCCATGCGATGAACCCGCAAGCACAGAACGCGCTGCTGAAGACACTGGAAGAACCACCGCCATCATCGATCCTGGTGCTGGTCACGCCGGCACCCGGCAGCCTGCTGCCAACGATCCGCTCGCGCTGCCAGACGCTACGCTTTCAGCCCCTCGGGCTTCCCCTGATGCGTCAATACCTCGAGGAGCAGGGTGGCATGAGCGCCGCAGAGGCGCGCCTCCGCTCGAGCCTGGTGCCGGGCAGTCTCGGCCGCGCCATAAGTCTCGACCTGGAGGCACACGGCATCCGTCGAGACGTCGCCGAGGCGGCGCTCGAGGACGCCTGCCAGGGAGGTGCGGCGCTGCTCGCCGGCGCCGAGACCCTGCTGGCGGCCGGCGACGGAGAACGCAAGATCGACCAGGCATCCTCGGCGATCGGTGCCGTTCGGGACATCCTCCGCGACCTGCTCGTGCTGGCATCCGGCAGCGCCGGGGAGATCATCGTCAACCTCGATCGAGCAGACGAATGGACGGCGTGGGCGAGCACCCTGGATCCGGACGATATCGTCGACGCGCTCGACGCCGTACAACGGGCCGACGATCGGCTGCGTTCACCGCTGCAACCCAACGCCCGACTAACCGTGGAGGAAGCGCTCATCGGCGTCGGCGCGGCGCTGCGAGACGGGACTCCGGGATGACGGAGTCACCCAAGGTCGCCCTGACGATGGGTGACCCGGCGGGCATCGGCCCGGAGGTCGCGCTGCGGGCTTGCGAGGCGCTGGCTGCGGAGGCGATCCATCCGATCGTGGTCGGAGATCCCGATCACCTGGCGGCCCTGGCCGTCGAGCTCAACCTGGCGCCGCCGGGGGAAACGATCGACTGCGGCAAGGTCGAACCCGCCTTGAAGCCGGGCCGTCCACGGCCCGCTGACGGCCGCATCGCCCTCCAATGCATCGTCACGGCAGCCGACCTGGCAGCGAGCGGCAACGCCGCGGCGCTGGTGACCGCACCGGTCAGCAAGCGCATCATCGCGGCGATCGAGCCGGGCTTCAAGGGCCACACCGAGTTTCTCGCCGCCCGCGCCGGCGTGCGCGACCCCCTCATGGTGTTCGCCGGCATCCGCCCGGCGGTGGCGCTGCTGACCACCCACCTGCCGTTGGCGACCGCCGTGGCATCTGTGCGGCGCCCGGCAATCGTCAACGCGCTGGAGCGGCTCGACGAAGGCTGGCGCCGCTGGTTCGGTGACCGGCCGCGTATCGGGGTGGCGGGACTCAACCCACACGCCGGCGAGCTCGGCCTGCTGGGCCGCGAGGACGACATCGAGGTGCGCCCGGCGATCGTTGATGCGCGGCGCGGCGGCGCCGACGTGCACGGCCCGTTTCCCGCCGATAGCGTGTTCCGACGCCAGGATCTCGACGTGGTCCTGGCCCTGTACCACGATCAAGGAACGATCATGGCCAAACGGGCGCCGACTCCCTCCGTGAACACGACGTTCGGCCTCCCCTACCCCCGAACGTCGCCGGACCACGGTGTAGCCTACGACATCGCCGGCAAGGGCATCGCCGACCCCGCGGCGATGATCGCCGCGGTGCGGCTGGCCGCCGAGATGGCCGCCAACCGATAGGCGGGTGCTCGCGGGCTCCCGGCGACCACCCACCCAAGGTCCGAGCCCACGCTCACGGGAACGCCCGGCGAGCTACTCGAAATCGCGCTCCTCGTAGCCCGTGTACACCTGGCGGGGACGGGCGATGCGCTGGTCCTCGTCGAGCAGCATCTCCTGCCACTGCGACAACCAACCCGAGACCCGCGGTATCGCGAACAGCACCGGGAACATCGCGGTCGGAAAGCCCATCGCTTGATAGATGATGCCGGAGTAGAAATCGACGTTGGGGTAGAGCTTGCGCTCGACGAAGTAGTCGTCCTCGAGGGCAACGCGTTCGAGCTCCACGGCAATCTCGAGCAACGGGCTGACGCCGGTAACCTCGAAGACCTCGTGAGCGACGTCCTTGATCAGCGTGGCGCGCGGGTCGTAGCTCTTGTAGACGCGGTGCCCGAAGCCCATCAACCGCCCGCCCGCGCCCGACTTTACTTCCTCGACGAAGCTCGGCACATTCTTCACCGATCCGATGCCGTCGAGCATGCGGAGGACGGCCTCGTTGGCGCCGCCGTGCAGCGGCCCGTAGAGCGCCGCGGCGGCGCCGGCCACGGCGACGTAGGGGTCGCTGTGCGAGCTACCGACGTTGCGCATGGCGCTGGTGCTGCAGTTCTGCTCGTGGTCGGCGTGGAGGATGAACAACACGTCGAGGGCCCGCTCGAGGACCGGGTCGGGCTCGTACTTCAGCTCGGTAATCTTGAAGAGCATGTTCAGGAAGTTGCCGGTGTACGACAAGTCGTTATCGGGTAACACATACGGAAGGCCGCGCTGGTGACGATAGGCGTACGCCGCGATCGTCGGCATCTTGGCGATCAGCCGCCAGATCTGCCGGGTACGCGTCTCTTCGTCGAAAATGTCCTTGGCGTTCGGGTAGAACGTCGACAGCACGCCAAGCGTTCCGACCAGCATGCCCATCGGGTGGGCGTCGTAGTGGAAAGCGTCGATCACCTTCTTGATGCTCTCGTTGAGCATCGTGTGGTGGGTTATGTTGTAAACCCAGCCGGCGAGCTGGTCTTCGGACGGGCGTTCGCCGTTCAACAGCAGGTAGGCAGTTTCGAGGTAGGTGCTCTTTTTGGCGAGCTGCTCGATCGGATAGCCCCGATAGCGCAGCATGCCGCGCCCGCCATCGACGAACGTGATGCTGCTCTTGCAGGAGCCGGTGTTGGTGTAGCCCGGGTCGTAGGTAATCAGGCCGAAGTCGTCGTCTGACGTCTTGATCTTGCGGAGATCGCCGGCGGGAATGGAAGCGCCGTAGTCCGGGTATGTCCCATACGAGATCGGCACCACGTAGGTCTCACCGGTTCGATTATCCGTAATCGTCAGCGTGTCTTCGGCCATTCCCTCCCACTCCCTTTCAGAACACTGTCCAAGCCCGGCTGTACCACTAGCAGGGTGCTAACCCGGATATGCTACCCGCCGTGCGCCGCGCTGGCGAATGGCGCGGCGAAGCGATGGGAACGCTGGTCGGAAACTCGCTCGGACCCTGCAACATCCTCGAGCAGCTCGGCGCGTCGATGTCACCAACCAGCCTCGGCACCGTCGCCGGCCGGTTGATGGGCACCGCCGCATACGTGTCGCCTGAGCAGGCGCACGGCGAGCGTCGCCTCGAACGCGACCCGAGAGACGTGCAGCTCTCCCACGCCGACGTCGCCGCCATCTACGATCTGGAAGAGCAGGCTATCCTCGGCGCCGCAACTCCTGCTCGATCTCGCGCTTGACCGCGTCTTTCTTCATGGCCTCGCGCTTGTCGTAGGCGCGCTTGCCCTTGCCGAGGCCGAGCTCGATCTTGGCCCAGCCGCCTCGAAAGTAGATGCGCAGGGGCACCAGCGTGAAACCGCGCTCGACGATGCGGCGGCGCAGCTTGTCGATCTCCCGCTGCTTGAGCAGCAACGGCCGCGGGCGTTCCGCCTCATGCTGGGCGTGCGAGCCGGCAGGCTGGTAGGGGCCGATGTGGCAGTTGTGCAGCACGACCCGGTTGCCGTTGATCGAGGCGTACGAGTCCTTGAGGTTGGCCCGGCCCTCGCGCAAGGCCTTGACCTCAGAGCCCAATAACGAAATGCCGGCCTCGTACCTGTCGACGATCTCGTAGTCGTACCGCGCCTTGCGATTGACGGTGACCACTTTTTCGATATCGCTCATGAGGTTCGCCCGCGCGTACCGGTCGCAACCAGACCCATCACACTTTCACCTCGGCCTGCTAGAGACGCACGATGTGGGCGTCGTCGCGGCCGGCGCTGACGTTGCGGGTGTCGATCAGCAGCGGCGACGCGTCGATGATCGCCGGCCAATCGTAGTCGGTGTGGTCGGTGCAGACGACGACGCAATCGAAGTCGGCGCAGATTCCGGGAACGCCGTCGGTTGACTTCATCGGCGCCTCGAGGCCCTCGGAGACCTCGGGGACGTACGGATCGCTGTATTCGACGCTGCCGCCCCGGGCAATCAGCAACCGCATGATGTCGAGCGCGGGTGATTCGCGCACGTCGTCGATATCGCGCTTGTAGGCCACGCCCACGATCAGGATCCGGCTGCCCTTGACGCTCTTGCCGTTCTCGTTGAGAGCGCCCGCTACCATACGCACGACGTGCTCCGGCATGGCGGAGTTGATCTCGCTGGCGAGCTCGACGAGGCGTGCCTGAAAATCGAGGGTGCGCAGCTTCCAGGTCAGGTAGTGGGGATCGACGGGGATGCAGTGCCCCCCGAGTCCCGGTCCCGGATAAAAAGGCATGAAGCCGAACGGCTTGGTCGCCGCCGCGTTGATCACCTCCCAGGTATCGATCTCGAGCCGATCACACATCATCGCCACCTCGTTGACCAGCGCGATGTTGACCGACCGGAACGTGTTTTCCAGGAGCTTGACCATCTCCGCCGCACGGCACGACGACACCCGGTGGACTCGGTCGCAAATCGTCCCGTACAGCGCCGCCGCGACGTCGCCGCACCTCTCGGTGTAGCCACCGACAATCTTCGGCGTGTTGGTGAGCATGTATTCCTTGTTGCCCGGATCGATGCGCTCGGGGGAGAACGCCAGATAGTAATCCTCCCCGACAACCGCGCCGCTCGCGGCCAGGGCCGGCAGCAGTACTTCTTCGGTCGTTCCGGGATACGTCGTGCTCTCCATGATCACCAGCATCCCGGGATGGAAGTGGCGAGAAACCGCCTCGGCCGCGGCCAGGATGTAGGAGACGTCGGGATCGCGCGTCTTGCTCAGAGGGGTGGGAACGCAGATCACTACCGCGTCCATCTCGGCAATCTTGGCGCTGTCGATGGTAGCGGTGAGACGTCCGGCCTCGACCTGCTCCACCAACGCCTCCGTCGGCACGTCGGCGATGTAGGAATCGCCGGCGTTCAGCCGCTCGACGCGCTCGCCGTTCACGTCCAGGCCGATGACCTTGAAACCGGACTCGGCGAACGCCACCGCCAGCGGCAAACCCACGTAGCCGAGGCCCACGACACCGACCGTGATCGATCGCTGCTCGATTTGTTCGATGAAGTTCTGCATGGTGCCGCCGAGTATACTGGGCCGGGTTCGCGCCCCCAAACATGCCACCTACAGGTTCCGATGCAAGATGAAAGCGTCTACCTAGGGCTCGGTTCCAACGTCGGCAACCGCATCGTACACTTGCGCGCCGGCCTGGCCGGATTGCGTGAGCACGGCTTGAGGCTACGGGCGATCTCGTCCTTCTATCTCACCGAGCCCCATCTACGGTCTGGCAGCGGCGAACCAGCGGAAGTCGAGGGGACGGATCACCCCTGGTACATCAACTGCGTCGCCGCCGTCGACGGCGCGCCGGCCGCCGATCAGCTCTTGGAACTGTGCCTGGCGGTCGAACATGAACGCGGGCGCTCTCGGCGCCCCGCATCCGAGGGTTGCGGTCCGCCTGAACCTCGCATACTCGACGTCGACGTGCTGATGATCGGCGAGCGCACCATCGAGAATTCGTCGATCCGGGTCCCCCACCCGCGGATGCAGGATCGGCGATTCGTCCTGGCGCCGCTCGCCGAGATCGCACCGCAGGCCCGCCACCCGGTCGCCGGAGAAACAATCGGCGACATGCTCACCGCTTTGCCCGAGCGGGAGCGCGTCTGGCTGCTGGCCCCGCCGCCGAGCGAGGTGGACTGATGCAGTGGAACTACATCGCCTTCGAGGGGCCGATCGGCGTCGGCAAGACCAGCCTCGTGACCCTGCTGTCCGAGAGGCTGGAGGCAGTGCGCCTTCTCGAGGACGTTTCGAACCCTTTCCTGGAGTCCTTCTACGACGAGGTGCCGGGAGCGGCTTTCCAAGCCCAGCTATTCTTCCTCTTGTCGCGCTATCGGCAGCTCACCGAGGCGGCCCAGGGCGAGCTCTTCCAGCAGCTCACGCTGGCTGATCACACCTTCCAAAAGGACCGCATCTTCGCCCATCTGACGCTGACCGACAGCGAGCTGATGCTGTACGAACGGTTGTGGTCGCTGCTGGCACCGCAGCTGCCGAAGCCTGACATGGTCGTGTACCTGCAGGGGTCGACCGACGTCCTGATGCAACGCGTACAACGGCGCAAGCGCGCCGAGGAAACCGGCATCTCGCGCGCCTACCTCGATGAGGTCAATCAAGCATACGCCCACTACTTCTACCACTATCAGGAAACCCCGCTGCTGGTAATCAATACCTCCGAGATCGATTTCGTCGCCGTCGAGGCCGATCTCGACGACCTGATCGCCCAGATCGATTCGATGGAAACCGGCACGCGAGTCTACGTGCCCCGTCACGATCGCTGAGAAGGCGTGCGGACGGGGCGCACGGGGACACCCCGGCGGCGTCTTTCTTTGCCGCATCGCGTGCTAGGCTTTTTGTCGTACTCGTGGCTTCGCCACGTCGAAGAAAGCTCTCGCCATTCCCCACCTACTCATACGCCCGTGGCTCGTCTGCGCACCATCCTTCTGGCATCGTTGCTGCTTGCGGTCGTGGCCCTGCCCGCTGCGGCGGGGCCGTGGCAAGACGGCGCCGCTGAAGCTCGCCGCGGCGACGCCGGCGGGCTCCAGAGCGGAAGTCAGCGGCAGCAGAGCAGAAGCCCGGGACAACAAAGTGGCAGGCGCTCAGGTGGGGGCAGGCGCGGCGACGCTCAACAAGTCACCGGGGTCGCGGTCGGCAGGGCACCGACGCTCCGAGCCATGGTCGCAACGAGCGACATCGACCTCGACGGCATCCTCGACGAAGCGGCGTGGCAGCAGGCCGAGCGCGGCACGGCTTTCGTGCAGCGTGAACCCTTCCAGGGGGAGCCCGCCACCGAGCAGACCTTCGTCCAGGTCGTCTACAGCGACGACACGCTCTACATCGGCATCCGCGCCCTCGACGCCGATCCCTCCGGGGTGATCGCCAAGGACATGCAGCGTGACGGCGGCGGCGGCGACCGCGGTCGCGGCCGCGGCGGCCGCCTCGGGTCTGACGATGCCATCGTCATCCTGCTCGACACCTTCCACGACCGACGCAACGCCTTCTATTTCGAGACCAACCCCCTCGCCGCCCGCGTCGACGCGCTCATCACCGACGAGGGGCGCGACCGCAACTTCGAGTGGGATGGCGTCTGGAATGTGGCGGCAACCCGCACCGAAGAGGGTTGGTCGGCGGAGTTCGAGATCCCGTTCAACACCCTCCGCTTCGACCCCGACAACGACACCTGGGGCATGAACGTGCGCCGCATGATTCGCCGTAAGAGCGAAGAGGTGAACTGGGCTCCGATCATGCGTGACGCCGATATGTTTCGCGTTTCGCAGTACGGGCAGCTGACCAACATGGCGATCGGCAACCCGTCGCGCAACCTGCGCATCAAGCCCTTCGTCACCGCTTCGGGCGACGAGGGAGTCACCACCGACGTCGGCGATGTGACCGGCGGCGCGCAGGTGGGCCTCGACCTGCGCTGGGGTGTTACCGACAGCATGACGTTCGATCTGACCGTCAACACCGATTTCGCCCAGGTCGAAGCCGACGAGCAACGCGTCAACCTGACCCGGTTCTCGCTGTTCTTTCCCGAGAAGCGGGAGTTCTTCCTCGAGAACGCCGGCATTTTCGAGTTCGGCGGCGGCGGCGGCGGTGGTGGATTCCGCGGGCCGCTCCTGCGAGTCTTCCACTCGCGCCAGATCGGCATCGCCGGCGGCGATGAGATCTCGATCATCGCCGGCACCAAGCTCACCGGGCGGGCCGGCGATTGGAACGTCGGCCTGCTCAACGTGCAGACAGCGGAGCACGAGTTCGCTACCGACCCGGACGACCCGGCTGCCGAGCCGAACTTCGAGCCGTCGACGAACTGGACGGTGGTGCGGATCAAGCGCAACGTCGGCGAGCGCTCGAACCTGGGCGCGATCTTCACCAATCGGCAATCGAGCGGCGACGACTACAACCGGGTCATGGGCTTCGACGCCGACCTGAACCCGAACCAGAACCTGAACGTCAGCGGCTACTACACGCTCAGCGACAGTCCCGGCGACGATAGCGCGAACTGGGCCGCCGGCGGCGGGTTCAACTGGCGCGGCCCGATTTGGAGATTCAGCGCCAGCGTCGACGACATCCGCGAGAACTACGACCCGGAGGTCGGCTTCGTATCGCGCCGCGGGATACGACGCTTCAACCCGCAAATCAACTACGAGCCCCGCCCGGGCAAGGTCGGGTGGATAAGAAATCTGACGTTCGAGGCGCAGAACACGCTCTTCACGCTCACCGACGGCACCCTGGAGACGTGGACCGGCCGGTTCCGCTTCTTCGGATTTCGCACGATGAGCGAGGACTGGGTGTCTTTCTCATTCAACCCCTCGTACGAAAACCTGTTCGAGCCCTTCGAGATCCAGGACGACATCATCATTCCGGCCGGCGAGTATAAGTTCCACACCTGGTCGATGTTCGCGAACACCAGCAGCGGGCGCCCGGTGTCGGTGTTCTGGCGTTTCAGCAGCGGCGGCTTCTTCGACGGTCACCGACTCAACAGCAGCACCACCTTGAACTACCGTCCCAGCCCCTACTTCCGCAGCTCGACCGAGTGGGAGATCAACGACGTCCAGCTACCCTGGGGCAACTTCACCACCAACGTCTTCCGGCAGCGTTTCAACGTCTCGCTCTCCCCCAATCTGTCGCTGAATTCGTTCATCCAGTACCTCGACGCCGACGGGCTGCTGTCGATGAACACGCGCTTCAACTGGATCTACCGGCCCGGCGCCGACCTGTTCATCGTCTACAACCAGAACTGGACCGACGCCGGTACCCTCAACCGCGCGCTGATCTTCAAGTTCACCTACCTCTGGGCCCTGTAGGCGAACCAATCGTTCTTCTCCAACTTCCGGCGAGGTCGATGTGACCTCTCCATGCGGCCAGGCTCTGCCCGATCGCTGCTGAGGCTTCAGCCTCGTTCCGCCGGCGCCGGAGGCGCCGCCGATACCGCCGTCTCGATCGTTCCCCTTGATAGCTTAGGGAAGCTGGCGTAGTTTACCCCTAACTTACTTAGGGAAGCGGCCGCTCCCCCGAAACTTGCGCCGCCTGGCGCGCAGTCCCTTGTTCACCAGCGTGACCCTGCTGACTCTGGCGCTCGGGATCGGGGCGAACACGGCGGTGTTTTCGCTCGTCCATGGCGTCGTTCTGCGACCCCTGCCCTACCGTAGCCCCGGTGAGCTCGCCGCCGTCTGGATGGAGAAGATCGACGACAGCGCCACTGATTCGTTTTCGTACGCCGATTTCCTGGATGTGCGTTCGCAGACCGGCGCCTTATCCGACATCGGTTTCTGGACCTGGTGGACAATGGACATCATTGCCGCGGGCGAGCCCATCAGCGTCCAAAGCGTTCGTGTATCGGCAAACATGCTCTCGATCCTCGGGGTGGAACCGGCCCAAGGCCGGCTGCTCTTTCGTCCGCAGGAAGGCGAGGCCGGCAACGACAACGTCGTCATCGTCAGCCACCCGCTATGGCAAGGACACTACGGCGGCGATCCCGACCTGCTCGGCAGCGAGATCGAGCTCGATGGGGCCGTGCACACGGTGGTCGGCATCATGCCGCAGGGGTTCCGCTTTCCCTACGTCCTCGACTACGGGGCCGGGTTCTGGACGCCGCTGCCGATGGATCCTGCGGAGCAAGGGCGTGCCTCGCGTTGGATCAACCTGGTCGGGCGTCTCGAGGAAGGAACGTCGTT
>Ga0114950_10000644_pt1 | contig 24582 bp, 20 predicted proteins | sample N075metaG_FD_83503 | JGI IMG/M metagenome (GOLD analysis project Ga0114950, IMG submission 83503) | Deep subsurface microbial communities from Kermadec Trench to uncover new lineages of life (NeLLi) - N075 metaG | ecosystem: Environmental > Aquatic > Marine > Ocean trench > Sediment | place... | reverse complement strand
TTGCAGCTTTTGACCCGAGAAGAAATCGAAGGTTTGCCGGAGAGCTATTTGAAGTCGGCGGCGCAAAGCGCGCGCGACGCGGGCAGTGAGGACGCTTCCGCGGAATCCGGACCATGGCGCGTGTCGCTGGACGCGCCGAGCTTTCTCGGTTTCATGAACCACAGTGCGCGGCGGGACTTGCGCGAGACCCTCTACCGCGCTCTCGTGAGCCGTGCGAGCGAAGGCGAGCTCGATAACCGCCCTCTCATCGACGCGATTTTGAAATTGCGGCGCGAAGAATCGAAGCTCTTGGGTTTCGAGACTTACGCGGAGCTTTCGCTTTCCCGGAAGATGGCGGGGTCGGTGGAGCGCGCGGAGAAGCTTCTCGAAGAGCTGCGTGTCGTTTCTTATGACGCCGCGCAGAACGATCTCGACGAGCTCCGTGACTTCATGCGGGAGCACGGTGCTGACGAAACGGCCGACAACACGAAGCCGTGGGATATCGCCTTTTGGAGCGAGCGTTTGCGAGAAGCGCGGTTCGACTTCAGCGAGGAAGAGCTCCGGCCGTACTTTCCGCTCCCGCACGTGCTCGACGGTCTGTTCGCGCTCGCGAAGAAGCTCTTCGACATCGACGTTGTCGCCGCGGATGGCGAAGCGCCCGTTTGGCACGAAGACGTGCGTTTTTTCCGGGTTCGCGCGCAAGACGGCGAGGACCTTGCGGCCTTTTACATGGACCCGTATAGCCGGCCGGCCGAAAAGCGCGGCGGCGCGTGGATGAACGAGGTCGTCGGCCGAAGCCGTCTTTTCCCCCGGGCGAGCGGCGAGGCGCGGCTTCCCGTGGCCTATCTCGTCTGTAACGGCTCGCCGCCTGTGGACGACAAGCCGTCTCTCATGACGTTTCGTGAGATCGAGACTCTCTTTCACGAGTTCGGCCACACGCTTCAGCACATGCTGACACGCGTCGATTACGGGCTCGCGGCCGGCATCCGTAACGTGGAGTGGGATGCGGTGGAGCTTCCGAGCCAGTTCATGGAAAACTGGTGCTATCACCGCGAGACGTTGATCGGCTTGTCGGAGAATGTCGAGACGAAGGAGAAGCTACCCGATTGGTTTTTCGAAAAGATTCTCGCAGCCCGCACCTTCCGATCTGCGAGCCACATGCTGCGTCAGCTGAATTTCGGTGTTCTCGATTTAGAGCTTCATCACCGCTTCGATCCGAGTGGGCCGGACGGTGACGAAACGGTCTTCGACGTTCAACGGCGTGTGGCGGACAAGACGACGGTGCTTCCGCCGATTCCCGAAGATCGTTTCTTGTGCGGCTTCTCGCACATTTTTCAAGGCGGCTATTCCGCGGGCTACTACTCCTACAAATGGGCGGAGGTGCTCTCGGCCGACGCCTTCGGTGCCTTCGAAGAGGCCGGGCTCGACGAACCGGGCGCGATCGAATCGACGGGAAAGCGTTTCCGCGACACGATCCTTTCACTCGGAGGGAGCGAGTCGCCGATGGAAGTCTTCAAGCGCTTTCGCGGACGGGAGCCTTCGACGGAAGCGCTTCTACGTCACTCGGGTCTGGTACGGGCCTAATGCCTATGTGTTTATTCTTGCTCATGAGTGCTCTCGTCTGCGTGGCGGCGTGTGGTAACGCGGACGCTCCCATTTTCCCGACGAGCATCCCGACGGCCGTACCGTCCGCAGCGCGCGCCGAGTTCGAGTTGTCGGCACGCGTGCTCGGCGACGTTTCGAGCGACGACGACGCGGATTTGCGCATCACGCTGAAGGAGTCGAACGGCGTGGCCTCGCGGCTGAACTTCTTGCGGCTGACTTGCTCGAACAACGCCGTCCGGGAATGGGGCGCCGGAAACATCTCCGCCGAGCGTGGCTCGAACCGGGTCGCCGGCAACTCGGAGCTCGTGCTCGTGCGACACTATGTGTGTCCCAGCTCTTCGAGGCCCGCGCGGCTTCTCGCGGATTTGACGGACGATAACGGGTTCGCCTATCAAGTCACCGCGGTACCGTACCATCCCGACTGGCCCGGCACCTGAGCTCGTGCCCGAGTCTCTCGAGGAACTTCTTGTCGGAGCGATCGAGAGGCGCCGTGCTTTGCTCGAGCGACTGCACGCGGAGGGGACGGACTGCTATCGTCTGTTTCACGGCGTGGCGGAAGGACGACCCGGCCTCACCATCGATCGCTATGGGCCGGTGCTCTTGCTGCAGACGTGGCGCGAGCCGCTCACGCCCGTGGAAATCGGGCGTTTTGGCCAAATCGTCCGAGAGACATGTGGCCATGACGTCACACCTGTCTGGAACCATCGCGGTCCTGACCGCGGAGCCCAGCTTCCGTACGAAGGGGCCGGGCCCGTCATCGAATCCCCTGAGCTCGACGACGCGCCCATCGGAGCTGAGCTCGGCCTGCGCTATCACGTGACGCCGCGCCATCGCGGACAGGACCCGCTCTTGTTCCTCGACCTGCGCGCGGGGCGCCGGCGCGTGCGCGACTACGCCCGAGGGAAGAGTGTTCTCAATCTCTTTGCCTATACCGGCGGGGTCGGGCTTTGCGCTCTCAAAGGCGGCGCCGACGAGGTCTGGAACGTGGATTTTGCGCGCTCGTCGCTCGCATGGGCCGAGAAGAATCTCGTGTTGAACGGCCTCGGTGGGGACCGCGTCCGCATGGTTCGAGAAGACGTCGTGCCGGTGCTGCGCCAGCTCGCCGGGCTTCCGGTGAAAGGCCGCGGCGCGCAAAAGCGCTCCTTCCAGAGCTTCGAGCCACGGCGCTTCGATCTCGTCGTTCTCGATCCGCCGCGCTGGGCCAAGGGGCCGTTCGGGGCGATCGATATCGTGCGAGACTACCCGAGTCTTTTGAAGCCCGCGCTTCTCGCCACGGCTCCAGGTGGAAGCCTTTTTTTGACGCATAACGCGGCGCGTGTCGGTCGAGAGGACTGGGTTGCGATCCTGCGCCGGACCGCGGAGAAGTTTGGCCGTCCTTTTGCGTCACTCGAGCTCTTCGAGCCGGAAGAAGATTTTCCGTCGCTCGACGGAGAGCCGCCTTTGAAGCTCGCTTGGGTCTCGCTCTGAGCGTTACTCCGGTCGGAGTGCTTCGAGCGGGTCGATGCTGGTTGCCGTCGCCAGCAGAAGCAGAAATGTCGGTCGGGCGTTTCGGGTGAGCGCGTTGCTCAAGAGCGCCGTCTCGACCGCGTAGCCAAGGCTCTCGGGATAAGAAAACGGGTTCGCTTGACGGATCGTCTCAGCGACGCGGTCGAGATCGCGCGCGGCTTCCTCCAGCGTGACGCCTTCCTTCATTTTCCCGAAGACGCTCATCATCCTCGCGTTGCGATTCGCCATGAAGTCCGGGTCCGCGTGAAACGGGCAGGATGAGCTCAGCCGGGCGACGACTCCGTCCCACATGGCACTACGAGGTTTGCAGGATGCGCATAACGGCGCCGGAGAGACGATCCCAGTTCTCGGTCTCTTCGCGAAGCTGCTTTTGGCCCGCCGCGGTCATCTCGTAGAACTTCGCGCGCCGATTGTTCTCCGAAGCCCCCCAACTCGACCGGATCCAGCCTTTTAGCTCCAACCGGTGCAGCGCGGGATAAAGCGAGCCTTGGTTGACTTGAAGCACGTCCCTCGAGATCTGCTGAATCCGCTGCGAGATACCCCAGCCGTGCATCTGCTCGAGCGAAAGGGTCTTGAGGATCAACATGTCGAGCGTCCCCTGAAGTAGGTCGCTCTTGTCTTTATTCTTAGTCTTAGCCCTAGCCATATAACAGATCTACCTCACCGTCCTGTAGAATGTCAAGAGGAGCGAGAGCGAGGGTGGCGGAAAGCAGAAAGCAGGTAGGAAACAACGAATTACGGTAAAGAGAACTTCCGCATCAACCGATAGAGTGTGACCCGATCGATGCCGAGCCGCTCTGCAGCTTCGGCCCGCCGCCCGTTCGTTGCCGCGAGCGCCGCGCGGATATGGGCCTCCGTGGCATGGTCGAGAAACTCGCGGAGCCCCTTGGTCTCGCTGGCCGCCGGCTGCTCGTCGTCGAGCATGAGATCGGCCGCCTCCAGGATCAGGCTGCGTGCGAGAACCGAAGTGCGCTCGATGGTGTTCTCGAGCTCGCGGACGTTGCCTGGCCACTCGTAGGCGAGCATGCGGGCCGCCGCTTCCTCTGACCATCCATCGAGCTCGTGGCCGTATTTTTCGAGAAAGAGCTCGGCGAGAGGGAGGATGTCTTCCGGCCGCGCGCTCAAAGGTGAGACCTTACTGGAGCTTCGGCTCGAGAGGCGTTAAGATAGCGCGCGCCCGAAGAGGGTGCGGAGAAACGCGGGTCACTTCTGGCTGGGTTCTGGTAAACGCCGCGAGCGAACGAAGGAGATTCAGAAAAAGACATGGCATCCTCCTATGGTATTAACCAGCTCCGCACCGGGCTGAAGATTCTCGTGGACAACGCACCGTGCGTGATCATCGACTTAGACCTCGTGAAGCCTGGCAAAGGCCAGGCCTTCACGCGCGTGAAATTTAGGAATCTGAAAACCGGCCGGATGCTCGAGAAGACAGTGAAATCGGGCGAGAGCATCGAAGGGGCGGACGTCCTCGAGACCGAGATGCAATATCTCTATAGCGACGGCGAGTTTTGGCACTACATGGATCCGAACAGCTATGAGCAATATCAAGCTGACGCGGCTGCCGTGGGGGACGCGTCGAAGTGGTTGAAGGAAGAAGTGCAGTGCTCTGTGACTCTCTACAACAACGTGATCATCCAGGTCACCCCGCCGATGTTCGTCGAGCTCGAGGTCGTCGAGACCGAGCCCGGAATCCGCGGAGACACGGCCGGGACGGGTGGCAAGACCGCGAAGCTCGAGACAGGGACCGTCGTGCGCGTGCCGCTCTTCGTTCAACTGGGCGAAAAACTCAAGCTCGACACCCGAACCGGCGAATATGTCGGGCGGGTCAAAGATTAGCGAGACTAGCCGGCACACTAGCCGGCGCTGATGCTCGCGAGCCAAGAGCGAGTGTCGAGTAGATGAGCTGGAAGCCGCAAGCTTCGCTCGAGGTTTTACGTCTGCGGGCGAGCCTCCTCGCACGGATCCGTAACTTTTTCGAAGCGCGCGGCGTGCTCGAAGTCGAGACGCCGGTCCTTGGGCACGCGGGGGTCACGGACCCATTTATCGAAAGCCTCCGCAGCGGGGAGCTCTATCTGCAAACGTCGCCCGAGCTCGCGATGAAGCGTCTGCTTGCTGCTGGCTCGGGGCCCATCTTCCAGATCTGCAAAGCCTTTCGTGCCGGCGAAGCGGGGACGAGGCACAATCCCGAGTTCACCATGCTCGAGTGGTACCAGCCCGGATACGACCATCACGCGTTGATGGATGAAGTGGACCTCTTGCTTCAGGAAGTCCTCGAAACCGAGAGTGCGGAACGCGAAACTTTTGGGGCTCTTTTCCTAAGCCATGTGGGGCTCGACCCTCATACCGCGGATCGGAACGCGCTCGAGCGCGCGGCGAGGGCAGTCGGGGAGGCACCTTTTGCCGTATCCGGGCTCGAGGTGGACGATTGGCTCAACCTGCTGATGGCAAGGGTGATAGAGCCGCAGCTCGGCCAAGATCGTCCGTTTTTCGTGTACGACTACCCGGTTTGTTTGAAAGCCCTCGCGCGCCTCCGTGACGAAACGCCGCCTGTGGCGGAGCGATTCGAGCTTTACTATCGCGGAATGGAACTTGCAAACGGATATCACGAGCTCACGGATCTCCGTGAGCAGCGTGCCCGCTTCGAGGACGACCGAAAACGGCGCGAGGCTTTGGGTCTCGCGGCCGTGCACGAGGACGGACTGTTTCTCGATGCCCTCGAGGCTGGCCTGCCTAAAAGCGCCGGCGTGGCGCTTGGCTTCGATCGTCTCGTCATGATCGCGGCGAGCGCGACGTCGATTCGCGATGTCCTGAGCTTTCCATTGGATACCCCATGAAATCCACAACCCCGATGATCCTGCTCCTTGCTGCTCTCGGCACGGCGACCGCCGAGACTGTTTTTCTCAACGATGGCGGCGCACTCGAAGTCAGCAGCTACGAAGTGCGCGGCGACGTCGTGGTCTTCGTCACCCCTGACGGGAAGCTCCGGTCGCTGCCACGCGCCTACGTCGATCTCGACGCGACGCAGGGCCGCTTCTCGCTTTCCGAAACCTCGCGACTGCCCACCAGCGAAGCCATGGTCGCTGAAGCCGTCGAGCTCGTAGGACTTCGACGTCTCACCGACGAGATTGCCACCTCCGCTCAGGGAGTCGCGCGCGGCGTGAGGCACGCTTCCTTCCCGCCGGAAGTGCTTGCTTTGGCGACGTCGCAAGGGTTTCGTGCCGACCGACTCTACGAAGTCGCCGAGAAGGCGTTTCGCTCGAGAGCGTCTCGATTGGAACTGAGCGCGGCGCTCGTGTGGCTGCGCTCGCAGCCTGCGCGCCGAAAAAGAGTCTCTGAAGCGGATAAGTCGCGGGACACGCGCGAGAGCTTTGAGGCGGCCACCATGAAGAACCCACCTTCGAGAGCGCGGCTCGAGCTCGTTCAGCGTCTCGACACCGCCTCCGGCACGAGCGAAGCCGCGGTCGAGATCCAAGCGGCGATGATGGGTGCGCTACTCGAAGGTTTGGAAACGCCGGCCTCGGCCGCCGCAACCGTGGTCGAGCAGGCACGCCCACAATTTGCGGCGAAAACGCGCGGTCGGATCCAGATGTCGCTTCTCTATACTTATAAGGATGTGAGCGACGAGGAGCTCGCGGAAAATCTTCGCTATCTCGAGTCCGAGAACGGCCGCTGGCTGAGCCGCGTCGTTTTGAAGTCGCTCTGCGCGGCGATGGAGGACGCCGCCCGGCGCACGGGTGCAACCATCGCCAGAGAGCTTCGCGAGCGTCAAAAAGTCCGAGCTTGAATGTTCAGTTCTAGCTCTAGCGGTCTGAGCGTGTCAGGATGGTCACTACAGCCACGTTTGCAGTCACATTCCCCATGGTGATGAACATGTCCACGACCAGGTCGAGCGCGATCAAGATCCCAAGCCCCTGTACCGGCAATCCCACGGACACGAATACCGGTGCCATAATCATCAGGCCGCCGCTGGGGATGCCCGGCGAATAAAAGCTCAACAGCCCGACGGCGGCGGCGATCACTATGATCTCCGAGGGACCGAGCTCGATCCCGTAGAGCCGCGCGACAAAATAAGCTCCTACTGTGCGCCCGATTGCGGAGGCGAATTTGAACAACGATACGGCGATTGGCAACACTACGCCGGCAATGGACGGAGACAGCTCGAGGGCTTCGGTTGCCGTGAGTTGTGTTGGCAGTGCCGCAAGGGAAGAACGCGTGCTGAATCCGACCGCCTGAGCCGGCGCACACGCCTTGGCAAAATCGGTCGCGGGCACGCGTCCAACGATGGCGACCAATGGATACAACAATCCTACGGCAATTGTGATCAACGTCGCTGCAACGAACAAGTAGAAGGCGATGGCGCCGGCAGCGGACGCACCCATACCGGCCGCCAATGGAAAAACCAAGGCAAACACACCAATTGGAGCCACGAACATGATCCACTCGATCAGAGTGAACATTGCATCTTTGATGGCCGTAAAAAATCGCAGGATGGTGCCACGTCCGGGCTCAGCGATGCGAGTAATGGCGGCAGCAAACAGTGCCGTAAAAATGATCAAGGGTAGAATGGCGCCGTCCGCGGCGGCCTCGATTGGGTTCACTGGAATTAGGGCTACTAGCCAGTCACGAAATGGCGGTAATTCCGTGACGCGACTCGCCTCGGAGCCCGTCATCGCTCTGAGCGCGGCGGCCGATTCCGGGTCGATGGGTAGCAGAGACAGCAGTACCGGCGCCGTCAACGCGGTGTAAACGCACGCAGCTGCGACAAACGCAACGAATAAACCAACCGTTTTGGCGCCGAGTGTCGCGACCAGCCCGTCTTGCTGACCGCCGGCTATCGCCACGATCAACAGAGAGACGATGAGCGGCACCACCGTCATCCGGATCGCGTTCACCCACAGCGTGCCGACAGGCTCTACTATCGCCGGTATCCCGTCGAGGACTGCGTTGTCCAAAATCGACACCAGAATTCCGGCGACCAGTCCAACAACGAGGCTGACTAAAACGCGGGCGGTCGATGACATTGCGTGATCACCATTCGTCTATCTGAATGTAGCTCAGGTCCGGACCAGGCCAACGTGCTTTCCTGACGTGATGGAATATCCGTTTGCATGCTGCGCGCCCCATCAATTAACACGCTATCACCTTGCCGGTAAGATCACCGGGGTGACGTTCTTGTTGGCCACCAAATCATTGAAGGCCGCGAGGTCGTCATCGAGAACCCCCTGGAGCTCTTCGATGTACGCGTCGAGCTCGATCTTCAGGTCATCGAAGCGGGCGTGGTTGCCGTCGGTGGGCCTGTGCTCCGAGCCGATGACGAGACTCGAGACCCGGATGAGCTGGCTGTCCAACCGGGGCGGGAAGTTGCTCGTATCCGGACCTGCCTCGTTTTTCGTCTGCATCAGTTTCTCTTCGAGAGCGGTTAGCTTTGCGGTGAGACTCGTTGCCGCAGGAGCGAAGGCGCCTTCGTAACCCGCGTCGTTCAACAGACTCGAAAGGTTGTCGACCTGGCCGCGGATGTTTCTGATTCGCCGGACCGCATCGGTGAGCCGGGTGATTTCATCGCGAATCTCGATCGCCAAATCGAATTGCTCCTGGTAGTCACCTCGACTCGTCTCTAGTCGAGGATCCTTCTTAACTTCGAACGAAACGGTCTGAGTCGATTCACCAACAGTGAGCTTCGCCTCGTAGGCGCCTGGGACTGCGATAGGGCCGGCATTGCGACCGCCAAACCATAACGCGTCGTCTACGACGTCGGCAGCCGGGTAGCGTAGATTCCAGTCGAAGCGATTCATGCCTTTTTTCGCCGGTGGGCCCGCATCGTCGTTGCTCGAGAAAGTTTGGATGACCTTCCCATTCGACTCCAGGAATTCGAGCTTGATCCCATCCCCGGGTAGGTCCGTCAGGTTGTAATAGGCGGTAAAGCCGGTCCGACGATAAGCATCTTTCGATTCGAACAGGTAGGCCGTTTTGGACATGGCCTCGTCGATCTGATGCAGCGGCGTGATGTCATCGAGAATCCAGAAGGACCGGCCGTGGGTCGCCACCACGAGCTCTTGTTCTTTGATCACCATATCGGCAATTTGAACGATGGGCAGGTTCAGTTGCAACGATTGCCAGCTCGTTCCATCATTAAAGGAGACGTACATGCCGAACTCCGTGCCCGCATAGAGAAGTCCCTTGCGAAAAGGGTCTTCGCGAACCACCCGGACAAAGTGGTTCGCCGGGATGCCGTTCGCGCCGTCGGCCAGCCGCGTCCAGCTCTTGCCGTAGTCATCGGTTCGATAGATGTACGGTGTGAAATCGTCGAGTCGGTATCTGTGCACCGCGATGAAGGCTCGCCCCGCGTCGTGAGGAGAGAGCTCGATCATGTTGACCGTTCCCCACTCCGGCATCCCTTCGGGAGTGATGTTCGTCCAGGTGGCACCTCCGTCGCGGGAAACGTGAACGAGCCCGTCATCGGTTCCGACCCAGAACAGTCCTGCCTGATGCGGAGATTCCTCGAAGGCGAAGATCGTGCAATAGGTTTCCGGGCCTGTGTGATCCTTGGTGATCGGCCCGCCGGAGGGCCCCTGTTTGCTCTTGTCGTTGGTGGTGAGATCGGGGCTGATAATCTCCCAGCTCTGGCCTTCGTCCGTCGAACGATGGACGTACTGGGACGCATGGTAGATGGCGTGCGGGGCATGAGGGGAGACCCGAATGGGAGCATTCATCTGAAACCGGTACTTCAGTGCTTCCGCAGGTAACCCCTCCGGAAGCTGAGGATAGGTCTCGATGTTTCGGAGGTCTCCCGTCTCGCGATCGTATCGGGTGATTTGCCCTTCGTACTCACCGGCATAGACGATGTTCGGGTTCGTTGGATGCACCCAAATATGCCCTTGTTCTCCTCCACCGACCTCGTACATATCGGGTACGACATTCCGGCGGGCAACACGGCTGGGAACGGAAATCGAAGAGTTGTCCTGCTGCGGCCCGTAGACACGATAGGGAAATTGATTGTCGACGGCGACTCGATAAAACTCCGCAGTCGGCTGGTTCATTTGGGTCGACCATGACTTGCCGCCGTTGAGCGATACCGCCCCGCCGCCGTCATTTCCGCTGACCATGACCTCCGGGTTGTCAGGGTTAATCCAAAGATCGTGGAAGTCCCCGTGGGTCCCAGTGATTTCCTCGTAAGTCCGTCCGCCATCCACCGACTTGAAGAAGTCCAGATTCATGACGTAGACAGTGTTCTCGTCAACGGCGTCAGCAACGACGTGGTTGAAGTAAAAGGGGCGCGCCACCAGCTTCCGATCTTTGCTGACGCGAACAAAGCTCTCACCGCCATCGTCCGAGCGATAGACCCCTCCTCCATCATCCGCTTCTATGTCCGCATAGACCCTGTCCGAGTTGGCGGGCGACACCGCTACGCCTATCTTTCCTTTTATCCCCGTTGGGAGTCCGTTCTTCAATTCCGTCCAGGAGTCCCCACCGTCCGTGCTCTTATAGAGGCCGCTATGCTCGCCGCCACTTACCAACATCCAGGGTTTGCGAACCACTTGATAGATCGCGGCGTAAAGAACCAGGGGGTTATTGACATCCATCGACAGATCCACCGCACCGGCCTCGTCGCTCACATAAAGGACTTTTTCCCAGGATGCGCCCCCATCTTTTGAGCGGAAAACACCGCGCTCCTCGTTCGGACCAAACGCGTGCCCCAGGACGGCTACATAGACGAGATCCGGGTCTTTGGGATGAACACGAATGCGGCCGATTTGTCCCGAGCTCTCGAGACCGATGTGCTTCCACGTCTTGCCCGCATCGCGAGACTTGTAGACCCCGACTCCGGTTTGAACGTCCCCGCGCAGGCACGATTCACCCGTGCCCGCATAGAGGATGTTGGGGTCCGAATCGGCCACGGCAATGGCGCCGATCGAACCGGCTTCGAAAAAGCCATCCGAAATGTTGTCCCACGTGGTCCCGGCATCCGTCGTCTTCCAAACGCCGCCGCCCGATGTGCCCATGTAGAAAGTGAAAAGCTGACCGGGAACACCCGCGACCGTCGGCGCACGTCCGCCCCGGGACGGACCAATCGAACGGTATTCGAGTGCTTGATAAAGGGATTGGTCGAAGGCGGGCGGGACGCTTCCGGCTCCGCTTTGAGCTTCAACCCACCCCGACCCGAGGAAGAACAAGGCAGCGATGGGAAACGGATTTGGTTTGCTGATCCAAGAACGCCTCATCTATGCAATCCTTTCGGTCCGGTATTATTGGCGGACGATTGTGCGAGCGAAGTCGCCAGGGGGTGAACCGCGCGAATGTAGGCCCATTGCATCACCGTGTCAACGGCTCCCGAGCCGTCTGCGACGGTGCCGTTCTTGATAATGATGTCGTATCCCGCTTGGGCGGAGAGGAGAAGCGATAGAATGACGGTGAACATAGGGCATTCTCAGCCCGTCGCAAAGAGTCAAACGATGAGATTCGCATGGATTCTGCTCACCTGGCTAGCGCTTACGTCCACCGCCGCCGCGCTCGACAACGTCATTGTGCTCGTGCGCCACGCGGAAAAAGTTGACGACAGCCACGATGCGGAGCTTTCGGAGACAGGCCGCGCGCGCGCCGAGGTGCTCGCGGGACTTCTCAAAGACATGAAGATCGACACGATTTACAGCTCGGACTACATCCGGACGCGAGATACGGCGGGCCCGCTCGCGGAGGCGCTCGGGCTCGAGCTCGAGCTCTACGATCCGGGGGATCTCGAGGCCGTTGCGACCAAGCTACGCGCTGCGGAAGGACGTATCCTCGTCGTCGGCCACAGCAATACGACGCCCCGACTCGTCGGTCTCATTGGGGGCGAGCCCGGCACGGACATCGCGGTCGACGAGTATGACCGCCTCTATATCGTGGTCACCGGCTCGGGCGCTCCGGTGACGTCGTTGCTACGCTTCTCGCCGTGAAATAGACTTCGGCTGGCCGAGGGGGATTCGATCAAAATGGAGAGTTCAAAATGAAACGATTCGTTTTTCTAACGCTTGGCACGCTCGTCGCGAGCGCGGCGCTCGCCGCAGCGCAGGGTAGCTATAACGACTACGAAGAAAACGCGGAGAACGTCCAAGTGGACCACGCCCTTTTGGAAGGGATGGAGTTTCGAGCGGTGGGCTTTTCCCGCGGGGGACGATCGACCGCGGCGACGGGGGTTTCCGGACAGCCGCTCGTTTACTATTTTGGCGGCACCGGCGGCGGCGTTTTCAAGACGACCGATGCCGGCAATAACTGGACCAACGTGACGGATGGTTTTCTCGGCGTGGGCTCGGTGGGTGCTATCGCCGTCGCTCCGTCGGATCCGAACGTCGTCTATGTCGGGACGGGATCCGCCTGCCCCCGAGGCAATATTTCCGCCGGTGACGGCATTTACCGCTCGACGGATGCGGGAAAGACGTGGAAGCACATCGGCCTTCGCGACGCGGGACAAATTGGCAAAATCCGCGTCCATCCAGACGACCCCGATCATGTCTATGTCGCTGCGCTCGGCCATATGTTCGGCCCCAACGAAGAGCGGGGCGTCTTCCGCTCTACCGATGGCGGTGAGACATGGGAAAAGGTCCTTTTCATCGACGACCGTACGGGCGTCGTCGATCTCTCGATGGACGCCAACAACCCGCGCATTATCTACGCGGGTGCCTGGGCCGCCGAGCGCAAGCCGTGGTCGTTGATCTCCGGAAGCGAGGCCGGCGGTATCTATCGCACGACCGACGGCGGCGACACCTGGGACCATCTAAAGGGTGGGCTTCCCGAAGGCATGGTCGGCCGCACGAGCGTTGCCGTGTCGCCCGCGAACTCAGACCGCGTTTGGGTTCTTCTCGAGGCTGAAGGTGAGAAGGGCGGCGTCTACCGTTCGGACGACGGCGGCGATAGCTGGACGCGCATCAACGGCGACGCGAAGCTCCGCCAGCGTCCGTGGTACTACATCCACATCTTCGCCGACCCGAAGGACGAGAACACGGTCTATGCGTTGAACACGGCCTTTTACAAATCGATCGACGGCGGCAAGACCTTCGAGCAGCGCATCCGCGTGCCGCACGGTGACAACCACGACCTGTGGCTCAACCCTGACAACCCAAAGAACATCATCAACGCCAATGACGGCGGCGCGAACGTATCCTTCGACGGCGGTGGCTCGTGGTCGACGCAGCAGAATCAGGAGACGTCCGAGATCTACCGCGTCTTCGTCGACGACCAGTGGCCCTACCGCATCTATGGCCCGCAGCAGGACAACAGCACGATCTCAGTCCCGAGCCGCGGCGGTGCGGGCTTCCGCCAAATCGTTCCCGACTGGTACTCCGTCGGCGGGTGCGAGAGCGGTCACATTGCCGTGGACCCGCGCGACCCCGACATTATTTATGCCGGCTGCTACGGCGGCAGCATTTCGAGAATCAACCGCAAGACGGGAGAGTACCGCCAGATTCTCGCTTACCCGCAGTTGCAGCTGGGAGCCGCGGCGCGTGACCTGTCGTATCGTTTTCAGTGGAACGCGCCTATCCTGCTATCGCCGCACGATCCCGACATCCTCTATCACGCCTCCCAGGTCGTCCACATGTCGCGCGATCACGGCCAGAGCTGGACCGTCATCAGCCCCGATCTGACGACCAATAATCCTGAGCATCAAGACTATGCGGGCGGCCCGATCACTCATGACAGCACGGGTGTCGAAGTCTACAACACTGTCTTCGCGCTCGCAGAGTCGCCCCACATGTCGGGCGAGCTCTGGGCAGGCTCGGATGATGGTCGCGTGCACATCTCGCGCGACCGCGGGGGGAGCTGGGAAGAGATCACGCCGGACGGGATGCCGGAAGGCGGCACCGTCAACGTTGTCGAGCTCTCGACGCACGCGCCTGGACGCGCCTTCATCGCGGTCTATCGTTACCGAGAGGACGATTTCAATCCCTACATCTTTCGAACGAACGATTACGGGAAGAACTGGGATCTGCTGACCGATGGCACCAACGGGATCCCGAGCACGCACTTCACGCGCGCGATACGCGAGGATCCCGATCGGAAAGGCCTGCTCTACGCCGGGACCGAGTATGGCTTGTATCTCTCGGTCGATGACGGCGCGCATTGGCAGCGCTTCCAGCTCAACTTACCCGTGACACCCGTAACCGATCTTCGGGTTCACCGGAAAGACCTGGTCGTCTCTACACAAGGGCGCTCTTTCTGGGTGCTCGACAACGTGACCCCGCTCCATCAAATCACGGAGGAGGTCGAATCGGCCGACATGTGGCTCTATGCGCCGCGGACGGCTTATCGTGGCGGATCCCTGGGTGGCGCTACCATTGACTACTACTTGAAGGACGTGCCCGAAGAAGAGCTCACGCTCGAAGTTCTCGATAGCAGTGACAACGTCATCCAGACGTTCAAAGGCAAAGCGGACGACGAGGAGCCGAGCGACGAAGGAGGATTCTTCGCGCGTTTGTTCGGTGGGAAGAAAACGCGTCTTCCAGTGAAGAAGGGACTCAATCGCTTCAATTGGAGTCTCCGGGAGGAAGGCCCCGAGATCCCGAAAGGCGTCGTCCATTGGGGCGGAACGCCCGGCATGCAAGTCGTGCCGGGTACGTTTCACGTGCGTCTGAGCGCTGCCGAATGGACCGAGACGCGCCCGCTCGAAGTACGCCTCAGTCCAAACGTCAGCACGACCGTGGCCGAGCTCGAAGAGCAGCACCAGTTGGCGACAGACGTTGCCGCCGCGATCGAGTCGCTGTTCGGAACGCTCGGAGACATTCGCGACGTAAAAGCACAGTCGAAAGAGATCGTCGCCCGTATGAAGAAAGCTGGCGAGGAGAACGAGGAGATTGCAGACGCCGCGAAAGCTCTCGACGAAAAGCTCACCGAGATCGAAGAACAGATCACGCAGGTGAAGAGCAAGTCGGGGCAGGATCCCATCAACTTTCCACCGATGATCGACAACCAGCTCACGACCCTCTACAGCTATGTCGTGATGGCGGACTACCCGCCGACCGCGGGGGCCTATGAGCGCTTCGACGACTTGAAGCCCGATCTCGCGAGCCTGAAGGCCCAGTTCGACGAAGTCGTCGCAGGTGACTTGATGGCGTACAACCAGCTTGTTGCGGGGTTGAATCTTCCCCCGGTGATTCTCGCCGGCACGCCCGCGACGGAAGATCGTTAACGGTTGCCTCTGAATCGAAGAGGCGCTGGGGGAAACCTCAGCGCCTCTTCCACCGTCGATCTCAGCCATTGGTGACGTCGATGGCGAAAAGCGCAGATGACGTTGCGCGGAGCTTCGACTCGCCCGACGGAATGGAAATCCTCGTCGGAAGAACCGCTTCCGATAACGACGTCCTGACTTTCAAGATCGCGGCGCAGAAAGATTTTTGGATGCACGTCGCGGGCGGGTCCGGCTCACACGTCGTGGTCCGGAACCCCGACGGACTCAAAGCACTTCCACGGGACACGCTCCGATATGCGGCTGCGCTCGCGGCCCGCTATTCGAAGGCCAAGAACGCGGGGAAGGTGGCCGTGCATGTGGCCCGGGTCAAGGACGTGAGCAAGCCGCGCGGGCTTCCGGCGGGTAAAGTGACGCTGTCACGCTACAAGAGCGTCAAAGTCGAGCCGCGAAAAGTGTGAGGTGTCTCAGCGCGGGAGCTCGGTGAAGGTGGGCTCGGGCCCTGCCTCGTCCGCGAAGATCACGTCGATGCGGTAAGCGTCGGCGTCGTCGTAGGACGCCATGAGCCAGGTGCGGATGAACTCGGCAGTTTGCTTGCGTCCGAGCTCCCGGACGAGAGTTACATTCTCCCGAGCGCGCTGCTTTGAGAGCTGCGAAAGCCCTTTTCGCAGATTCTCGAGCGCCTCTTCTTCATTACGTAAGAAACTTCGTTCGGCCACTTCATAGCGGATATTGGAGACGTCTATCGCGGGCGTGTTGTAGCGGATCGCGGGCGCGCGTACGATGACGGCGTGCTCCTCGAGCACGAGCTCCCACGGCTCGTCGAGGTCGAGATAATACGTGTACTCGACTGGAGCTTCCGCGCGCACGACGACATCCGGTAGTGCGAGCTGACCCCACAAAATCGTGGCCGAATCTTTGCGCTCGAAAATCTCGATTTCTTTGAGGGTGGCGAACTGCAGATAGTTGCTGCCGCTCATCTCGGCGGCGTAGCTGATGAAGCGCGTCGTGACGGTGCCCTTCCTGAATCCCTCCGCCACCGAGCGCGCGTCGCCGAGGAGAGAGCGTGCCTGCTCGACGAAGTCTCCGGGCAGGCTGCGCGTTGTGTGGAAGAAATAGCCGGCGAGAGCGAGGACGCCGAGTCCGAGCACCGTGAACGCAAGCGGCCATCGCGAGTGCTTTGGGTATACGTTTGGGTTTTGAACCGGGGGCGAGGCCATCGAGCCTATTGTAGCAATCGTATGGACCGTATCGGCCCGATGGGCTACGCTAATCCTTATATGCCGGAACCACGTGCCGAAGGTCCCCGTTGGTGGCCTGTTTATCTGATCGGAATCGTCGCCGTCGTGCTCGTCGCGATGACGTGGATGGGGGCAACGGATTCCAGTGAGCGGATCCGACAAGACAAAGTCATGATGACCGCGTCCGTCCTTCTCCTCGCCTCCTTTCTGCTGCTCCTCTGGGGGGTCTTCTTTTCTCGGCTGCCGCGACGCTCTCGTGTGTTGCTCGTCGGAGGTTTTTTCTCTCTTCTGGCCGCCTTCTTTGCGCTGTTCGAGTACCGCGGCGTGAGTGGCGATCTCGTCCCGGAATTCGAGCTACGATTTCGCTCGAGCGCCGCGAATCTCGCTGCCGACAAGGCGTCGCTTCCTGGGGTCGCGGACTTCCCGCAATTCCTTGGACCGAACCGTAACGGCGAGATCGAAGGCGTTCGTCTTTCCCGAGATTGGACGGCTGACCCGCCAAAGCTCTTGTGGCGACGGCCCGTCGGACGCGGTTGGTCCGGCTTCGCCGTTTCGGGCAACGCGGCCGTCACGCAGGAACAACATAGCGCTGAAGAGCGCGTCGTGCGCTACGAGCTCTCGACCGGACGGGTCGAGTGGGCGACGCGCGAAGTTGCCCACTATCAAAACGCGCTTGCGGGCGAAGGACCTCGGGCGACCCCGACGATTCACGGCGGGCGTGTCTATGCGATGGGCGGTTCGGGATTGCTGACGGCTATCGATCTCGACTCGGGAAAGACGCTTTGGAAGCGAGACGTGATTCGAGACAGTGCTTCGGACGTTCCGGTTTGGGGAAAGAGCGACTCTCCACTCGTTTTGGACGGACTCGTGATCGTTGCCGGCGGCAAGTCCGCGACGTTGGTCGCTTATGACGCGGAGAACGGGGAGCAGGTCTGGCGTGTGGGCGACGACGGCGCGGGCTACGCTTCACCCTTTGTTGCGACGCTCGCCGGCGTCGAGCAGATCGTTGCTTGGGGCGGCGCGAGCTTGACGGGGCACGACATTCGAACGGGGCACGTTTTGTGGAAGCAGGCATGGCCGCGGCGACAACCCAACGTTGCCCAGCCACTTCTACTTCCAGGAGACCGGCTCTTGGTATCGGCCGGATACGGCGTGGGCGCGAAGCTCTTCCACGTCGAACAGCGATCGGACGAGTCATTCGTCGCCGAGGTCGTTTGGGAGAGCCTGCGATTGAAATCCAAGTTCGCCAACTTCGTCTATTACGACGGGTTCGTCTACGGAATCGACGACGGCATCATGGTTTGCATCGACCCGGAGAACGGGCGGCGGAAGTGGAAGAGAGGTCGATACGGGCACGGGCAACTTCTTCTCGTGCGGGCACAAGGCGAAGATGACGGGTTACTCATCGTACAAGGTGAGCACGGCGAGATCATGCTTGTAGAGCCATCGCCCGACGAGCTTCGGGAGCTGACGCGCTTTCGGGCCTTGGACGGGAAGATCTGGAACCCCCCGACGCTTGCTGGGCGCTACCTTCTGGTGCGTAACGACGCGGAGGCGGCTCTTTTCGAGCTTCCCGTGAGGATGGAACTGAGCGCGCGCTGAGCATGTGTTAGCATCTATGCGTGTCCGGCGGCAGTAGTCCCTTCGCGCAGTTTCTCGATCTCTATTTCTACGTAGTGCTGGTTGCGGTTGTAACGAGCTGGATGCAGCTTCGGCCCGGAAACCCCATCGTGCACTATTCGAGGATGTTGACGGAGCCTTTACTTGCGCCGATTCGGAAGCTTCTGCCCCCCATGGGTGGGCTCGATTTTTCGCCGCTGATTCTTCTCTTTCTGTTGCGTTTCATCCGCGGCATGGTTTGACGCCAAGTTATACTGGGGCATGGCCCAGTTGGAGCGCCGGCTAGAACATAACGTCGCGGGAGATTTCTTCGTCGATGCGAGCTGCATAGACTGTGATACCTGCCGGTGGATGGCGCCCGATACGTTCATGCGGCGCGAGGGGCAGGCGAGCGTTCATCGCCAGCCCGAGACCAACGAGGAACGGTTGCGGGCACTCATGGCCTTGCTGTCCTGTCCCACGGTCTCGATCGGTACCGAGCAGAAGCACGACGTCACCGAAGCCGGCGCGGCGCTGCCGGACCGCATCGCCGACGGCGTCTATCACTGCGGCTACCATTCGGAGTCGAGCTACGGAGCTACGAGCTATCTGATCGTCCGCGAAGCGGGGAACATCCTCGTCGATTCTCCGCGCTTCAACCGTCCTCTCGTCCGCCGGATCGAAGCGCTCGGCGGCGTCCGCACGATGTTCTTGACGCATAAGGACGACGTGGCGGACCACGCCAAGTTTCGCGAGCACTTCGGGTGCGAGCGCGTGTTGCACGAAGACGAGATAGGCCGGGGGACGCGTGACATAGAACGGCCCATCTCCGGCTTCGAACCGGTGCGCCTCGATGAGGATACGCTTGTCATCCCCACGCCGGGCCACACGTCAGGCTCGTCTTGTTTGCTCTATCGGGACAAATTCTTGTTCACCGGAGACCACATCGCGTGGAGCGCCACGATGGGCCATATCTATGCGTTTCGCAGCGTGTGCTGGTACGACTGGAGTGAGCTCGTGCGCTCGGCGGAGCTTCTGCGCGCCTATAATTTCGAGTGGATTCTTCCCGGACACGGTCGGCGGTGCCACTTCGAGAGTGAGCGCATGCGCGTGGAGATGGAAAAAGGCCTACGCTGGATGCAATCCGCGGCGTAGCCTTCAACGCTCGATCGTCACAGAGACCATCACGTCGCCCTCTTGCACTTTGTCGACGTTGTCGAGTCCTTCGACGACGCGCGCGAAGACCGTATAGTTGTGATCGAGTCGATAGTTGTCGACGAGGTTGATGAAGAGCTGGCTGTCTCCGGTGTCGCGCCCGCGTGTCGAGATGCCGAGCGTCCCGCGCTCGTGCGACAAACGGCCGACCTCGTCGCGAATGTAGCCGTCCGTTCCCACGAACTCGTTGGCGCCAGGGCTTCCGCCCTGAAGGACGAAGTTCGGCGCGATGCGATGGAAGGTGAGACCGTCGTAGTAGCCGGCCTCGGCGAGTTTGACGAATTGCGCGACCGTGAAAGGAGCCGCCTCGGGCAGCAGCACGACCACGAAGCTGCCTGCTTCCTTCATGTGGATGCGCGCCTTCGCCCCCGCGAGCTTCTGGAAGAATGTCTCCGAAGGCGCAGGTGTGGGTGCGAAAGGCATCGTCTTCGGCGCAGCGGTTTTCCCGTTCTTGCTCATGATGCTCGCGGCGAGCTCGGCGATGAACGGATCGAAGTCCGAGAGAAAGAACTCGAGCTCCTTCGCGACGCCGAGCTCGCCTAGCCGCTCGAGCATCAAGCGCCTCGGGTCGCGCGACGTCGCCCGGCCCTCACTCGTGACTCGCTTCAGCGCGGAGAGCAAGGTCGGGATGTCAGAACGTGTGACGCTTCCTTCGAGAAGCCCGAGCGCTCTCACGAGAAGCCCGTAGTGATCGCTTGCGAGCGCCGCGAGCGCGTGTGCCGGCGTGACGAGCGCGGCGCCGACAACGTTGGGGTGGCTGTCGGAGCGGAGTTTTTCTAGCGTCGCCTCATCTTCGAGAATGCGGGCCGCGCGCGCTGTGTAGACGCGCGCCTGCCAGACGTCGTGGCTCGCGAAGCGCTGCAAGTGCGCTTTGGCTTCGTTGGGTCGTACACGCGCGAGCGAAACGAGGGCGCGTGACGCGCGGCGCCAATCACGCTCCAGCAAGCTTGCGGGAACGGAGCTGCAGTGCTCGCCAAGTAGATCGATAGCCAAAAGGGCCACGTGCTCGCTCGGATCGTCGAGGGCCGCTTCGGCGCGCGCGCAGGTCGGGGCCGCCTTCAGGCCCGCATAGCGGACCATATGAGACGGATCCTCTCGCCACTCTTCGAGCCCGAGTACGGCCAAACGCCGGACGAGCGGGCTGGGGTCGCGCCACGCGATCTCCAAAGTTTCCGTGTCCCGGTCGCCCGCGCGGTTGAGCGCGAGAAGCGCGAGCTCCCGAATTTTCGCCGAGCGTGAATCCGCGACCGACTTGCGAAGAGCGAGGACAGTTGCCGGTGTGGCGGGTTCGTCCACGGTTCGCAGGAGATGCTCGAGGCCTTTGACGGCACCCGTGCGTGCGAGCTCGTCTTCGCCGAGGCCGGCGACGAGTTGCTCTTGGGTGGTTTTAGGGAGCCGTCCGAGCGCCTCGTAAAGCGCGGCGCGTACGGCCGGTAACCGCTCTTTCTCGAGCCGGCCCGTGAGCGGTGGTGCATCTGCCTTCATTTGCGCGAGCGCGTTCGCGGCTTCGACCCGCGTTTCGGCCATACGGTCGTCGAGAAAGGGGACGACGTGCTCGGCGAGCTCGGGACGCTCGAAGCGCCCGAGCGCCCGTATGGCCTGACGTTTGACGTCGGCATCGCCCGTTTGGAGCGCCTCGACGAGTGCTTTGGCGTCGCCGCGTGCATCCTCGATGACGAGAAGCTCGTAGCTCGAATTCCACTGTAAGAGGAGCGTGAGAACAAAAAACATGGCGGGACACTAACATAACTTTTGAGGGGTGCTGGGTTATGCTCACGCCGACGGCGGTCGCCAACTGACGTGCGCCCGCGAATACTTTGCGGAGGTGGATGCCATGGCCTGGATAGCCTGGATTGAAACGGAGAACGAGGAGTCAGACCGTGAGGAAGCTCGGCAACTCTTTCGCGAGACCCGCGGGCTGAACGGGGATACACCAAGGCCGGTCTGTCATCGCGCGAGAGGGCGATTGCGGATTTCGCGGTGAAAGTGACTCGCTCTCCGAACGCGTGCAGTCCGAGGGACGTCGAGCTTCTGCGAGGGGAGGGATTGTCCGAGGAAGATGTATTGAGTCTCAGCGAAATTGTCGCGTACCAGAATATGAGCACGCGAATCATGGAGTCCCTGTCCACGGTTACTTGAGAGAAAAGAAGCGCAGAAAGCGGGAGGCGAGCGATGACAGGAGACGAGCGAACTCTCAGATTTTGGGACCCCCGGTGGGTCCGCGTCAAACTCTATGGAGAAGACGGAGAAGAACGGCAGATCGCGTCCTATTACACGCTTAGGAAGGTCGTCGGAATCCTCGGCGTCGCGTTACCCCTCGTCTTGTGGGTCGGCGTCTCGTGGCAAACTCACAGCCTCGTACCTCAGGAATCGATCAGCGACTACTACAGCACGGGCATGGGCGACGTGTTCGTCGGGTTCTTGTTCACGATCGGGTGGTTCTTGTTCTCGTACAAGGGACATGAAACCACGGATGACATTGTCGGTGACGTGGCATGGTTCTGCGCTTTGGGAGTGGCCTTGTTTCCTGCGACCAAAATGGAGACAGAGGTCGCACATTTCGTGTTCGCAGTCGGAATGTTCGCGATGCTGGCTGTTTTTTGCCTCTATCTCTTCCGGAAGACGAGCAAGGAAGACCGGCCTGAAATACTCCGATTCAGGGAACCAGAGAGGGGGGTAGGGATTAAGCAATCCCGGAACAGGATCTACTACTGGTCCGGCGTTACGATCGTCGTGAGCATGTTGCTCATGGGCGTATGGGCGTTCGTCAACTGGATGTATCCGGACAATCCCCAACCCGGGTGGTTGGTCGCCATCTCCTGGTGGAAGCCTGTTCTCGTGCTCGAGACCCTGGCCCTTTGGGCATTCGGATGCTCCTGGTTCGTCAAAGGGTGGAGGCCGCCTACAGACAAGAAGAACGGCTCCGCCGAAGGTTAGTCAAGTGTCCTTGCGCGCCCTCGGCAGTCGCAGCGTAAGAAACAGAATCAATGTACCTAGCGCGGCGGAGCCGGAACCAAAGAGGGGAATGGCCACAGAGGCACAGATAAAAGCGAAGGCCGGCGGAACCAGGGGTGCACGTCACAGTCGTGACGATGCCCGTTTACGATTCTTGCGGCATGGCTACTTCAAGAAACTCGAAGAGCTGTCTCGCGATGAGCTTGTTCACTCCGCGGCCAAGCTGGTTGTTGCGGAGAACGGGAACATCGCCACGCTCATTGCCCATCTCGCCGAGATGTCGGCTCGCAAGACCGCGCTCGAGCTTGGTTACAAGAGCCTCTATGACTACTGCATTTGCGCCCTTCACTTGAGCGAGGGTGCGGTACCGGCACGCATTCATGTGGCGAACGTTTCGCGACGCTTCCCTCAGCTGCTTGTCGCGCTGGACAGGCAGAGGCGTTGGGGGTCGACAACGCCCAGGCGCACATGGCCAGTATTTTGGAGACGGCGATCGACATCGCGCTCGACAAGAACTAGTAGAAGACGAAAGGCCGCACGGACGAAAGCTGATTCTGGGCAATCGAACCGCTAGATTCCGCTCGGGTCTCTGAGCTGCGCAACCTTCGCCAAGCTAAGCTCTTTGAGAACCAACGTCAAGACAAGCTGACGAGCTCGACTTCGAAAACGAGAGTCGCGTTTGGTGGAATAGGGCCGGACCCCGTCGAGCCGTAGGCCAGCTCCGGGGGAATGACGAGCCGCCGAAAGCCGCCGACACGCATGCCGTTGATGCCCTGGTCCCATCCCGCGATGACCTGCCCGAGGCCGAGCGTGAAAGTAAAGCCCTGGCCGGAGTCGAACTGTTGGCCCTTGTTCTCGGCGGCACCGGCGTCATAGAGCCAGCCCGTATAGTTGACGACGGGTCGACTTCCGGGCGTGGCTTCCGCACCGCCGCCGACCAGAAGATCTGTGATCGTGAATGGGACGCCCGCGGATGGGGAGGCCGGCGTGTTCGTTGTACTGTCGCCGCAAGCGGCCATCAATAAAACCCCCAGAAGCCAAATCGTAATCGAACGCAAAGCCGAACCCCCTGTCTAACCGCTAATATGCTCCGCCGCCTCAGGCGGACGGGGAAAAGCTCATTCTAGCGCGACACGCCCAGCGCAGAGCGCTAGATCACGAACATGTTGGGTGCGACGTTGAATGAGATTTTCCTCCGCGTGTGAATGGTCGTGTTAGCTGTTGGGTTAGACTGTGTCCGGACGGCTGCTCCTCATTGAGTCTGGGCGCCACCTCTTGCGCGAGAAGCCAGGCTCAGAGCGCGAGAAGGCGGGCGGCGTTGTCGCGATAGACTTTCTTCAAGATCCCGTCCTCCAGGCCGAGCCCGTCGATCCGCCATCGCCCCTGTGGAGGCACCGACGCGGGCGCGTAGTCGAAATACTCGTCCTCCGTCTCCAGGAAGCGGTAGTAGATTTCGTAGAGCTCGTCTGAAAAGACTTGCTGGGGTGTCTCGTTTCCGAGAGGCGGCGGGATGGCGTCGGTGCCGAACAGAATCCGGTCCTGATAGTCCTCGAAAAAGCGCTTGGAGCGTCGCGGCTGGCGCCCGAGCTCGCCGATGCGCGCCCCGATCTCGACGAACATGTTGGGATAGCGGTCGAGACAAGCGCTGACGTCGTCGAGGTCTTCGGAGTGGTTGCCGACGTGCAGGGATAAGAATTGGGTCGTGGGGTGTTTTTCGAAGACGCGATTGCGTGCTTCGAGAAGCGCTTCCTTGGAAGGGAAGTCCTTCCCGTAAAACGACCAATCGGGATGGTTGGAAAGCTCTTCGTAGCGCTCGTTCAGGCGATCCGTCGGGGTAAAAAAAGCGTCGGGATCGGAGACGTGGATCGCAACCGGCATGCCGAGCCCGCCGGCCGTTTCCCACATGGGGTCGAAACGCGCGTCGTCGATGGGCAAAAGCGCGCCGGTGGTGACGTTCTCCCTCAAGTAGAGCCCGAGGGTTTTCGTGAGCTTGAGCCCTTTGGCACCGAGCGCATACGCTTTTTCGATTTGCTCGGCCTGAAATGTCGGGAAGTCCTCGCGCTCGATCGCGTTCCACGAGGGCTCGGTGAACGAGATGAATCGTCCGGGGTGCGCGTTGTCATAGCGCTCGAGCACTGATGCGAGACCGTCGCCGACGCCTCCCGTGAGGTTGACCATCGTCGCGATGTTCTTGCGATCCATCACCGCGAGAAGATTTTCCGGAGAGTCGAGAAAGTCGACGCGCTCGCCGAAAGGTTCGGGGCCGAGGGGGACGGCCGACCACGTGAAGTGCGTGTGAACGTCGATGGCGGGAAAACGCGCGGT
>Ga0114950_10000643_pt1 | contig 24595 bp, 24 predicted proteins | sample N075metaG_FD_83503 | JGI IMG/M metagenome (GOLD analysis project Ga0114950, IMG submission 83503) | Deep subsurface microbial communities from Kermadec Trench to uncover new lineages of life (NeLLi) - N075 metaG | ecosystem: Environmental > Aquatic > Marine > Ocean trench > Sediment | place... | reverse complement strand
CACCCCAGGCCCACGACCAAGAGCACCGCCCATGCCACCGGGTTGCGTGCAGAAACCAAACCTCTGTGATACGTGTCTAGATGCGCTAAGCAACGCATGTTACGACTCCTGTGGATTGTGGTTTAGGACCTCCGAGTCTGGCATCGCAACGACCGGGGAGGATATGGCAGAAAAATTGCCGACGGCAATAGGACTTTAGTCCAATACGCAACTGCGACATACTTGGCCTACCAGTAATCATGATCTCCATGATTCGTCTCCCTCCTTGTCCGCTGCGCGGCTGACATGGGCTAGTCGCCGTTCTCCGCGATCAAGAGTCGAATGAACGGTGACGCTGCTCGTAGCTTCGCGCCCTCGCGGACCAGTTCCCGGATGATCGAGATCCCCTCTGAATCGGCTGAACGAAGGCCACTGAGATCCAGCACGAACTCGCCTCCAATCGCGGAACAGGTCCGGCGCAGCTCTGTTGCCCCCGCGGCCAGAAGCCGGCCGGCAACACTTACGACGGTTTGCGAGCCTTCTGATGTCGTTTCAATCCGGACCGTCATGGAAGACAGCGAAGGCAATTGCCGGGCCACCCCTGCGGCTAGATGGATACATGTGCTAACTAGCTAGGGTGACACGTTTTAGCGTTCCTGCTCGTGTCGCGCTCCTAGAGACGTCAGAGCATTGGCCGATATGTCGGCCGAGTGTGGCCCTTATGTCGGCCATTTAGGTTGACATTTCGGCCAATCAGATCCACGGTTACGAGCATGAAAGAGGGGAAGGACGAGGGCAGCGAGAGATCACGCCTCTATCGCTTGGTTCACGATGTCGCGACGCGGCTCGTCGGTGCCCGAGGTGAGGAGCTCGACGCGGCGATAGAAAGCTCCCTGGCGAGTATCGGCGAACACTTCGGTGTAGCGAGCGTCGGGCTTGGGGGCGTCTCAACGACTGGCGAGCTCATGCCCTCGCTGTACATGTGGGGTCCCGTACCGCCGAGGGATGTTGCCTTACGGCTCACTCCCCCTGGGCCGGAGATGGCTGCTCAGTTTCGGCGCGAAGGTTCGGTGGTTTGGAATCGACTCGAGGACCTCGCCGGATTGCCGCAATTCCGCGAGCACGCCCGGCAGATGGGCGTTTTGGCAGGGGTCTACTGGGCGCATCGCGACGTGGGCTCTCACGTGGAGGGGATGGCGATTGGCTCGCCGAGCCCAAAGATCTGGCCGGATGACGTCGTCGAGCGTCTCGGTCTCTTCGGCGACGTCATCTACAACGCGCTGTACCGTCGGCGGGCGGAGATCGAGGTGGAGAAGTTACGACGGTTGGAGCAGGTTACCGCCGATCTGGCCTCGCAGTTTGTCGGCTTGCCCAACGAACAGGTTGATGACGAGATCAAAGGGGCCCTGGGCCGGCTGGGCGAGTGCTTGGGCGTGGACGTTACCGCTCTCCTTCAATGGAATGATCCGGAGCGGTCCACGCTGACTGTGAGTTACGAGTGGACTACCGGTTCGACCGAGGGACCCTACCCTCCTGGTACTGTCATCTCAGACGCATACCCTTGGCTGGCTGCGCGACTGCGCGAGATGCAACCTCTCCTCATCTCCAGTCTGGACGACCTTCCTCGTGACGCAGCCCTGGAGCGAGAAAGGCTAGAGCGAGTCGGCATCCAATCCGTTGTGTGGGCTCCCTTCATGGCCGCGGATGGTAGGCACGGCTTTGTCGAGTTGGGTGCGGTCAACCATCTGGGGTCGCCTCTGGAAGACCTCGTGTCACAGCTGGGCCTGTTGGGCAACGTCTTCGCCAACGCCATTGAGCGGCGGCGTGCGGATCTCGATCTGCGGGAGGCCTACGAGCAGATCCAGAACCTCAAGAATCGCCTGGAAGCCGAGAACGTCACGTTGCGGGACGAAATCGCGACCTCCCTCGGGGGCGACGAACTTGTCGGCAAGAGCCATTCCTTCCGAACGGTTCTGCGTCAGGTAGAACAGGTGGGGAAAACCGACTCGACCGTGCTGCTACTCGGTGAGACCGGAACGGGCAAGGGTCTCATCGCCCGGCGGATCCACCAGATGAGCAGCCGAAGTGACCGTCCCATGGTCACCGTGAACTGCGCGACGCTGCCCGCCTCGCTGATCGAGAGTGAGCTCTACGGGCACGAGAAAGGTGCTTTCACCGGCGCGGAAAGCAGGAAGATCGGCCGCTTCGAACTGGCAGACGGCGGCACGATCTTCCTCGACGAGGTCGGCGATCTCCCTCTTGAGCTTCAAGCCAAGCTGCTCCGGGTTCTGCATGATGGCGAGTTCGAGCGACTGGGATCATCGACCACGATCACTGTGGACACGCGAGTCATTGCCGCGACCAACCGGGACCTGGACATGCTGATTGCGGAGAACAGGTTCCGGGCTGATCTGTACTACCGATTGAGTGTTTTTCCGATGAGGATTCCCCCGCTTCGCGAACGTCGTACTGACATTCCTCTACTTGTCTGGTTCTTCGTCACGAGTCTGCAGCCCCGATTCGGGAAGCAGTTCGACACAATCCCTGTGGGAGTGATGGATGCCCTGGTCTCGCACGATTGGCCCGGCAACGTGCGGGAGCTTCAGAATATCCTCGAACGGGCAATGATACTCGCTCCAGGACCTGTGCTACATCTCGAAGGGGTGTTGCCGATCCGCGGCAGGGGCAAGGGCGCATGGACCCCAGCACCCGAGCCCTCCGGTACGAGCCTCCAAGAGGTGGAACGTGCCCACGTTCTAGCGGTGCTGGAGGAGTGTGGCTGGAGAGTCCGGGGGAAAGGCGGTGCCGCCGAGCGCCTCGGGCTCAAACGATCGACGCTTCAGTCAAGGATGAAGAAGCTTGGGATTCGACGGCCAGTGACCAGTGACCAGTAGCCAGTAGCCAGTGAGCACCCTGACGGGAGTTAGCGGCGGGTTTGGGTCCCTCGTTACTGATGAGCCCGAACCCAGAGGATGCGCGGTTGGTGGTCCGAGTTGTACGACGCGTCGACACGACGATATGATTCGGTCACTACGTGAAGGCCAGTCGAGTTGCCGGCGCGCATCCGGAAGACGAGGTGATCGGTGGGAAAAGGCCCGCGTGTCGGTTGATCGTTTCTTGGGGAGTCGGGGAAGTGTTCCCAGAGATGCCTGAGTGTTGTCTCTCGGGACGACCACGTGTTGAGGTCTCCCCCTGCAATCGTCGAGATCGGATACTCGGCCGATCGATTCGACGAACAGGGTGGATCACACGCTGTGCGGGCAGTACCCGAGCGAAGCCGTTCGACGGCACGTAGTGCCTCCACCAGGCCCTTGGCCTGCCGGACGCGTGCGGAGTTTCCGGTTCGTAGCACGCGCCACGGGCCGGGGAACGTACTGAGGTGCACGCTGATCGCGCGGAGGCTGTCCCTGTCAGGAGCGTGTATCGTGGCGCCCACTGCGACGCGGCGCGACGCTTCGAAGGGAAGCTCTATGGCGATGAAGTCGGAAAGGGGAAGCGTCGAAAGGATAGCGTTTCCCCAATCTTCCCGCTCACCGCTGTACTCGTCCTGACCGTTGCGCATGGAGGGTACGTACACCAATGCGAGGCCACATTGGCGTGCAGTCTCGACAATGTCGATACGAGGTCCCGATCGCGGACGCTCGCTGGTTCGAGGCGGAACGGTCGAACGGGGTGACATTGACGGGACGGCGGCAGACCGCCGAAATGCCTCCTGCGCCAGCAGCACGAAGTGTGAAAATGCTGCAAGTGTTGTGGGTGTGGGTGTCGCACACTCGAGATGAAGTTCTCTTTCGAAGAATGCCAACAGTTCGCCCGACCCCGCGTTGACGTTCCAAGCCATTACCGCCACCGAATCTCGGGCCTGCCAGGCGCCAAATGACGGGTGGGGTGTCGAATCGATGACGGGTGGTCCTACAGTCTTGCACCACTCGTCCAACGTTGCGACGTCGCCGGCTTCGGTGGGACCCAACCATGTGAGCCCGGGCTGGACGATTGTGCGGCATGTTTCCTCGCGCGATTCGAATCTCATCGCGTGCGATATGGTACAACCCGTCACGACGCTCATCGCCGTCAGTGACGTTGCCAATAGCCGCGGTACCAGCATCGTCGTCAGAACCGTACCGCAACCGGCGCGACGAACTGCAACGTTGGAGCCCCGCTGGTTTGTCGATCCAATGCGTCGATGGCCAAAGCGCCGATCCCTCCGACAGCGAGCCCGGCGAACGCCGTGGCAAAGGCGTCGGGCAGCTCAAAGCCTGGAATCAATTGCCACAATATCAGCCCGACCAGGGTACCCGCGGCGAGACCGATACCGGCCCCTTTTGCCGAAGTCCCGATGGCACCACCCAATGCCGCTACGGTGGCGACGTCCTGCCAGCCGAAGCGTTGGATCAAGGGTTTCATGGCAAGCCCGGCGGCGGTCCCGATCAACACCCCGTAGCCGGCGGTCTTGGCGTGGTCGCCCAACCGATCAGCGTCGGTTGCACCAAGCAGGGCTCCGCTCGCCAGCCCCACGGCGCCCGCGGCCACGGTCGCAATGCGCACGCACCCGGCGCCCGCGTACGTTTGGCTACATGGGGTGAGCGACCCAAGCACGCCGAGCATGGTGCCGGAGTAGAGTCCCAGTGCCGCTCCGCCCGCGGCCGCCCAGGCCGAGCCGTCGCCGTCTTGCCCGTGCCCGTCGGTGGCGAGGATAAAGACGAGTAGCAAGTGGCCAGTTGCCAGTCGCCAGTGGCCAGTGGTCACGATGCACACTGGCCACTGGCCACTGGCAACTGGCAACTAGTCACCGCAGCACGAATGTCGTCGTCAGCGTAGCCACCGCCCCCGCCCGCAACACCGTCACCACAATCTGATCCCCCGGCTTGAGGCTCGCCACCGCGGCTCGCAGTTGCTCCGCACTCGTTGCGGCGGCGATCGTGATGCCTTGAAAGGTGAGAACGATATCGCCGCCCAGGATGAGCTCTTCACCGCTGATTGTCGCGCTCACCGTTCCCCCCTCGAGGCCCAATCGTTCTCCGAGAGATCCCCCGGCTACGCGCTGTACCAACAGCCCCGTGTACGGTGGTGGTACGTTGAAGATCAGTGCAAGACCTTCGCTGAGTTGAAATCCGTCAATGCCCGACCACAGCGACGTGCCTTCCAATAGGAGGTCTCGAGCCATGTTCGATGTGACGACAAACCCCAATCCCTCGGAACCACCGCTCTGTGATATGATATGGCTCACGATCCCCACAACCTCGCCGGCCATGTTGAACATGGGTCCACCGGAATTCCCTTTATTGATGGCCGCGTCTGTCTGCAGAAGCTCCATCTGGAACATCGCTCCCATAGTGTGGTTGAGTTGCCGGCGTCCGCTGACGTGACCTACGGTCAGGGTGTGGCTTATACCCAGGGGAGACCCGATGACGAGTACCTGATCGCCGACCTCTACGGAATCCGAATTACCGAGCGGTACCGGCAGTACCCCTATGGGCCGATGTTCGAGGCGAAGCAGCGCGAGATCGGCTGACGGAACGGAGCCAATGACCTGTGCTTCGATCCGCTCACCACTTGGGAACTGCACCATGACGCGTTCCGCACTTTGGACAACGTGCGCCGCCGTAAGCACCTCGCCATTGTCCGATATCAACACGCCGGATCCGAGGCCGCCGATATCGACGAACTGGCCTGGCGCTCCACTTGCGAGCGTCCGCTCGCTGGTGTACACGACCACGACGGACTGGTTCACCCTCTTGAATACGTCGCTCACGGATTGTGCCTGTGCTTGCGACAGGCTTCCCACGATGAGCCCAAGAGCACACACTACCGACTTACGAGCGTTCATGATGTCCTCCGAGTGCCGTGTACCGCAGACCGGGATTGGACTACGGAGCGCCAAGCAGGTTCGTGAAGCACCATCGGCCTATTGAAAAACTCACAATAGGTCGGCGGATCAAAGACGGTGGGGAAAGGCCTGGAACCAAAAGCCGCCCCTACTCGTCCACGCGAATCCGAGGGTTGAGTCCGAAGTACGAGTGTTTTCTGCTAGGGCCTCCTGCCGATGCGGCGTAGTTGTACTTGGCGTTGACGGACCCTTGCACGCCGGATCCCAACGGCACCAGGAGACCCACCTCTGGTCCAACAACACCACCTGATGGGCGTCGTTCTCCAGTGGACTCCCCCATCCGGCCCCGCAGCACGGATAGCTGGGGTACCAGCCCCACCAACCAAAGCGTCCGCCTTTTCCTCCGACGGCAAGTCCCAACCTTGAATTTGAGGAGACATTAGCCGCTCGAGTGCCGTCCCGAAATTGGACTTTGGTCCCATAAACAAGGTAGTAGGCAGTGGGTGTTAGGCCGAGAAGGAGGGGTCAGCGGCCGGTTTGGGTGCGGAGCTGGTCCAGCAGGTTCCGGAAGTCCCGATTCCCCGGAACCAAGTTCGACAGCCGCTCTGCGTGTCGGACGGTAGAGGCGAAGTCTCCGCGGTCGCGGTTGATCGCCACTAGAGTACCGAGAAGCTCCATATCGTACGGATGTTTGGTCGAAGCTTCATCCAGCACCGCAACGGCTTCATCCACCGGGCCCTCGGAGTGCAGCGCCACGCCGTAGACGTAGCCAAACCGGGCGTCGTCCGGCGCGAGCTCGGCCGCTCGACGCAAAGCGTCCAGCGCCTCCGGCATCCGACACTGACGGACATATAACAAACCGAGTACATGGTGTACGGTTCCGTTGTCAGGAGCGACAGCAAGCGCGCTGTAGAGAATGACTTCGCCATCGGTGTCCCGTCCCTGCACGCGTCACAGTTCTGCGAGATTCACGTATTGCCGGGACGAAGGAGGAGTCCACGCCTGTCCCATGCGATGCTGAGCGGTTGGCGCCGGCCGTTCGGGAATTCGATGAGGTATTGCTGTAGGGGAGTGACGCCAAATGTGTGGGAGATACGGTAATCGTGCGGGTTTCCGTCTGGTCCCACCGTCCGGACGAAGAATCCTCCGTCTTCCTCATAATAAGGAAGAGGCTTTGCCGAAGTAGCTGAGCATGGTGCCTGCGAAGTCGCCGAGTACGTTTTCCTCACTGGCCTCTTGCATGGCGAGATCGTGGTGCGATCCAATCCAAGCTGCCGCCTCAGTTGCGTGACACTCCGAACACACGGTGCCTCCGACATACGCCGGTACCTCGGAGCCTCCCCGACACGCCGGAAGCAGCAGGATGCCCAATATCGGTAACGCCGAGTTGGCTCTTATCTCCACCTGGCTAGGTATTCGCCTCGAAGGCGGTGTGGATGGCGGCGATCAGCTCCTCATCGTCGAACGGCTTCTCCAAGAAATCCGCTGCGCCACCGTTCAGGGCCCGGCTCCGGGCAACGGGGTCGTCGTGAGCCGTAATGAAGATGATAGGGATGGTAGAACCCAATGCCGCCAGTTCGCTCTGGAGCTCGAGTCCGCTCAACCCCGGCATCTGCACGTCGAGAATCAAACATCCCGCGTCCGATGGCCACGTTTCTAGGAAGCTCTCAGCGGACGCGAACGTTTCCACTGCCAATCCTGCCGATCTCATCAGACGCCCTAACGCGACACGTACGGAAGCGTCGTCGTCGACCACAAAGACTTTTGGCTCATGCAGAATCACCATAGGTAAGACAAGATTAACTGGTTGAACGTGGCGTCGAAATGGGACCTTGGTCTCTCGAAAGAGCCGGAGTCATGCGGGAGTCCGGACGGCATTCGTGTCCAGGATCTGGTCCACCGTCAGCTGTCGGAGCTCCCCTCACCGGCCCCCTCCGCGAGGAGCACGAGTTTGGCCAGCGAATCGGCCTTCATCTTGTGCATGACCCGTGCGCGGTGGACCTTGACTGTTTTTTCACTCATTCCCAGTTCAACTGCAACTTGCTTGTTCAATTTTCCTTGCACCACCAAGCGAAAGACCTGTAGCTCGCGACGGGTTAGGAGCGCGACCCGTTCCCGGATCTTGGATAACTTGGCACGTTCTCGCCGCGTCCGAACATTCCGTTCCAACGCGTTTTTTACCGCCGACAGCAGGCGGTCGTCGTCGATCGGTTTTTCGAAAAAATCCACAGCGCCACTCTTTAGTGCCCTGACGCTGGACGGAACGTTACCGTGTCCGGTGAGAAAGATGATCGGCAGGTCGATGCTTGCCGCTGCCATGTCTTGCTGTAAGTCGAGGCCGGTCGACCCGGGCATGCTGAGGTCCAACACCATGCAGCCCGGTCCATCGGGGTGCTCCCGTTCCAAGAATTCCTCGGCTGAAGCGAAAGTTTCTGCGTGGAGCGCGACTGAGCGCATCAGTCGTGCCAAGGCGGTCCGAACCGAAGCGTCGTCGTCCACAATAAAGACGGTGCCAGCGTCTGACGTCACGAGTCCTCGCCGCCCGCCGGCAACGTGATGCAAAGTGTCGCTCCTCCGTCGGGGTTGTGAACGGCTTCCAGTCGGCCGCCGTGGGCATCAATGATCGACCGGCTGATCGAGAGGCCCATTCCCAAACCGTTGGCCTTGGTTGTCACGAACGGCTCGAATATGTTGTCGGGGCCCGCTTGGAATCCGGGACCGGTGTCGGACACGGTGATTTTGCTGGAGCCCGCGTCTCCGACGGATGTGCGAACGACCAAATCGCGGTGGCCGATCTCATTCGAGGTCATCGCCTCGAAGGCGTTGACCATGAGGTTGATCATGACTTGCTCCAGTTGCGTGCGGTCGCCGGGGGTGGTTGGCAGTTCGTCGTCGAGGTCCAGTGTCACCGTCACGTGATGGCTGACGGCGTCGCTGTGCAACAACCCAGTCACGTTACGGACCGTATCGTTCAAGTCGACGGGCTCGCGCTGGAGTTTCCGTTTTATCAGGAGGTCGCGCATGCGGCGGATCACCTTGCCGGCCCGCTTCGCGTCACTGGTAATATCCGTCAATGCGTCGATCGCCTCTTCTGTGTCAACTGTTTCCGCCGTCAGGAACCGGCGGGCGGCTTGCGAGTTGGCCGCGATGGCGGAGAGCGGCTGGTTCAACTCGTGGGCCACCGAAGTGGCCAGCTCTCCCATCGTGGCGACGCGCAGTACATGAGCCAGCTCTTCTCTGTTCAGACGTGCCTCCTTCTCGGCTTGGACCCGCTCCGTGATGTCGCTGACATTGACGAAGAAACCCAGGACTTCGCCGCTATCGGTGATATGCGGAACGTAGGACGCGTCTATGTATCGCCCCCTGCCGTCGGAAGCTACCAGGTATGTTTCGAACGTGACAGTTTGACCGCTCAACGCTTTTTCGGCATTGGGTCCGATTATCTGATATGCCTCGTCACCCATGATCTCCCTGATCGTACAGCCAATGACTTCGCTCGGTGGGATCCCTAACCATTCCTCGTATGCTTGGTTAGCAAGCCGGTACCGCTCTTCTGTGTCCACATACGCTATCAACGCCGGAAACGAGTCGGCCATGAGCTGCAACCGGTGCTCACTCTCTGAGAGCTGGTCTTGGGCCTCCCTGCGGTCCGTTACGTTGTGAATGCTACTGAAGACGAGAACACCCTCGTCGGTTTGGATAGGTGGAGACTAATCTCGACTGGAATCTCCGCACCGTTGCGATGCAGGGCAGTGAGTGTCAGGTCCGACGCCATAGAACGCCGCGCGAGTTCTTGATGGAAGGTTGCGCGGTGGGCGGTGTGCCGCTCGCGGTGGCGCTCCGGAACGAGCTGCTCGATCGTAAGACCTTCCCACTCGTCCCGGGCATAACCAAACAACTCTTCCGCTTGGCTGTTCGCTAGCGCGATGGACCCGTCTGCTCGGACGGCGATCATCGCGTCGGGCGCGGCTTCCATCAATTCTGTAAAGCGGGATTCACTGCGGGCCAGTGCAGCCTCCGCCTTCTTCCGGTTGGTCACGTCGATGAGGAATCCACGGAGCACGGTGGGCTCGCCAATCTTCATCTCCACGCTCACGACATCGCAGATCCACACGGTCGCTCCGTTGGCCCGGATCATGCGATACTCGAACTCGTAATCGGTGCCTTCGCGGGAGAGCCGCTTGCGGGTGGACACGACGGCATCCCGGTCGTCGGGGTGAATGCGGTCGACCCAGAAAGTATCCTTGTACCAATTTTCTACGGGGTAGCCGAGGAGGCTGGCTGCCTGGGGTCCGACGTAGTTAAACAGCCAGGTGCGGGCGTCGGCCTCCCACGGCACCAGAGGTGTCGATTCCAGGAGGATCCGGTAGCGATCCTCGGCGGTGTCGAAGCTGGTTTTGCCGCTCATGTTTTGGAAGTGAATTGGCCTCGTCAGCGTTGCAGCAAGAAACGACACAGTAGATATCGAACTCGGCGAGCCACCGTTGGTACGCGAGCCGTGCAAACAGCCATGCGGAGCTCGGAATGAAGACGAACGCCGCTAATGCCTTGAACAGCAGGTCGAACGTGAATCAGCCTGGCCCGGCGCTGGCGGATCACGCGCCGTACATCGCCCAGTAGGGCCGACCCGGATACCTCTCGGCTTACAATTCGATCACCGACCCCAGCGACGTCGTCGGTCGCCAGAGGGTCAGATCCTCCAAACGCCTGGATCCCTCGGGACCGGTCCCGTCGCATCTCCACGTGTGCCCGACGAGCGTGAACTCCGCTTCGAGTTCGATGTGGCTCCTTTGGAATTGGGCGTGATGCTCCGGGAAACGCTCCGGTCCCGAGTTCTTAATGAAAACTCCATGTATTCCCAGGCGTCGAACTAGAAGCCGCCCGTCTGCCACGCGACTCCGATGTTGAATCCCAAGTACGAGTGTTTTCTGTCAGAGGCCTTTGCGGCGTAGTTGTACTTGGCGTTGACGAACCACTTCGCATCGGATCCGATCGGCAGCACGACACCGACCTCCGGCGCCAGCGCAAAATGCCACGTGTCGTCCGAGATACGCCATTGGCCCACGTCGACCCGCTGCTTCACGAGCTGGGTTCCGATGCCGATGCCGAAGAACGGTCGCATACCGCCCGGCGTTCCCGTGAACTGGCGAACAGTCACCAGCATAGGGAGCGAGTTGATGTAACGGTATTGCGTGCCGCCGATGTCGATAGGCCTGGATGCCTCATCGATCGATGAAACGGTTGTGGTCACGTCGTTGAAGACGTTCCACCCGAACGACACGCCCACTGCCGTGTTGGGCCTAACCCTCGCCAATAGTTCGACCCCCCAGTTGCGCCAGCTCGTGCCGTTTGTGAAATCCTTCGTCTCGGAAGTCGGCACGGTCATGCCGTAACTCATTCCCCAGAACCATTGCTGCGCCTGCGCCCCGTTGGTGAGGAGGAGCAGCGCGAGCGGTATGGCAGGTATGGCAAGAAGTGCTCTCTTGTTCATTATGTGGTGCTCCTAGTTAGCGCGGAGGTAGGGCGATTGACGGAAGGCCTGGTCGATGAGGTTGCTAATCCGGGCCGTGAGCCCGGAGGTCGAACCCTCCAGCAACCCGTTGATGCCTGCCACCCAGAGGATGGGCGCCGTATCGACGCCGTTCCCCGGCCTGGTCGGGTCGAGCATCGTAATCACGAGCGTGCCGACGGCGTAGGTGATACTGCCGACGCCACCTCCCGGATACCCCCAGCCATACCCGGGCCCGTAGCAGCACGGGTAGTAGGGATACCAACCATAATAGGGCCACCACCCGTAACTGAAGTACGCGTCCTTTACTACCCCCAGCGCTCCCACCAGCAGAAGGACGTCCGGGGTGGTGTTGGCCGGATCCCCCTCTTCGACGTATCCCATTCCCTCGATGCCGGCCCTGACCCGTGCCAGGATCAGTGCATCGTTGTCACGGGTCAGCAAGCTGTCGTTGGTGTTGTCCTCGAGGTCTATATGCACCACCGAGTCCAGCAGCGCGTAGGTGGTGAAAGTCGTGAAGGTCACCGTGTCATCGTGTGTAGTGACCACAACGTCCAGTTCCGCGATGTTCGTCGCTGAGCCCGGATAGCACGACACGAGCAGCCAGGCTCCCGCCAACGCCGGCAGGGCAGACCATCTTTTCTCCATTGGATGTTCTCCTTAAATCCCTGGTTCTCAAGAGGCCTCTGCCGTTCCTTCGACGGCAGGGCCCGAGCTTGAACTCAAGAGAAATTGGTTGCCCGAAGGTCACCGCGAAATTGGACTTTAGTCCTACGCGACACGGCAGTGGTCAATCAGTCCGTTGCTTTGCTAGCGGCCAATGGAGTACGTGAGTCGAGCGTAGAAGACGAAAGATTGCTGATCGAAGTCCGTCGAGAATCCTTCGGGGGTGGTACCCGTCAGGTAGCGCAGCTCTCCGCCAATGCGGAAGTGGCGCAGCGGCAGCATGATGATGACTCCTGGAGCGATGGCAAGTTCCGTTGCCGTGGTCTCATCTGCAACACCCGGGCCGCCCACCGGGCCCACGGTAATGACTTGCTTGAAGTTTGCCCAGCCGAAGTACACAACAGGACGGATCTCGACACCCACGGGATGAAAACGTACGCCAACGTCCCCACCCCACAGCGTGGCATCGTTGTCCTCTTCGCGGAGGGTGTTCCCCACCAGGGACCGAGTGAAGTTTCCCCAAGCGCGGAGGTACCGCGGGGCGAGCGTGAGGTGGGACCCGATCAACAGGGCTACCTCGCCACCCACACCCCAGCGGAGCGGGCTGGCCACCGAGCGGCCACCGAATACCGTGAACTCGACGCCGACCTGAGCGCAGGCACGCGTCGGCGCGAGTATCGTTGAGACCAGCGCTGCCAAACAGAACGCGCGTAGATACATGGTCGTTCTTCTCCCTCGTTGGCAGCGGACGACGGCTGAAGCCGCCGCTCGGCTATCTGTCGCTGAAGCGACGAAGAGGCACGTCAGTGTCCGTATTTAACGGCATGCGTTCGTGCGAGCCTCTTGGACCAAAGTCCCATACCCCGATGGTTCTTCGGGCGGTAGACTGACACTCGTGAAGGTCTGTCGCCGCCGGTTTTCAATCGAGGAATCGCCCTTTAGGTGAGGAGTAACAAATATGAAGTACGCGGCGTTTACTCTCGTATTGACCGGTTCGTTGGGAGCGTGCTCGGGGGGAATGAGAATCACGGCGGATTACAACCCCGAAACCGCACCCAATTTCTCCGCGTACCAAACGTATGCGTGGCTCCCGCAGCCGATTCGTCAAGACCCGCGCGTGTACAACGCCATCACCGAGGCCCGAGTGAGGCGGGCCGTCGACAACTCGCTGTCCGCCAGTGGATACAGAAAGTTGACGACCGGTACGCCGGATTTCCTCGTCGCCTGGCAAGCGGCGATCGAGGGCAAGGTCGATGTGACGATGGTGAACGGGTACTACGGGTATGGGTATCGTGGTTGGGGAGCGTGGGGTGCGGAGCCGATGGTCACGGAGTACGACGAAGGCACTTTGATTCTGGACGTGGTCGATGGCGAGTCGCGAGAGCTCGTATGGCGTGGCGTGGCCCAAGCCAGGATCTCGCTGAACTCCAGTCCCGATCAGCGGCGGAGGAAAATCAACGAGGCGGTTAGCAAGATTCTCTCGAATTTTCCCCCGCGGTAGTGCGTGTTTTCATGAAAGACAATTCAACGGAGGGAGCGTCGATCGGTGCGGCCGCCGGACCGGATGGTCGGCGGGAGCATTTGGATGCAACACCAAGAGAAGGGAACTGCACGTGAAACCAGGAATGCTGGTGATAGCCGCGACGGCGCTGGTGGCTGGTTGTGGAACGGGTGGAACGGGCACGTCGGTGCGGGGGTTCACCGGCACCGGTTCGGACCTGACGCTGCTACCGATAGCGGACGGGTTCGCATCACTCGCCTTCCTCACCCACCAACCGGATGACGACCGGCTGTTCGTCGTCGAACAGCTCGGGCGAATCTGGATCATCGACAATGGGGAGGTGCAACCGGTACCCTTTCTGGACATCTCGGACATCGTACTGATCGGAGGCGAGCAGGGGCTGTTGAGCGTGGCCTTCCATCCGGACTACGACCTCAACGGCTATTTCTACGTGTACTACACCGATTTCCAGGGCGCATCACGCATCGTGCGGTATACGGGAACCGGCGTGCTGGGGGATCCGGATAGCGATCTCGACATTCTCACGGTCCCCCAACCCTTCGCCAATCACAACGGAGGACTCCTCGAGTTTGGCCAGGACGACATGCTGTACATCGGCCTCGGCGACGGCGGCAGCGGGGGCGACCCGCTACTCCACGGCCAGGACCCCACCACCCTCCTCGGAACCATTCTCCGAATCGATGTGAACGATCCCGACCCGGGGCTCGAGTACGGCATTCCCGCCGACAACCCGTTCGTGGACTCCCGGTCGGGGGCGGACGAGGTCTGGGCGTACGGACTACAAAACCCGCGGCGGTATGCGTTCGATGCCGTGGACGGACTGCTCTTTGTGGCTGATGTCGGGCAGAACGCGTTCGAAGAGATCAACGTCGTGGACGACGATCTCGGGGGGCTCAACTATGGCTGGAACATCATGGAAGGCAACAGCTGTTTTCTGGTGAACAACTGCAACCAGACCGACCTGGTGTTACCCGCGTTGACTTACGATCGCAGTGGGAACGCCTGCTCCGTGACCGGCGGATACGTATACCGGGGCAGCGAGCTGCGCCAGCTGGAGGGCCACTTTTTTTATTCGGACTTTTGCGGCGGGTTCCTGCGCACTTTCCGGTACGCCAATGGGTCGGTCAGGGACCAGATGGACTGGAGCGTGAACGCCGCAGCCGTGACATCGTTCGGCGAAGACGTCGACGGCGAACTCTACATGCTGACCGGGGCCGGACAGGTGCTGAAGATCGTCGAATCGCAGTAGAGATCAGCAACCAGAGCGGCGTTCCCGCCGGCGGTCGGCCCGCTCCCCGCGCTCGTGGTATTTCTCGTCCAGAGCCTCGGCAAGCGCCATCCCCTCAGGCGGGTTCTTCAAGCCTGCTCTACGACCAAGGTCCAATATCGGGTCGTGGTTCTATCTGTAAATTTCAACGACGGTGCCCATCCTGCACGCCCTGCTCCTCGCCGCCGGGCTCATGTTGGCAGGCCGGACGAGCCCGCTGCCTGCGCAGGAGGCAGATGTTGGTACTCACGAGGAGGAACACCACGATCCCCAAGTCCTTGCTGACCTCGTGGATGGCCACTGGACGTTGGTTTATGGAATGTCGTTTGGAATAGGGTTCTAATTCTCACCAGCCTCGAAGCTAAACTCGACGAAACAAACGGGAGCGACATAATGAAGTCACACATGTGCAGAGTCTTTTCGACTGGAATCCTCGTCGCGCTAGCCGGCTGCGCTGCGACGCCTCCGCCCACCCTGCAGACCGGGCCCGACGCGGAAGTCACCGTTGACGGTCTGGTGCGGATGGATAACCCGGTGGTGGATGTTGCCTACCATAAACCCGACATGGACCTGACCCCGTACACTCGTGTCATGCTCGATCCGGTGGAGGTCGCCTATCAAAAGGATCCCGGCAATCGCATGCGATCCACGGGCGCGGGAGCCAACGACAACTTCGCCCTGAGTCCTTCGCAGATGGAAACGCTGAAGGACATGTTTCGGGAAGCAGTCGTCGAAGCCCTGACCAAAGACGACGGGTACGAGCTGACGACCGAACCGGCCCCGGATGTTTTACGGATCACTGCTTCACTCATCGACCTCGTCGTGAGCGTACCGACACGGAGCACCGGCCGGCAGGACATGTACGCCCGGTCGTACGGCCTGGTTACCCTAATCCTCGAGCTGCGCGATTCGCAGAGCGGCGAGATTCTCGCGCGCGCGGGTGACCGGCGGGACCCCACGAGACAAACGAGTGCTGGTCTGGCCAGGGTGTCGCCCACGTTCATCCGGTCTGACGTGAGACGGATGTTCCAGTACTGGGGGAATCTGCTGCGAGAACGTCTCGACGCGTTCCGGGTGATGTAAGACGCCGGTGGCGAGTTGACGGTGGCCAGTAGCCAGTAGCCAGCGAATTGATCACTGGCCACTGGCCACTGTCTATATGTTCGTCGGGCGTTCAACGGTGGAGATCATGCATGGAAGTACGGCCCCAGTCGGCATCTGAATCAGTGGTCCAGCCGGAGTGGATTTATGAGACGGCTCCGGTCGGTCTTTGTCTCCTGGATACGGAGCTCCGCTACGTGCGGATCAACGCGCGGCTGGCAGCGATGAACGGGAAGCCTGCGTCGGCACACATTGGTCGGCGATTGCAGGAGGTCGTCCCGGAGCTCGGGCTGACGCTGGAACCAACGCTTCACCAGATCCTGCGAACCGGTGAGCCAATACTCGACCTCGAGATTCATGGAACCACACCTTCAGAAGCGGAAGGCTTCTGGCTATGTAACTTTCACCCGGTCAAGTCGGCCGATGGACGCGTACAGGGCATCACCTGCGCGGTGCATGACATCACTGCGCTCAAGCGAGCCGAGGAAGAGGCGCGCGTGCTCAAGGAGTACCTGGACACGATCCTGTTGAACTTGCCGGTCGGGGTCGCGATTCTCGAGGGGCCGGATTTTCGCTACTTCAGAATCAACAAGTGGCTTGCCGAGTTGAATGGTCAGTCCGTAGAAGATCATCTGGGCAAGACGGTTGCGGAGGCTTTGCCCGATTCCGCACACATACTGGCCAACCTCCGCAAGGTGAGAGATGACGGCAAGGCAATCCTCAGCCATGAATTTACCGTCACATTACCCGGCCATCCTGACAAACAGCACCATCTCCTAGACTTTCATTTCCCGATTACGGTTGGGGGAGAAATGAAGGCTGTCGGTGCCGTCGTGCTCGACATAACCGCCCGGAGACAAGCTGAGGAAGCACTTCGGGAAGCACATGACCAGTTGGAGCAACAGGTCAGGGATAGAACGATGGAACTCGTCCAGGCCAATGAGGCATTGAAAGCCGAAAATGCAGAGCGTCGACAAGCGCAGCAGGAGCTGGAGAAAAGCGAACAGCGTCTGCGCCAGCTGCTGGAAACGACGCGCGCCGTACCTTGGACGGCCGAGACCAAGACGTTTCAGTTCACGTACGTCGGCCCCAAGGCGGTCGAGCTGCTCGGGTATCCGACCGATCAATGGTGTGAACACGACTTCTGGCCCGACCGCCTTCACCCGGACGACCGAGATGCTGCAGTAGACTACTGCCTGACGAATTGGCAACGCATGACGGCATTCGAATTCGAGTACCGGATGATCGCAGCCGATGGCCGGATCGTCTGGATTCACGACATGGTCAACGTCAGGCGTCGGGCCGGTGAGCCGGCAGTGCTTTACGGGTTCATGATCGACATCACGGAGCGGAAACGAGCAGACGAGGAAAGGCGCCTACTGCAGGAGGAAATCGCCCATTTCTCCCGAGTCGCAACGATGGGTGAGCTTGCTGCATCAGTCGCCCACGAAGTCAACCAACCGTTGACCGCGATCGTCAGCAACGCCCGCGCGGGTCAGCGGCTCCTCGCCCGCGAAAGCGTGGATCATGACGAACTGCGAGCGATTCTCGCGGACGTCGCGGCGGACGGTCTCCGGGGGGGAGAGGTCATCCGCCGGGTTCGCAACCTAGTGAAGAAAGGCGAGAGCCAGCGACGGACTTTGGACGTCAACGAGCTGGTGTTGGAGGTCCTCCCCCTCGTCAAGAACGAGGCCATTAGACGGAATGTCTCGCTCGAGCACCAGTTGGCACCGGGCCTCCCGCCGGTGACCGGTGACCGAGTCCAGCTACAACAAGTCGTGCTCAACCTCATCGTGAACGGCTTCGACGCTCTGGGCCCCGTCGCAGCCGATCGCCGAACGCTGACCCTGGAGACGTCCATCGGCGAGGCAGGCACCGTGCAAATCGCCGTGCGTGACTCAGGTGTCGGGCTGGATCCGGAGCACACAGACCGGATCTTCGAACCCTTTTTTACCACGAAGCCCCAGGGGATGGGGATGGGTCTTACCATCAACCGATCCATTGTCGAGGCTCACGGCGGCCGGCTATGGGCGACACCCAATGCGGATCAGGGCACGACCTTTGCGTTCACGCTGCCGGCCGGCGGGAACTGACTAGTCGACAGTTGCCAGTGGCCAGCTGCTAAGGAGACTCTTTCCTTTCCTTACTGAAAAGGGCACCGTCTCCACACGAGCAACGGGGAGAGCGCCAGTAGCCGGAGAGGATGGGAGCCGCGATGGGCGGATCGCCGCGCGCACAGAGTTTCAAAGACCTTCTTGTGTATGAGAAGACACACCAGACGTCGCAGACGATTTTTGAAATCAGCAAAGAATTTCCCAAATTGGATTTGAGTCGCTCGTTCGTGTAGCTATGTCGTACAGGCGCGTGCTGAGGAACTGGATGCCGAGCTGTCTGAAATCGGCCGGATGCTCCATTCGATGATGCAGAAGTCAAGTTCCTTCTGCCGCACGCCCTAGCCTTTTCACGACCTACTGGCCACTGGCCACCGACTTTGGTCTTAGTCGTAGAAGACGAGGTCCTCCCTACTTGGTTGCCTAGAGCCAGTTCAGGAACGTAACGTGATAACTCCTGACGCAGCTTTCCTCCGGCGCCACCGACTCTCCATAGGACCTTAGTCCAATAGTCCGGTAGGAGATATTCCTTCAATTTGCACGAGCGCCAGGGGTTGATCCCACGACAACTCGCTGCGTTCAGCTTGGGCGGCTCTCGCGTCTTCGTTACAAACAGTGGGGTCGATTGAAGGGGAGAACTTGATGTCACTCGAAATCATCAACCACATCATTCCTCTCGACTCGCCGAACCCCGATCGCACACTGCTCGGACCGCCGGTCACGATCGGCTATTTGCCGGTTCGAAAAGATCTAATGGATCCCGAAAAGCACACCCTCGGCCCTGCCTTCTAGTGCAATCGGTGATGACGATCCGGCAGGAAAGGTCCATGATGCAGGAAAAGGTCCCCAGTAGCCGCCCTGCCCTCTTCTGGCCGGTTCTTCGCCGGGGCGATCAGCTTCGGCGTTCTGCTCGCCTTGGCTGGCTGGGTCTAGCACGTGGTCCGATGCCGATCGCCACACGCGGTCTCGTGCTCTCACTCCTCCTCTCCGCGCCCGCGGGGGGCACCGCCCAAGACGCCAACTACTGGACCTACCAGTTCGGGACTCGCTCCAACCTGTTGGGCGGTGCGGTGGTGGGCAGTGCCGTCGATCTCAGTGCCACGTTCTACAATCCCGGCGCGTTGAGTCTCTTGGACGAGCGGCCTGTCATCGCGAGTACCATGGTTTTTGAGCTGTCCAGGCTGAGCCTCGCCGGGGGATCCGAACTGGACCTCAGTGAGCTGCGGTTCGGCGAGGCGCCGGGGTTTTTCGCGGGCACCTTGCCGTTCGCGTTTCTCGGCAGTCAGGTGCTTGCCTATTCGGTGCTCACGCGGCACCGGTTCAAGGCAAGGTTGGGCGAAACCACCGTGGGCGTGATCGATACGCTCGGTCTTCAAGGGGATTTCTTTGGAAAGATTCGCTTTGAGCGGGACATGGACGAGCAATGGTTCGGACTGTCGTGGTCCGCCCGAGCCGGAGGGTTCGGGGTGGGGCTGACGCAGTATGTGGCGCACCGCAGCCACCGGGGTACCGATGTGCTACTCGGTGAAGCGTTCCCCGCGCGAGGCGGAGGTGCGATTACCTTGGCCGAGACCGACTTCAGCTACGGGAACTATCGAATGCTGTGGAAATTCGGCGCCGCGTTCGAGTGGATGGGGGCGAGCATCGGGTTGACCACGACGACCCCGGGCGTCCGGCTCTTCGGAGACGGGACATTGGAGCTCAATCGGACCGTCTTCGGGCAGGACCCCACGGGCGACGGGGTGCTGGATCCCTTCTTCGTCGCGGGATTCGAGAAGAGTATCCCTTCGACCTACAAGTCCCCGTGGGCGGTGGCGGTTGGCACGGCGCTGCGTCGCGGTCGGATCCGGGTCCACCTCAGTGCGGAGTACTTCGGCAAGGTCGGCGAGTACAAGATCTTGGACGCCGAGGATTTCATTGGTCAGACCACGGGAGACACGGTGGTTTTCGACCTCACCACCGCCCTGGACCCGGTCCTTAATGTGGCCGTGGGCCTCGAGCACACCCTCAGCAACCGCTTTACCGGCTACGCGGGCTTTTGGACCGACGCGTCTGCACGGCCTGACACCGACCGATTCGATCCGGCGATCTCGCGGTGGAACCTCGCGTTCGTCTCAGTCGGCGCGGCCGCCAAAATCGGCACTTCCGACCTCACCTTCGGGCTGGCGTTCGGCTTCGGAGGGAGTGACGACGCCGGGGACGGCAGTGGGAATCGAGGGATCGATGACGAACTCGTCGGTGGGGTGTTCGACGAGCTGGCTGTGGATTATCGCTCCTTGCGGTTCATGATCGCCTTCTCGATCTGATCGAAGTGGGGAAGGGGCGCTGGTGCGGCTAGTGGTCAGTTGCCAGTTGCCAGTGCCAGTTGCCAGTAACCAGTAGTAGGTAGCTGTCCCCCCCTAGTCCATCAACATGATGATGACCCGGTCCAGCGCTCCCACGAATGGGAAGGGATCGCCGTAGAGTCGCGAGGCCTGGGTGCCCGTATCGCGCCCGATGTCAAAGGTCTCTGCCAACGAGTACGTGGCGATGTGCATCCGCGGGAGACATCATAACGCGGATGCCGAGAGACGTTCCTGGCCGATGGCCCGGGTCACGACCGGGTTTACGCGCAGGATCATCATGGCCAATCCGTCGCACGGTTCATCCGAGTTCGTTCCCTGCAATCGCGCCGCCTTGAGCGCGATGACCGAGAGCACGTCGGGCGGGTCCTCGATCAGCGACAAAGGAGGCGTGGCCACCGTGTTTTCACTCGTACACGCCCGCAGGTAATACGGCCCCTGCTCCGGGTGGCTGGCGAGGTCCAGACCGAAGACGATCTGAATCGCCGGCTCGCCGTAGAGTACGGGAAAATATTCGGGTCGGTTTGCCGCCGGCCGTGCATTCTCCGCATCGACGATCTCACGCAGGCCGGAGCCCTGATAACCTTCATCGCGAAGCAGCGCCTCGAACCCCCCGCGGTCGGCGGCCGTGACTCTGGGCAACCACTGGAACACGTAGATGCTTGGGTACCGTCGCATCGCCGGGCGCACGAAGGTGCTGAAGTCACCGCGCGAGACGTGATCGGAAGCCGCGAAGAACGGCGGGATGGCGTGAAGCGTCTCAAACTGGAGATCGAAGTTGGTTTGAAGAGCCGATGCCATTTCGGACACGACTTCCTTGAACCGTGCAGCCTTGTCGGTTTGTTGTCGGCTTGCGAGGATGAGGTAGATCCCGACCGTCAGCGCGGCGCCAAGAGCGAAAGGCACGAGGAATCCAACGAGGCGCTGGTTTCTCACGGCGACTGTACCGCCGGCGCTCAATTCGGTATTGAGCTTTGCGAGACTGTGGCGGGCGCTTCCCCTGTCCTCATTCATGGTACGGCTAGTTGATTGCTCGGCCGTGCTCGCGCGGTGGTCACGTCAGCTATTCGATGCCTCCCCGCGGGCCGAGGTGTTCAATCGCTGCTTCGACATCCGCGAAAACGACTTCTTAACTCCCTGTCATCGCGCTGGACAACGATCGCTCAGCCAGCACTTGGTTGAGCCCACCGCAATCATACCGGGCACCGGATCGGGCAGTAATTGGACCTTGGTCCAACTGGCCACTGGCCCACCTTGATCCACATCGGCCTGTGGGTGACGCTGCCAGGCTCGGAGCTTCACGCACAAGGTCCAACGGCATGGGTGACGACGGCTTGCTCCGACAGAGATGGAAGCGGGACGGTTTCGTGTGTCCTGTGCCTCCGCGAGCCTGACCAGACTCGTCATCGAAAGCACGTCATGACGGCTCTGCTGGCCGCCGGTGTGCTCTCGGCCACCCACCTGCCGGTAGGCAAGCTGCCCCCTCTCGACGCGAGGTCCGCAATCTGGAAATCGGTCGCGGGGGGGATCGGCATCTCCTATGCCTTTCTGGTACTCCTGCCGAAGCTGGCGAGTAGGCGCTGGCGTTGGGAGCACGAGCGGTGCTGCTCGGCCGTCCATACTTGTGGGGCATGGCGGCCGATGGCGAGGCGGGCGTTACCAAAGTATTGCAGATGCTACACGATGAGGTGGAGTTGGCACTGGCCCTGTGCGGATGCCCCAACGTTGCAGCGGTTTCCTCCGAACTCGTGCGGTATCGATGAGGCACGCACCTGCAGGTTCTTTCGCCGTCGATCGCATCCGGCTCACGGCTCCAGATGAAACAGGCGGTGGGAGACCTTCGCTTCGCTTACGTCTTACCGAGCCTCTTGTTCCACGAAGCTTCGGCTGCCTCTAGGCCATGACATTCTGACGCCTGCCCGTGCTACAACCCGACCCTGACCGCACAGAAGAACCCTTCTGCCTGGGTTCTTGTGACCCCACTCCGCCACAGACCGGCGAACGAATTGTCCGACAGGGCCCGCACGTCCAGCACCGCGTAACCGCCGTCGAACCGCTGCACGTCGCGCCTGTTCGCCTCAGAGCCGAGGCGAAGTAGGATACTCTTCGGCCCGCCCGCTACTCGCTCGATTACAATCACGCCCGGCATGTTGGGATCCAGGGACTCGAGCGCTCCGAGACGCACCGCGCCGAGGCGAGTGATATCGACGTTGAGCGCTCCGAACACCGGCGTGACGAAGTTGGGATCAGCGGCGCCGCCCGCTCCCGGCACCTGTTGCATCTCCTCGGCGTACGGCTGAAGCGACAGCGTGCCGCGCACGGTATCGCCTATTGCCGGTCCCGTCGTCGCGACGATGGTGACGCGATACTCCCCGACCAGCCCTGCTGCCGAGGCATCAGCAGGCAACGGGACCGTCGTCAGGGTAGGGGCGCACACGGCGTTCTCGTTCGCTGCCCCGACCCGCCCGCGGCATGCCCCGGCCGCGATCGTGCCCACCGCCACGAGCAGCACCGACCACCGCCGTGACCTAACGGTGGAGTACACGGATCACGTTCCCGCTCGTGTCGACGACATAAATCGGTCCGCGCCTCATGTCATCCTTCAAGTAGAGCTTACCCCCGGCGGTGGCGGCGAACGGCGGTGCCGAGAAAACCTGCATGTAGGGATCGGAACCGTCGAGATTCACGGCATAGCCGAGGTCCCCCAGGGATGCCACGGATAGCCGGCTCAACGGGTTGGCCGTGCCGGGCGCAGAGATGAAACCGGTCATCAGCTCTTCGTCGAACACCGATTCGCGCCAGTGCCCGTTCCGCGTGCCCTCGCCCCCCATCGCGTTCTCCACGGGCACCTTTGCGCCACCGGTGTACGAGGTGCCGCCGAGGGCATCGAAGGCTTCGATTGCCTTCGGACCGTTGAAGTGCGTATCTACACCCGGGGAGCTGGGTAACGAAGGGTTCTGGAGGAACCCGAACAAGGACCACAATGTCCCCAGACCCAGCACGTGCCCCATCTCGTGAAGGATCACGTCCCCGAGAGTTCCATCCGTTTCGAGCGTTGCCAGGTCGTCGGTATCGAACCGCATGGCGCCGATCAGGGAAAGATTCCCCACCGTCCGGATGACGCAGGGGCCGGCCGAGCCGAGAATGCCTCCCGGGCCGTCGATCGGCTCAAGCGTGACAAAGATGACGATATCGTCGATCGTTTCATTCAGTGCGGGCTGGCCGGTGGTGCACGCATCGGCCGCGAGAATTGCCAGCACATCGGGCAGGTCGCCGAAGGTCAGTTGCTCCCACCGTGCGGCGGCGGCGGCGAACGCCTGCAGCTGAGCCGGGGTAGGTGCAGTCATGAAACGCACCTCGATGTCGTACGACGACGTGACGCCCGTGGCAGTGAACGTGACGGGATTTCCGCTGAAGCCCGACCCGGCTGCCGTCGCGCTCAGCGTATTTGCCCCAGCTCCATTGGCCAACGTCCACTTGGTCACGCGCGCCACGCCGGTCGCATCGGTGACCTGTACGGCGTCGGTCACGCCGCCGCCGCCGCCGGCAACTGCAAACGTAACGGTGACGCCGGCCAGTGGAGCGCCCGCCGAGTTGGTGACCAGCACCGACGGGGCTACGTTCACCGCAAATCCGACCAGGCCGGTCTGGCCGTCTCCGTCGTTCACTGCCACGGCCCCAACCAGGCCTTCCGCCGTAAACGTCGCTGGTGAGCCCGTGGTGACACCGGCGGCGGTTACCTGAACGGTCTCCGTACCGCCCGTCGTCCCCAACGTCCATTGGGTCGCCGCCTCGCCGTTGGCGTCGGTCGCCGCCGAAGTGAGACTGACGGAGCCGCCGCCGGAGGTGACGGCGAAGTTGACCAAGTGCCCCACCACCACGTTCCCGAATCGGTCGGTGACCTGAACCACCAGAGAACTAGCGAGTAGAGTACCTGTAGGCGCGGACTGGTTGTTGCCCGAGACCTGCAAGAGGGCGTCGGCTGCGGCCACGACGGCGGTCGCCATGAAGGTCGCGGTGAGCCCCGCCGCGCTCGCGGTGGCCGTCTGCATAGCACCGGCGACCATGCCCAGCGTCCATGCCGTGGAGGCCCGACCATCGGCAGCGGTCGCCACGGTGGCCACGGCCACACTGCCCCCGCCGGCTGTCACGGCAAAGGCCACGTTGACGCCCGCGATCGGGTTGCTCAGAGCATCATTTACCTGTACAGCGATGTCGGTCGGCAGCGTCGCCCCAACCTCGCCCGTCTGCCCATGGCCAGCAAAAACTTG